>Ga0209344_10000268_pt1 | contig 102692 bp, 90 predicted proteins | sample Cruoilmetagenom6_FD_187293 | JGI IMG/M metagenome (GOLD analysis project Ga0209344, IMG submission 187293) | Oil polluted marine microbial communities from Coal Oil Point, Santa Barbara, California, USA - Santa Barbara Oil Seep Sample 6 (SPAdes)... | ecosystem: Environmental > Aquatic > Marine...
CTGGCTCTGGCTCTGGCTCTGGCTCTGGCTCTGGCTCTGGCTCTGGCTCTGGCTCTGGCTCTGGCTCTGGCTCTGGCTCTGGCTCTGCAGGCAATTGTTCAGCAATCACTTCATCGATTGCAAGCCCTTTAACAGGAAACTGCGGGGTATTTTCCGCTATTATTTCCTGCTGCTTATTAGCATCAGTGGTTTTCTGCTGTTCCGCGGCAGGAGTTTGCTCAGTCTCTGCAATCGCGTTCTCGTTAACATCTTCAATGACCGCAGCATCTTCTTGCTGCTTTTTACCCAGACCTAACCAGGAAAACATACCTTTTTTCTTCGACATAAATGTATTTACAATATTAATTTAATGAATAGGTTTACCACTAAAATCAGCTGCCTAAAGCTAGTTCTCACGGGAACAATAGCTTAGAACAATTGGTATTCATGCGTAAACAAGGATAAAATTGTCGCTATAGTATCACCTAACCTGCCGACAAAAAACAAAAGCTGTTTAAGTTATGAGCAAAGTCAAAAAACAATCTGATAAAAACGCCCGAAAAGGCCATATTCGCATTATTGCCGGTCAACATCGCGGCCGTAAATTACCGGTATTATTGGCCGATGGCTTACGCCCAACCACAGATCGGGTCAAAGAAACGGTCTTTAATTGGTTAATGCCCTATATTCAAGACGCCATTTGCTTAGATTGCTTTGCCGGCTCAGGCGGATTAGGCTTTGAAGCATTGTCGCGCGGCGCTAGCTCAGTGACCTTAGTGGAATTAAATAAAGCGGCGGCTCAGCAATTACAAGACAATAAAGCCTTATTGCAAGCGCAACAGATGCAAGTTGTTCAGCAAAATGCCCTGGATTTTTTGCAACATAACCAGCAAAGCTTCTCGTTAGTTTTTCTTGACCCTCCGTTTCGAAAAGGCCTAGCGCAACAAAGCGCTGAGCTATTAGCTAACAAGGGCTTAACTGACGATGCGTTGATCTATGTTGAAATGGAAACTGACAGTAACCAACAAACCATGCCAAGCCATTGGCAGCTTTTAAAAGAAAAAGTAGCCGGACAAGTGGTTTACCGACTGTATCAAAATAGCGCAAAGTAAAAATTAAAGTAGGGTCAGATACACATTAAGCATTAATGTGTATCTGACCCTACTTTATAGTGGCTTTTCTTATATGGGCTAAAGAGCAGGGAGGTTAACTATTATCGATTAAACCTGCTAAACCTTTTTTAACAAAGTTTGGCAAAGCAAAGGCGGCCGTATGTAAAGCCTCATTGTAATACTGAAAATCAAGGCCGCTTGCTGCAACGCGTTTGGCGTCAAAGTCATGCACCGGATGATGCTTTTTAGTGGCAAAAGTAAAGCTCCACAAACCACCTGGGTAAGTTAAATTACTAAACGAGTATAAATAACTTTGCGGGAATACCGCATTCAGGACTTTTAAGAGCGATTGCTGTATATCCATGGCATACCAAGATGATTCACCTTGTGAGACCACGATACCGTCATCACTTAAACAGTTAAAAACATCTTGGTAAAATGCTTCGCCAAATAACGGTTGGGCAGGGCCAATCGGGTCAGTGCTATCAACAATAATGACATCAAACTTTTCTGTTGTTTGTTTAACAAACTCAACACCATCGCCAATAATCAGCTGCATTTTATCATGATCTAAGTCTTTCGAGGTTTGCGGAATATGTTGACGACAGGCTTCAACCACCATAGCGTCAATTTCCACCATAGTGCATTTTTCCACGCCGGCATGGCGTAATACTTCACGCGCGGTACCGCCGTCACCACCACCAATAATTAAGACATTTTTCGGCGCAGGATGAACAAATAATGGTACGTGCGTGATCATATCATGGTAAGCAAACTCGTCACGCTCGGTCACCATAATTAAACCATCATTGAGTAACATTTTGCCATGGCCTCTGGTTTCAACAACATCAACGGTTTGAAACTCGCTTTTACCAGAGAAAAGCACTTGCTCTACTTTAAATTTTAGTCCTAAAAAATCTTGAAACTTTTCTTCTACCCATAAATCAGAGTGCATGGTTTTCTCCTGCGATATCAAGCATGGCAGCTGGTGCAAAAGCTTGCTGCGGTAATATATAGTTAGCAAAACAAACCGCGTAATTATTAGTTAAACGCTCAGTGACTCGTGACTTGCTGACATAGTTTTGTGGAATAAACTCATCGGTTAAGTTAATAAAATCAAAGTCATTAAAGCTCAATAAATCAAATGATTTTGGCGATAATATCTCTAAAAACGTGGCGGTAAGTTCTCTTAAGTTGATATTTGACTCAACGCTGACATAGCTACTACTAGCTTGCGGCGTCACATGAATGGTTAAATAACGCTTACCTTTGATAGCATTAACAGAATAACCAAAGGGGTCAAAAACAAAATCATCGAGCATAAAGTCGCCAATCAACCGATCTAATTGTAAAAATTGGCGAATTTCTTCGGCTTTCAAGCCAACCGTGGTCAATTTTTCCGAGGCTTGCTGGCTAATTTGATAAGCCAGAAATTCATAAGTTCTATCGTCACTTTCAGCTTTAAAACTGCTATTGTCTTGATGGAAAATATAATTGTGGTGACTGTCTAGCTCACCAAAGCGATAAGCTTTACCTGAGACATATTGTGCTAGCAATTTAATATCGTCACCAAAACTACTCGGCTGAGCATGAGCAAAATATTCATTTTTACGTTGGTAGATCACCTGCTGAATTTTATCCATGCCAATTTGCTGAATAAAATATTCCACCGAGTGTACTAAACGGGTGTTACCACAGGTTAAAATTAATAAGCGATCATGCCAAACAAACAAACTCGATTCTGACAGTAAAAATGCTTTACAGTCATCATTACGAATTGATGATAAAATTTGCGCATTACAGCATTGAACCAATGCCGTCCAAAAATCATCATCAATATCATCAAGTAAAGAAAGTAGTGAAGCTTTGATAACAATTTCAGCTTTTTTTTCTGAGCCTTCAAAAAACAAAAACATATCCTCAACGACATAGCAGCAAAAACTGCTAGCGTAATTACCTTGCCTAATTAATGGGCAAAAAAGTGCGCGTATTCTACAAAAAAAAAAATTAATTACAATAAAAATATTAGCTGTTTTTTTGCTGAATAAATAATCGAAATTAATTAATAAAAAACACTATACTTTAGAAAAATTTTCAGCATAATTGCGCTTTTTTAATATTGGCGGATATTGACTGGGTATCAGTCAGTGAATAAAGCGCCTGGTGTTTTGCTTATGCAAACTAAAATTTCTGATATTAATGTTAGCTTAAATGTCGCTGATATGGTCTTTGAATGCTCGCAAGCAAGTACAGCGATCTATAGTAACAGTATTCATTTGATCGGCTTTGAATTCGATGGCACAGCCTGCTTTCGCAAAGGCACAAAAGATGGTCCTAATGCCTTGCGTAATGTTTCTGATGGTATTGAGTCTTATTCGCCATATTTAGACGCTGATCTTGAAGAGTTAACTTTTTTTGATTTAGGTAACCTGTCAACCACTATAATACCGACAGGTAATACCCAGCAAGACATAGCGCAACAGTGGCAAAATGCCAGTAATGACTTTAAGCAAATTTTTGATGGCTTAGATTTAGTAAATGAGCAAATAAAAATTATCACCCTAGGTGGTGAGCATTCGATTTCTTACGCGCCAATCACCAGCTATTTAGCCCAATATAGTGATCTTATCGTCATTCATTTAGATGCCCATGCCGATTTACGCGATGGTTATTTAGGCTTTCATCATTCTCATGCCGCTATAATTCGTCGTGTTCATGAACATTTTGGCCCTGAACATCAGCTTATCCAATACGGTATTCGCTCGGGTACCAAAGCAGAATATCAATGGATGCAAGCGCACAAGACCTTAAAAAGTTCACGGGCAGAGTTTTTACAAACAATTGCCGCGATTGATGATCAGCGACCGATTTATTTAACCCTAGATCTCGATTATTTTGACCCAAGCTTTTTCCCAGGTACCGGTACACCTGAACCTGGCGGCGAAGACTTCCACTCCTTTGTTAGCTTATGCAAAATATTGCAAGGCAAAAATTTTGTTGGCTGCGATGTGGTGGAACTTGCGCCTAATATCGATGCTACCGGTAACAGCGATGTATTTGCTGCGAAAGTCGTGCGTGAATTAATTTTGTCTATGAAGTAGGATTTGAACTTGAAAAAAACACCTGACAACTGGTCAATTAACGACGCCAGAAACACCTACGGTATTAATCGCTGGAGCAACGGCTATTTTGATATTGGCGAAAGTGGTGATATCAATGTAATACCGAGCCATGATCAGCCGAATTTAAAAATTAACTTAACAGAAGTCGTGGAAGAAATAAAAAGTGCCGGCATTCAGTTTCCTGCCGTGGTACGTTTTCATGATATTTTACGTTCGCAAGTGGAATTGCTCAATACCACGTTTCGACAAACCATTGCTGAGGCCAATTATCAAGGCCAGTATTTCGGTGTATTCCCGATCAAAGTCAATCAAATGCGCGAGGTGATTGAAGAGGTCGTTGATGCCGGCAGTCGCTTTAACTATGGCTTAGAAGCGGGTTCAAAACCTGAATTGATCGCCGCCTTAGCCTATAACACTAATAAAGATTCACTAACTATATTAAACGGTTACAAAGACGAAGAGTACTTGCGTCTGGCACTGCTCGGGTTAAAAATAGAGCGTAACATCATTATTGTTATTGAAAAGTTTAGCGAGTTGACCACCTTAATTGCTTTGTCAAAAGAGCTCAACGTTAAGCCTATCATCGGCATCCGCGTGAAAATGATGGCCAAAGGCCGTGGCAAATGGGAGCACTCCAGTGGTGAGCGGGCTAAATTTGGCCTTAGCATGACGGAAATTCTCAATGCCATCAGCTTGTTAAAAACAGAAAAGATGATTGATTGCGTTAAACTGTTACATTTTCATATTGGTAGCCAATTGACCGATATTCGCTCGATCAAAGAAGCAGTGCAAGAGGCCTCTCTGATCTACTGTCAATTAATCAAACAAGACGTACCGCTTGAGTATGTTGATGTGGGTGGTGGCTTGGCGGTGGATTACGATGGCTCGCAATCCACCAATGATTCTTCCTGCAATTATAATTTGACGGAATATGTCGCTGATATTGTCTATGGCTTTCAACAAAATTGTCAGCTTGCAGACGTGCCACAGCCTAACTTAGTCAGTGAAAGCGGCAGGGCGATCACCGCCCATCATTCTTGTGTCATCACCAATGTCATTGGCGAAATTCGCCCGGGCAGTACTGATTATGTTACTGAGCCTGCAAAGGGCGAACATATTATCGTCACGAACATCCGCGCGTTAGCAGACGACCTTGCCGACCCTGATAAAAGCACCAACCTGCAAGAGATATTCAACGATGTTGGACAATTAAAATCTCAGGCAATGCAAGCGTTTAATTTAGGCATCTTCTCGTTAGATGAGCTAGCGAAAGTCGAAACCATGTATTGGCGCATCCTCAATGCTATTGAAACACAGTTGCAAGCAAGTGATTTTATACCGGAAGAGCTAGACGCTATTTCTGCCATGTTATCGTCACAATATTTAGCGAATTTTTCGGTCTTTCAATCGGCCGCTGATTCATGGGCCATAGATCAAGTATTACCGGTCATGCCGATTTCACGGTTAAACGAAAAGCCGACTAAATTATGCAGTTTAGTGGATATTACCTGTGATAGTGATGGCAAAATTGATAAGTTTATTGGCGATGATGAAGTCGCTCAACATCTACCTTTACATCCATTAAAGGCCAACGAAGATTACTTTATTGGTATCTTTTTAACCGGTGCCTACCAAGATGTGATGGGGGATATGCATAACCTTTTTGGCCGCGTCAATGAAGTACATATTTTTAGTGATGACGACGACCCGAAAGATTTTTATATTGAAGAAGTGGTGAAAGGTTCCTCGATAGAAAATGTCTTATCAACCATGCAATATACGCCGGCGATCATGGCACAAATGGTCAAAAAAGAAATCGATAAACAAATCGCTGTTGGCAAAATCAAACCGCGCGAAGGGGTTAATCTGATCGACTTTTACGACGATTGTCTGCTTAGCTACACCTATTTAAAATAATTGCCACAAGCTAAAAAGCTCAGCAGATTTCCTACTGAGCTTTTATCTCTAACTGTAATCACTTACGGTTACGCACTAATTTCTATACCTAAATTTGATAAGCCTTCTTCTAACGCCATAGCTTTTGCTTTGATGCAACTGGCTTTGTTTTCACTGGCGTTCGTTAGAAAGTTAAAGAGCTCGTTTTGCGTCGCTATTTCCCACTGCATTAATGGGTGCTGGGCAATTTGTTGCGGGGAAATAACAATTTCCTCTTCACTGGGAGCTTTTTCATCTATTGCTTGCGCTAAGCTCAGTTCGACATAGTAGCTGACACTATTTTCTGACAGCTTACTGACATTGATAAAGCCGTCACTTTCGGGGTCTTGCATGGCTTGAAATAATGACATTAAGGCCATCGCGCTATCAAGGGCGGGAAATACCCCTAAAAAATCAAAAGCATCAGGATCGGGCACTTGCGCTTCAAGTTTAGCAATTTGCGCATCATAATTAATCTTACAGCGGTTGGCTTTATCTAACCATTGCCACACCAGATCAAGCTGATTTCTCAGTACTTTAAAATCGCCAAACTCAACATGGTCAGTAAACATTTGATAATTAGGCAACATGCGCTCAAGTAATGCCGCACAAAATGCCACTTGTTGCCATTGGCTAAGTTTTGTTAAAGGTAGGTCAATCGCCACGTAAGATCTCATTTACAATGATAAAATAGACCGCAAGTATATACCTAAACCAGAGTAAGATGCGAGTTTCAAGGCTTTAAGGTGTGCGGTTTATCAAGGCGATTACTGCGTTTCGCTGTTAATTCTTTTACCCGTTTAGCTGCTGAGTTTGCTTAATTGCTTCTGTGCATATTCAAAGCGCAGGCGATACTCAGTCAGCTTGTCTTCAAGTTCATTAATTTGATGCTCAAGCTTACGGTTTAGTTCGCTATTTTCATCTCGAAGATACTTAATGGTTTCGCGCGCTTTGTTATAATCCGACTCTTGTTTATCTTTGTTTTCTTGATGCCAACGCCGACTTTTAGTCATTACTGTTTGAGCTGTGGCTAACTCGGCTTGCACTTGGCTTAACTCTTGTTGTTTTTCGTTGAGCTCTTGCTCAATGTTTTCTATCTTTTCTAAGGCCTTACTATGTAATTGCTGCAAATCGGTTAATTTAGTCGATTCAATGGCTAAATCTTCAGCTTGACGACTTAATTTTTGCGATAACTCTGTGCTAGTTTTATCTGCTTGTCGTTGCAGTGCAGTAAGTACGGTATTTTTGTCAGCTAAAGTCTGCTGATGCTCGGTCACTATTTGTTGATGGTTTTGTTTTTGCTTCTCCAGTGTTTGCTGAAACTGCTGCTGTTCATTTTCAGCTTGTTGCACCAGTATATTAATTTTGCTGCTTTGCGCTTGGTTCGCCTGCTGTAGGTTCTTTATGTTTTCTTGCGCACTTTTATGCTCAGCAAACACCTCAGTTAAGTCAGCTGTTAAAGTCGTTATTTTCTGTGCTTGCTGTTCGTGCTCTTTACGGTTGCGCTGCTCATTTTCTTCCAGTGCTGCTTCTAATCGGGTGTTTTCTGCACTCAATTTAGCCATCAAAGCTTGCTCTTCTTGTACTTGCAGTTCCAGTGTTTTCACCGAATCAAGTGTCTGTAATTGCTGTTTTTTAAGCGCAAACAACTGATCAGTAACCTTGATAACTTCAGCTTCAAGCGTTTGATTGCTTCGTTCAAGATCATGTTTTTGTTTAATGATTTGCTCATTATCTGCTGATATTTGTTTTAAGATCTCGGCGCTTTTTTCTTGCTCGATTTGCCACTTTTCATTGATTTGCTGCTTTTGATCTTCATATAGCTGTTGCGCTACTTCAGAGTTTTGCTCGATTTTCTCAATTGTTTGTTCGAGATGATGCACTTTTGTGCTCAGGTCATTATTTTCGCGTTCTTTATTGCTTATGGTTTCTTGTTGCTGTTGCATAGTTAATTGATTATTTTTAAGCTCAGTTTGCAAAGCAATGATTTGTTCATTCAATTGCATTGCTTGTTGTTGCTCATGAGTCAGTTTTTCATGACTCGATAATAACTTATGCTCTTGCTCTGCTTTGAAATACTCCAGCTCACTCGATACTTGTTGATATTTAAGCTGTAATTCAGAGTGTTGCTGATTTTGAACGGATAAGGTGGCGGCTTTTGCTTTATCATTTTTTGCTAATGACTGGTGTTCATTTTCTAACGCTTTTAGTTGCTCTATAAGGTGTTCTGTTTCAACAAAGTTTGCTTTTAATCGCTGTTGCTGCGCACTGTTTTCTTGGCTAAGGGAGCTCACTTGTTTAGCCAATTGCGAACTTTCAGCCAACTTATCTTTTAATATTTGCTCGGAGTCCGTAAGTTTTGCATTATTAAGTTTTTCAGCGTTGGATAAGTCATCTTGTAATTGCGTTAATTGGGCTTGCTGATTTTCTTTTTCTGCTTGTAAGACGTGTAACTGCGCATTAAATTCTTTATTGCTTTGTTCTGTCTGTTGCTGCTGGATTTGTTGTTGTTTTTCCAGTGCTTTAAAAAGCGGATGACGGGTAATGATGTCAGCTGTAACTTCAATATTATCGCTATAGCTGGTTAGCAGTGCTGTGATTTTATCTTCAATTTGTAAATAAATATCACCCGCTAAGTTTTGAATGTTTTCTTCAACATCACTGGGTAATTTTTTCTGTTCAGTCATACGGTATACATCCCTAACCCTACATCAATTAAAAATCTCCAATCCAAATCATCCTAACAGAGCTTTAATTTTTATTCACTGAAATTTATAAAATTAACCCCAACGCTTGCTTTGCCGGTAATTTAGTAGGTACAACGGCGACCTCCTGTTAGGAAATATTCACTGCACTCAACCTAGTAATTACTAGCCCTTTTGTTAAGGCAGCTGAAGTCATGGCGCCCTGATCTTTTAGTTTCGCCAACATGCTATCAACATTTTAATCTGCCCCCTTAATTAAAATACTTAAGTGAGCTTTCGCATGAGTTAATAAACTTGAAACTTTAACAAGGCAAATTCAACTGAAAAAAAAGGACCAAATGGCCCTTTTATGCAATATAAATTTTGGAACAGTTATTTTTCAGCGTCAGTGGTAACCGGTGAAAAACGAATCGCATTTACTTTAGCCGTTGATTCACTTAAGTTGCGTAGTTGTGCTAGACGATTAATTTGCCCTGCAGAGCCTAACATCGCGTGAATTGGAATAAATAAACCACGCTTATGGAAATCAAGTACTTGCTCATCACTTAAGGCTTGAACTTTTTTCTCGTCAATGCCATATAAGCCAATCAACTTTTTCGTTTCACCCGAAGCAAGATTGATATGTAATTCAAGTTCTAATAACAAGTCTTTTTCGACTAGCTCTTTGATGAACTTCTCGTTCATTACTTCGTTGTCGTACAAACGACCTAACGAGTCTTGTACACCTTTGCTAAAATCAGTGTCATTACCTTCTTCGTCAAATAGCGCATGCTCTTTGTCTTCGCCAACGAATTTGCTGTCTAGGTCAATACAAGCCGTTAAGGTTTTTTCTTTTTCCGGATCAACACCTAAAGAAAATGGTGCCATTGAGATACTCTGTGGAATATATACCGCATTCCAAGAGCCTTCTTTATGATATAAGTTTTCGCCTGCTTCTAAACCTAACATAACCACACTGCGGTAGCGCTCTGAATCTTGATCTTTTACGATAACTACTGGGTAGCTAGTAGCCGCTTGTGAATATTCTGGCGCGGTGATAGGTGCAATATGTTGGTTCGCCACATGTGATAAATCACGCTGGGCAGCCACTTTAATGTTTTGATGAGTTTCTTTTCTAATTGGGGTAATGTTAGCCATGAATAATTTCTCTTTTACTGCGTCTTTTAATCGTTGTCGTTTTTTGACACTTTTTTGTTGTTAGTAATAGTTATGGAGACAGCCGCCAGTGCTTTCAATGGTATAATTAAAAATTATCTTAATATTATGTTTAATTATAGTCTGCACTTTGCACGAAACATTAAATTAAACACTTTAAAACAATAAGTTAACATATGAAAATCGTAAAATGTTTTTCTGCGCTTTTAATCATTATTAGCCCGGTGATCATGGCGTTACCGAAAATAACCTTAGTTTATGGCGAGTCTTCTGAAGGCTTTACGCGCGTAAAAGTTAAGAACGAGACCTTATTGCCGCTCGCGTGTTTTGTTGCTATTGATGGTCATAAAAAGAAATTCCAATTACGAGCAAAATCGACCTCTATCTGGATCACCAGTAGTGATAGCCGCTATAACTATCAAAATTTTAGTACTTGGTGCGATTATCTCGATCTCAACCCTGACTACAAGGTTTATGCGCTTTACTAAGCCAGTAATACCCTAGAAATTAGGCAGGTGCTGATACCTGTCATCAGCCATGAAATATGCCCTTACCCGAGCCAACGTTTAAAGATCAACGAGGTATTAATACCGCCAAAAGCAAAGTTGTTACTCATTACATAATCAGTGGCTATGTCACGTCCTTGCCCAACAATATAATCTAAATCACCACATTGCTGGTCGACATTGTTTAAATTTAAGGTGGGCGCAAACCAGTTATCTTGCATCATATTAATACACGCCCAAGCTTCAATGCTGCCGCAAGCGCCGAGAGTATGACCTAAATAGCTTTTTAATGAACTCACCGGCACTTGGCCAAAAACACTAAACGTTGCATTAGATTCTGCAATATCACCTTTCTCTGTTGCGGTACCATGAGCATTAACATAACCAATCGCGTCTGGGGCTATACCGGCATCTTCAAGCGACAGCTCTATCGCCACTTGCATTGTTGCTGCGGTCGGCTGTGTAACATGCTTACCATCGGAATTGGAACCAAAACCAACAATTTCAGCCAATATATTCGCGCCTCGGGCTTGGGCATGTTCAAGCTCTTCTAAAATCAAAGTACAAGCGCCTTCGCCAATGACCAGTCCGTCTCGATCTTTATCGAAAGGTCGGGGCGTTAATTTAGGTTGCTCATTTTTCGTGCTCGTCGCGTATAGCGTATCAAATACCGCCGCTTCCGTAACACAAAGCTCTTCCGCTCCGCCGGCAATCATCACTTTTTGCTTGCCAAACTTAATGGCCTCATAAGCATAGCCAATCCCTTGTGACCCCGATGTACAGGCTGAACTTGTGGTGATCACACGACCTTTAGCACCAAAGAAAACACCAATATTGACTGGCGCGGTGTGCGACATCATTTGGATATAACTCGTGGCGGTGACTCCTTCCATAGTATGATTTTCCATCATATTACCAAAAGCAACCAAAGGCGCCGTTGAGCCAATAGACGAGCCGTAAGACACGCCAGTGCTACCGTCCGTTAATGCGCTATCATTTAACAGCTGTGCTTGCGCTAGCGCTAACTCAGTGGCGCGCGTTGCCATCAAAGATACTCGCCCCATAGAGCGCACCATTTTGCGTTTGTAATGGGCGGGTTTTTCAAAATGCTTAACGGGCGCGCCCAAACAGGTATTAAGCCCGTCCAATTTTTGCCATTGTGGCATAACCTGCACGGCATTTTCGCCTTGTTCGAGCGCTGCTCTAAATGTCGGCCAATCATCGCCTAACGCGGTTATTGCTGATATCCCTGTGACTACGACTCGTTTCATTACACTATGCCACCATTAACTGAAATCACTTGGCGTGTAATATAAGCCGCCCCCTCTGACGCTAAAAAGGCTACCGTGGCCGCAACCTCTTCGGGTTTGCCAACTCGTCTTAGAGGGATCATTTTCTTGACTTCATCTAGTGGCAAATCTTGGGTCATGTCGGTATCAATTAAGCCCGGCGCCACGCAATTTACCGTGATTTTGCGTTTAGCGAGCTCTAGGGACAGCGCTTTAGTGGCGGCAATAACTCCGCCCTTAGCGGCACTATAATTCACCTGACCTCTATTACCGGCAATACCGGATACTGAAGCCATAGTAACAATTCTGCCGCCTTGTTTGGCTCTTACCATCGGCATCACAATCGGATGAATAACATTGTAAAAACCATCCAATGCGGTATTAACAACGCTGCTCCAGTCTGCTTTTTCCATGGCGGGAAAAGCCATGTCTTTGGTGATACCAGCATTGCACACCACGCCGTAATAAACCCCGTGCGCTGCCATATCATCTTCTATCGCCTGTTTGGCTGATTGTTGGTCGCAAACATCGAACTGCAAAAGCGTTGCTTTACGACCCAGGGCGATGATTTTTTTTTGCGTGTCTTGCGCCGCTTCAATACCGTTGCGGCAATGTACGGCAATATCAAAACCATCTTCAGCAAGCTTAATAGCAATGGCCTTACCTAAACCTCGGCTAGAGCCTGTGACTAAAATTCTTTTAATATTATCGGTCATTTTATTATTCACTTATCTGTAATTTTATTAACGGTTGTCTTGCTAGGCGTAGCTTGCTTGGATAAAAGCTTCAGGTTCTTTCGGTTGAAAAACATTGATATTTGCTTGCGCTAAAATCACATTTTCACTATTAATTATTGCACACTCGAAAACTCTTAAGCCTGAGTCCTCGCGATATAATTCTTTAATGGTAATGGTTAATATTTCGTTCACAGTAAAATGCGAACATTGCGTTTTATATTTTCGCGAGCCCAGTAAAAAACCTATTTGAACGCTATCGTCATTATCTAAGGCATGCGCGCCAGCAAAGGCAGCAATGGCTTGCGCCATATACTCACTGCCAATATAACTGGGCACACCTTGTTTCAGGCTATTGTAGAATGGGCTATGCTGCGTTATAGCAACAGTGCAGCGACAAGAGTCGACATCATAATGCTCAAGTGCGTCGATTAAAATCATCGGTGCTTGGTGCGGCAATACCTGATTAATATCGTAGTTATTCATCTTTTTTCCCGATCACTGCACTAAAATTATTGCCGCCAAAGGCAAATGAATTACTCAGGCAATATTGGATTTTATCGACACACTCACCTTGGCTTAGCTTGATCGCAGGTAAGCTTTGATCATAACTTCCTGCTTGACAGTTTGCTGGTAATTTATGCGCTTGATTATTATCACTTAATAATAACCAACACAGTCCAAGCTCTAAGGCGCCCGCTGCGCCCAGGGTATGTCCTGTTAAGTGCTTAGTTGAGCCACAAAACACCTCTGGGCCACAAATATTAGCCATAGCTAAGGCTTCCATGGCATCGTTTTTCACTGTACCAGTGCCATGTAAATTTACATAATCTAGCTGCTGAGGAGTAATATTGGCATTCTCTATCGCCAACGCCATCGCCTGTGCGGCACCACTACCGTCCGGAATAGGCGCCGAGATATGATAGGCATCAGAAGTTTCACCGGCACCGAGTAATTGGATGCCGTAACTTTCTCTTGTCATAATAAATAAAGCTGCGGCTTCACCAATATTAATACCATCTCTATCGCCGCTAAAAGGTCGGCAAATGCTACGACTGATCGACTCAAGAGACTGAAAGCCATTAACAGTTAGCTGAGTTAAACTGTCAACACCACCGGCAATAACAACATCGGCCAAATCGTTTTCCAATAATGTGCTGGCACTAATTAACGCTTTACCACTCGATGAACAAGCGGTTGAAATGCCATAAACCGGCCCTTTCGCATTCGCTAATTGTGCAATATAGCTAGCGGGTGCGGACATTTCTTGGACTTGATATTGAAAATCATCTGGAAACTCGCCATCATCAGCTAAGGCTTTTCTGGCCAGTTCACCTTCATAAATACTCGCGGTGCTGGTGCCTATCACCACAGCCACACGATGTTCACCATATTGCTTAGTTAATACCTGCAGTGTCTCTGCTATTTGCTGGTAAGCTAAGTAGGCGAGTTTATTATTATTGGTAGAGATCTCACTAAGTGCAGCACTGCTCGGTAACGTTACCCGACCGACATATTGCGCTGCTTCTAAAGGCAGTTCATTATCCAGCGACAAAAAGTTTTCTTCGCCAGAGAGTAGCGCAGTTAAAACCTGCGCCTTATTGTTACCCAGCGCACAAACCACACCGAAATCTTTTAAGCAGCTACTCACGAATTTTTCCTTTCAAGATCAGTTAAACGAATGCGATAGCCTCGAGCTCGGTTTTCTAGCTCATAGCCATCTGTCCGCTTGTCTATTTTAATAATAATTTTATTATGCTGCATAATGGTTCGTTGCCAAATTATCTCGGAGTCCGGTAATCCTGTTTGTTCGAACACGCTAATATTTGCTCCACCAAGCGCCAATTTTATAAGATCCAAGGACCAGTTACATAGCTGTATATCCGCAATAATAAAACCGATATCGATACTGGGTAAGGGCACATATTGGTTAATTTCACTGGTTTTGTCACTAAACCAAATAAAATCAAACAGTGGTAAACCTTGCGGTGAAACAGCAGCCATGGCAATTTCACCAGCACGATATTCAACTTGTGCGATAAACTGATGCGAATTGTTTTTCGAGCTGATGGCAACCAAATGACTGTCAAGCGTCGAAATTTTCCCTGGCGGTGGCGCGGTTAGCGTTAAACTTAATCCTTCCGCCAAAAATATCACATTGCTATTCGGAGTCATTGCGCAACTCGTTAACAGCCACGCCATTAGCATGGCGATTAACCGGCTTGTTGGCTGAAGCCCTTTCATGACACTGGTTGACATATTTCTGCCAAGACACTTAAGCGTCGTTCACTTTTTTCTACAAAAGGATTTTTTTTATCCCAAGCATAGCCAGCTAAAATCGAGCTGATCATGCGTCGAACGGCATCATCATGCTGATCATGATAAACCACATTTTGAAAACGCTCGTCATACCAAGCCTCAACAAAGCATCTGAAGGTGTCTACGCCAAACTTCAGTGGTGTAGCGTATTCGCTTTGCCAGTCAACCACATCACCTTGTAACTGTCTTTTAACTAAAGGCGCCGCCAAGGAGGCTGATTTCATGGCAATGGTAACGCCGGATGAAAATACTGGGTCTAAAAACTCACCGGCGTTACCGAGTAAAGCAAAGTTATCACCCCACAATGTCGTTACATCGGCGGCGTAACCTTTCAGTACTCTCGCTTCACCAATGGGCGTAGCATTTTTCAATAAGCGCTGTAAATTAGGGTCTTGCTTGAGAAATGCCTGTAGGGTCTCAATGGGAGATAATGAGCCATCAAAGCGCTCAGGCAAGCCCACCACACCAATACTAGCGCTACCGTCTGAAAATGGGATCAGCCAATACCACACATCACTAAAATTGGGATTAACCGTGATCAGGATTTTATCTCGGTCGAATGCTGGGCAATCAATACCGTCTTTAAAGTGACTAAAGTAACTGTGTCTCACTGGGAATGCTGACGGTAGCTCTAAATTAAGTAACCGCGGCAAAACGCGGCCAAAACCACTGGCATCTAACAAGAACTTAGCTTGTACTTGATAAGCCACACCATCCTCATCTGCAACATCAAGGCAAACTTCAGGTTTGAGGCTGGGCACTGCATTGACCTGATGACCATAACGGATCTCCACATTCTTCTTGGCGGTTTCATCGGCCAACAACTTATCAAATATCGCTCTTTTTACCTGATAGGTTGTGCCTCTACCAGCACTAAATTTTTCGGTAAAATCAAAGGCTGTGTTCTTACCACGTTTGTGAAATGCCGCGCCATTTTTAAATTGAAAGCCAAATTCTTCAGCGTAACGATCTAGCGCTTGTTCTAGACCCGCTTCTTTTAAAAACTCCATACACTGAGGTAATAAGCTTTCACCAATCGAGAAACGCGGAAAATACTGTTTTTCTAAAATCAGTACTGATAGACCATCCGCGGCTAGTAGTGAGCCAGCGACACTACCAGACGGTCCAGCACCAATAATAACCACATCGTAATTTTCGCTAGCTTGTTGTGCTGAAGGTATACTATTCATCAACTTCCTATCTCACTTAAATTTATGTTTGTTTGCCGTCATTGGCGCAAGAACAAAAATACTGATTATCCCTATCATCACAGTTAAACCAAAACTACTAACAGCAGGGGTCTTACTAAACACCAGAATACCAAAAACCGCCGCCGACGATAAAGCCGACAGACAAATCGCTAAAAATGTCTGGGGGTGTAAGCCATGTTCTTGATAAAAAATAACGTAGTCAATTGCTAAAGCAATAATCAGCAATACCGCCAGTAAATTAAAAATATTTAAATCAGTTGAAAATAACTGGCTCAGGGTCAGCGCCAATAACGCGCTACCAATTGTGGCAATGGATGATAACGCACCCGCTTTTACGCCATATTTGGTAAATAAAATAACCATCACGACCAGGAAAGCACTGACAAGTAACCACAAAACCCCTTGTCGATATTGACTCAGTGCAGCACTGACATCGCGTGCAGTATCATAGACCGCAAGCTGTGGATTTTGCGCTATCCAGGCACTATTTTCCGCTGATAATGGCACTTGAGAAACCTCTAACCATGCCGCATATTCATCACCTGTTGGCGTACGATAGTGCGCACTATAAGACTGGGCAATTGCCGCTAACGGACCTTGCAAAAACGCCTCATAAGTTAAGGGCTTAAACACGCCAATCGGCTCAGTCAAACCACTAATCGCTAATACTTGCTGAAAATACCCCAACTCATTCGCTTGTGCTAATAAGTTATAATGCTGCTGTTGACGTTTGATCGACGGTAAAAGTTCCGCCATGCCTTTAAGCCGAATATTGGCTTGTGTGGCCAACAATCGGTCAATAACTTGCTCTTGCATTTCCAACATCGCTTGCGCTGTATTTGCTTTGATCAACAGTCGTTGTGAGCCTTGATAATTAAGTGCTTTTGCGACCTTAATTTCTTGAGAGATTAACCAGTCTGGGCTTGAGTTTAACAGTCTCACATCATCATTAAATTTAATCGGCGCCAGCACAGCTAACAGCAACAATGTTAAAGCTAATACTGCGAGTATCAGCCTTTTATAGTTCAGTAATTGGCGAAAGACATTGCCCCCTGCTTGACCAAACGCCAGAGCACTTGTTGAGCTGGTTATGTTGGCAAAGCCCTTTAACTGCGGCAATAAAACTAGCACGGTAATTAATGCGCCAAATAGGCCGAAGATCATAAATACTGCCACTTGGCTCAATAGCGATAATGGCGAAAATATTAAAATAAAATAGCCTAGTGCTGTGGTGAGAAAGCCAAGTACTAAAGGTTTAGTTATTGGGTTAGCTTGCTGCTTTTTAGCATTGTTTTTACCTCTATCGGCATAGACTAGCGCATGAAAGCAGTAATCAATGACCACACCAATTAAGGTAACCGCGAAGACCAAGGTCAATAAGTGCAGGCTCTGGAAAAATAATAAAATAGCAATAAAGCCATAAACACAAGCAATGCTTAATACCAATAGCGCCGCCAGCAAAGGCAACAACGAGCGAAATACACTCCAAATCAGTAGTAAGACCGCAATAACTGAAAGCACACCAAACGTAGAAATTTCGGCTTTCGCTTGCGCGGTCGACTCTGCGGTATGAAAAAGTATGCCAGAATAAATCAATTCGACTTGCTGCTCGCTGCTAATGTCTTTAAATAACTGCTGTAATTGCGTTGCGATCGCTGTGCTCGTGTTAAGGTCTAGTCCATCGAGCGTAACTTGCAGACGGCTGATAAAGTGACGTTGCCCTTGTACATTAACAAATGCCACCCCTTGCGCAAACTCTATATCCGCCAAATTAGAAAAGGCGACTTGCAAATATTGCGCTAAATTTAATCTCGGCGCTTTGGCAAGGGTTGCACTAACAAAAGGGTTAGCCACTTGGCTTACTTGGCTCATCGCCAACGCCGCTAACGCTTGACTGTTGTCGATATGCTCTTGATAAGCAGGCGTTAAAAAGTTATCTCGGTAAGGTAAGTAAAAATCGGCAATTGCAGCTAAAGCAGGCTCAGGCAATGGTAAAACATTGACCTTAGCCATGTCATTCACGCCCATTTCCAACGCCTTATGCGCTTGCAGGGCATTTTCTCCAGTGATTAAAATAACCAATTGTTGGCTTTTATCATTGAATAAAGCCTGCTCTGCGGCACTAAAATCTTGCTGCTGTGCTGACTGGGGTAAAATTGACAGTAAATTGGTTTCCAGCTGCCACTGACCAAAAAACAGTAAATACCCGCCTAATAGCAAAACCGAGCAAAGTTGTAACCAGTATAATTTTCTTAGCCTATTGAAGTCGTGCACGAACGGCCTCTGGTAGCACAGCTAACGGTGTTAATTGCAGCTCAATTTCCGTGCGATTGCCATTATGCTCATGTAAAACGATATGATTGATTTCGGAACTATTTACCTGACATAGCTGCACATTATCGATGACTTTCGCTAGTTGTGACAATATTGGCCTTAAGCTTAAGCAGTGCTCAACAGCGCTGTTACTGATGGTAAAGTTTTGGGTTAATTTTTCCCGATCCCCAGACATAATATTTAATAGCACCTGACTGATGGCACTGGCACCTTTAAGTTCTTGGCTGACCCCAGTAGCACTTTCCGTAAACAGGCCATGCTGTTTTAGTAATAATGCTGAATAGAGTGGCTGCTCGGTTTGCCATAATAAGCCAATATTAATATCAAAATACAACACACCTTGCGACTCAATCGGGTGGTTTAACACCCTAAAGTACTTACGCTGCACAAAGCTACCTGACGCGATAGGCAGAGTGCTTAACACCAGGTTTTTAGCCTGCGCGCCCTGCTTATTTTCAGCCAAGGCGCTAGTACTCAAGCATATCACTAGCCAAAGTAATATCCGCGCGGTAATGTTAGTGCGATCAAGCAATGTCATGATTGCTCACATTCAGTTGATTGATTTTATTAAGCAAGATGGTCGGTGAGGTGTACTGCATTTCTGCGCTCGACAAATCAACTGCCACTTGTACTGTATAGCCTTTGGTCAATTTTTTACCTGTGGCAGCACAGCAAATCAGGTAATCAATTTTCAATCGTGATTCATATTCAACTAGCTCAGCCTTAACGATGATTTTTTGTCTAAAAACCGCTGAGCCAATATATTTAGTGCGCATATCAACGATGGGCCACAGATACCCAGAAGCTTGCATCTCAAGATAATCATATGAGATTTTACGCAATAGCTCACAACGCGCCACTTCAAAGTAGCGCGCATAGTTACCGTGCCAAACCACTTGCATAGGGTCACAATCATGAAACGGCACGTCAATCATCACTTCGGCAGATAAAAACACCGTTTTACTCATACAAGCTCCAGCGCTGTGTCTGTATTGCGTCCACCGTAAAGCGCAGTAGTTTATCTAGCGGCCGATCATCTAATAACGGCTCAAAAAACTGACAAATGTCATCATACATCGCCATCACAGGTGCGGGTAAGGTGTCGTGAGCCAATTCATGATTGGCAATACGAATACGCACCCCCTGTACCGCGGCCAATAACGTACTGGCCAGCACTTGTTCGGTTAATTGTAACACTCGCATAGCATCACGGGCGGCAATAGTACCCATGCTGACTTTATCTTGATTGTGACATTCCGTGGAGCGAGAAAAAACACTGGCCGGCATGGTATGCTTTAACGCTTCTGCGGTATAGGCTGATGCGCCAATTTGCACGGCTTTAAAACCATGATTAATATAGCGGCGCGCACCTTCACTCATTGATAAGTTGGACGGTAAACCATTGTTATAACGGGTGTCGACTAACGAGGCGATTTGGCGATCGGCTAAATCAGCTAAATTCGCAACGGCAGGTTTCATTGCGTCCATCACCATAGCAATATGACCGCCATAAAAGTGGCCACCATGTAAGACATGCTCACCCGGGCCATCGATAATAGGGTTGTCATTGGCCGAGTTGAGTTCATTCTCTATCATTTGACGAAACCAAGGTAATGAGTCTTGCAACACCCCAATAACATGCGGCGCGCAACGAATAGAATACCTATCTTGTAAGCGATCCGCATTACGCGGATGCTCAACATGATTAAGGTCATTGCGGATCCATGTGGCAATTTGTTGTTGGCCTAAATGCGGCTTAACGGAAAATAAAATTTCATCAAAATGGTGACTATTGCCCTTTAAAGCTAAGCTCGATAAAGCGGTAATTCGACTGGCTAATTTTGCTAAATACTGCGAGCGGTCAAAGGCTAAACACGCAATAGCGGTCATTACCGCGGTGCCATTCATAATCGCTAAGCCTTCTTTGGGCCTTAACACAATAGGGCTTAAGTTTAAGCTGTTCATGACCTCAAGACTGTTGCGGATTTCGCCTTGATAATAAACATCTCGCTCACCGATTAACGCGCCAGCAACATAGGATAACGGCGTTAAATCACCACTCGCGCCAACCGAGCCTTCTTGCGGAATAACCGGCACAATATCATGTTGTAAAAATGCCTTTAACAGCTCTAATAATGGCCAACTAACCCCTGAATAGCCTTGAGATAACGAGGTTAACCGAGTGGCTAAAATAGCGCGCCCTTCAAAAGAGCTAAACATTTCACCGAGTCCACAGCCATGAAATCGCGTCAAATGTAAGGGCAATTCAGGCACTAAGCTCAAAGGCACATTCACGGTGACTGAATCACCGTAGCCGGTGGTAACACCATAAATAACGCCATCTTCTTTCAATAAGGTATCAAGAAAATCAATAGCAGAATCGATTTTATGAGTAAAATCAATTGCCTGACTTAATTCAACATTCAGGTCTTTTTTCGCAATATCGACAATATTTTCGATGCTAAGACGTGCTTCACCAAACTTAATGGTGGCTTGACTATTCGGCACTGAGATTACTCCAATTATTCATTTGTGGCATTAGTAGTTTTTTTTTCGCGGTTAACATTTTCATCATTCTGCCAGAAATCAAAAAAGTTAAACCACTGCATGGGATACGCTAAACAATAGTGTTCGAGCCGTTTCGCGTACTGCTCAACCACATGATTAAGTGCTGCTGTACGGTTTTTTCTAGAAAACTTTAAACTATCGGCAACATGCTCAAAGATCACTCGATAGTGATTTTTTTCTTTTAAACAGAATAAAAAATACACCGGACAATCTAAAATAGCCGCCAAAATAAATCCCCCTTGGGAAAAAGCGGCAGGCGCGCCTAAAAAGGGGCTGTAAATAACTCGACCTTGTGAACTGACACTCGTACGATCACCGGCAATCACTAATATTTCACCGTTATCTATGCGCTCTTTAATTAAAATGGCTAAGTCAGCACCGACATGTGTCGCTTGGATCAAGTCGACATTGGAGTGGCTATTAATTTTTTTAATTACTTTGTTAAATTCAACCGCATGATGAGTAAAAACTAACACGTTAATGCGAGTTTGATAACGGCCATGTCCGAGTGCTCGACACACTTCCAAGTTGCCCAAGTGAGAGCCAATAAAAACAGCGCCTTGCTGCTTTTTTTGTAGCTCTATCATCGGGTGTTCTTGGCTGTAGATAATGTCGTCTGGGGTAATGCGTCCCATCCAAGCATCTATTTTATCAAAGGCACTTTGCGCAAAACTATAAAAGTGGGCAATGCCGATGCGGTGGCTATAGCTTTCTCCTGATTGCTTCATGGCAAATATCCGTTGCCAATATTCCTTACTCGCTTGTTTGCTGGCGCCGCCAGTAAAGTATAAATAGACCACTACGGGGTATAAAAATATCGAGAGAATTTTGCGGCCAAATAAGCGATAAACGCATAACAGTAGCTGAATACCGAGATAAGTCCCGCGCTCTTGAACCTTAGACCAATGCTTTGCTTGAGGCATATTACTGAGTCAACTTTCGTAACAGCAGGCTAGGGATGCGCGGCAGCATACCAAAAAACAAGCGGGTATGGAGCCAAGAAATTAACATATTGTCTTCAAATGCCCGAAAGTGTGAAACGCCATGTTCTGGATAAGCCACTTTTGTATCAATAAACCTAAGTTCGACATTTTTCCATGCCAGTCGTACCATGACTTCAATATCAAAATCCATACGCTTACCTAGCTTAGTTTGCTGGATTAACTGCACGCTAGACGCTAAAGGATAAACGCGAAAGCCGCACATGGTATCTTTAATTTTAAATGACAAGGTTTCAACCCAAACCCAGAAATGAGTAATATTGCGCGCATAATATCTATGCTTAGGAATTGACTGATCGTAAACGGGTTTACCGCTAATAAGCGCTTGCGGATATTTTTTTGATTCTGCGATTAGCTTATCGACATCATTTAAATCATGTTGGCCATCAGCATCTACTTGCACTGCGTGACTGTAGCCTAGGGTGAATGCGGCAGACAAACCGGTTTGAACTGCACCACCTTTGCCTTGATTTTCTAAATGGTCGATGACACTTAAACACGAATATTGCTCAGCTAACGCGTGAAAAATCGCTCTGGCTTGCTGACAACTAGCGTCATTCACCATAATGATGGGTAAATTATGTTTCGCTAAGTTTGCGATTAATTGTGCTAATAACACCGTATGATTATAATTGGGAATAACAAAGCAGTAACTCACACGCTTTCCTCAAAAACCAGTCTACCTGAAGCATGCTGACCTTTATCAGAGGCATATGAAAATAGTACTTTATCCGCCGTCTTTTTTATTAAGCTTAAGGTCAGGTTTTGGCCTGGAATAATCACCACTTGAAACTTTAACACTTCAATATTTTTGATCTCTAAGTCGCTAAGTAAGAAATATTGTTTAGCGTACTCGACCGCCCAATGAAGTTGAACGACCCCAGCTAAAATAGGCGCATCAGGAAAGTGGCCGCTAAAGTAGTCTAAATCCTTGGGGATCAATAACTGTAAGCTAATTTGATTATCGTCAGTATTTTCAGCTAGCACTTGCGGCCAAATTTTTACTAAATCGTTATTAGCGTGCATCACATTAGTCAAACAGTTTCTCCAAATCAGCTAAGACCAGTTTTCCTTGCGAATTATACGGGAATTCCGTCAGGTATCGCCACTTTTTTGGTAAACAAATACGTTCAATATCGCTGAGCAAATGCTGTTTCAAAGCGTTATTGAGCGCTAATTTACCTTGTGCTTCCAAATCTTGTTGTCCAGCGGGTGTTAACACCAGCACAGCCGCCAAAATCTTCCTCGCACTATCAGCGTGATTATTGATGACGATGATTCGTGCCTCGTCGATCCAAGCATGTAACACTAAGTGGCGCTCAATGTGATTGAGATTAACGCGTTTTTCTTCTATTTTCACCGTCCGATCAGTGCGACCTTTTAACAGAAAGTGCATCGAATCAAGTAACTCAATGTTGTCATCCGTTAAGTAAGGTTGCTCGGTAACATAAGGAGAGTATATTGCTAATCGTTGACCATCGGTTGACAGCTGCGGTTTGATATTAGCGAAAACTTGCCAAGGTTCATTAGCGGACTTTTGACCGCGACGCCAGGCAATACCGCCGGTTTCCGTGCTGCCATAAACCTCGGTTGGCGCTATGTTCATTTGCTGAGTTAACGCTTGGCTGGTCGCTAAGGACAATAAGCCACCTGAGCTAAAAATAGCACTAAGGTCTTGCCAGTGAGGTATTAATACATTGTCTAGGGTGAGTCGTTGTAAATGCGCTGGGCTTGAAACAAGTATCGCACGCTGACTTGCTGCTTCGGATTTTTCACGGCTTAATTCGTGCAGTAAACGACTAATATGCTCTGGATACTCAAAGGTTTGATTTACAATAACTTTACCGAGAAATAACGGCACTAACACTTTAAACAATAAACCATAAATATGTTGATGAGAAACAGTGCTCACTATCATATTACTGGTATGGTAAAGGGCAGCAAACTCTTCTTTCAAGGTCTCTACTTCTAGACACAATTGCTGGCAGCTTTTATGAATTGGCTTTGCTTGTCCGGTCGAGCCCGAAGTGAAAAAGGTGATTTCACCACTAAAAAGCTTAAAAAACTGCTCGCGGGTGTAGCCCGCAGCTTCAACACTATGCGCTTCAACTTGAGGTAAATAGCATATTTGCCTTTTATCGGCTAAGGTAATGCTACCTGCGGTTGCATCGCATTGGGCAGCAAGCTCAGCCAAAGTACCTTTTTGGGCATTGGGTGGCAATAAAACCTGCTTGTGTTCAAAAATAAGCGCAAATAGCCAGATTGAAAATTGATAGCTGTTCGCGTCAAACAGCAACACCTTGTTGCCAGGACAATTTTTGACTGCTTGTCTTGCCTTTTCAACATCTTGGCAAAAGCGCTTAAAGGTAATTTCCTTGCCCGCATCATAAAAACAACTATCACTCATTTAACTTAGTACTCTCGGCCACTTTAGCTGTATCTCTGCTTAGCAAGAGATGTTTCTTTTTCACTTTTAAGCGCACTAAATATTCAACTGACATTAAAATTCCCATCATGACATAGGAAATGAAACCATTATAAATCATCCATATATCTAACGATGTAAACACGGCCGTATACAATGACACTAAGCCATTAACAATAAAAAATAGACACCAGATTAATGTCACTTTCGCGGTATATTTGATCGCTGGAGGTGCAAGATCTTTTTCAGTCAAGCGCGCAAAGGTCTCAATCACCGTCGGCGGCTTAACATACGAGAACGCAAAGACAATTAGCATCGCAAAATTTATCGCTAACGGGTAAAGTTTAAAGCCTAAGGTAGAGTCGGTAACGGCACTCAAGACAATGGCGCTAATACCGAGCATGGCGGCCGGTAAAACCCAAGGCAGCTTCTTTAAGTTGCTGCGCACCAAATAAACTCTAACCAGCACAAGCGTAATTAAAATAAACGCTAAATACTCAGCACTTATATTATTTAAGCCAATATAAACCGCAAAGGGATACATCAATAGTATCCCTGTTGTTAGTGCGGTGATAAAAAACTTCACTAGTCGTTAACCAATTTTTCAACCTCGAGAACAACATCTTCTACAGTGCGAACCTTTTTGAAGGCCTCTGGATCGATTTTCTTACCGGTAATAGCGCGTAACTTCACCACAAGATCGACGGCATCTATACTGTCTAGGTCTAAATCTTCATATAAATTTGCTGATAAGGTTATATCAGCCTCATCTACTTCAAAATCATCTCTGATGATCTCGACTAAAGTGGCAAAAACGTCTGCTTTAGTTTGCATTATCATGTCCTTTACGCCCATTTACGCTTTCGCTTGCTTAACAAAATTATAAAGCGCATTAATTGATGAAAAGTGCTGTTTAGTCTCTTCAGAATTAGCATCAATTTTAACGTTATAGGTTTTCTTAATGGCTAGCCCTAACTCTAGGGCATCGATACTGTCTAGTCCTAAACCGTCGATAAATAACGCTTCATCGTCTTGAATATCATTTATTTCAATATCTTCTAGATCTAAGGTATCAATAATTAATTGTTTTAATTCTATTTTTAAATCAGCCATATTTGCCGAGTTCCTCTCTAAAAAAAAATTCCAAATCTCGATTATATTGCCGAACATCTTTGGAGGTTTGTGAAGCCTTATTTTCCGGCAAAGTCAGTGAGTGGTCCACGACCATTGCGGAGAAATGTGCTTTCGTGTGCGGTATTCTATACCAAGGTAGATTTTTTGTTAACGTGGAAGGTTCAACTTTTAACAACACAGCTGTCACTTGTGCTTGGCACCTGATGGCGATATTGGCAGCGCCTCGTTGAAATTGCAAACCTTCATCTGGTTTTGTTCTTGTGCCCTGAGGAAAGATAATTAAATTATTACCGGCTTTTAACGACGCTTCACAGTCGACCAATAAGCCGGCCGGATCCGCATTGCTGATATAGCCGGTGTTACTCACAACCCCTCTTAAAAAAACATTGTTAAATAAATGCGTTTTTACCACACAATCGGCATTAGGGATCAGTGAAATAAGCACCACGACATCAATTAACGACGGGTGATTGGCCATCACTAATTGACCATTAAGCGACTTTAATTGCTGTGCTTGCTGTAAATTAAAGTTAAATATGCCGACAAACTGCATAAAGGCAATAAAAAATTTAAAGGTATAATGAACAGTTTTTCTTGCAGTAGCCTTTTGCGCTTTTTTATCCTTTATCACTAAACGCTGCACAGGCAGCACAAGTAATGAAAGCAATAGGCCACCAACACCAAACAAGATGAAACACAAACCTGTGGCGATAACACGCCAGCAATAATTTATACGCTTAAACATGTTTATTTAAGCGCCAGTTATAATGATTACTCGACAGTGCCAGCTGCTGCTGTGTGCTATTAAACCATTGCGAAAATAATAATGACGCAGGCATAGCGGCAGTAATCGACTGTATAAAATGTTCAAAATGAAATGAAATTGTCTTGTCATCACCCGTCGTTGTTTGCTCTGAGGGCAGCGAAACCAGCATAGCGAGGGCATGTGAAATTTGTTGCTCATCCTGAAAACCCAGATAGGTATCCGGTAATTTTTGATCGGCATAGATAAAGAGAATTTCTGCTGCTAAGCCAGACTTTAATCTTGAGTAAACATCAACAAGGCCCATCATAAAACTGTCTTGGCCGGCTGAGATAGCATTAATCGCTTGCTTGTTATTGGTTAAAATACTGAATAAGCTCGGGATAGCGTTATGAACAGATAAGCCAAAAGTTGTCGGCGACAAGGCATTTTTCTCGGCTAAATCCGCTAATAGTGTTGAGGTTTTCGGCAAATCACCATGGCGACTAGAGAAAACAATGGGCAAGGGATCATCGATAGCTGTTACCGACTGATTAGCAACCAACAAGGCCATTTTAGCAAATGGACTTAAACGCCGTCTTTGCATGGCCGGCACATAGGCTAATTTAGGCCAAACAATATCAGCTTCACCCCGCTCAATTGCCTGTTCAATAGATAGTTCTTCACAATGAGCATACCAAACACTAAAGCGACGTATATTGATATCCATGGTAACTTCCTGTGCTCAGACAACGAGTATAAAATAAGGCGGGAAATGTTATACAATAGGGGATAACAATGCAATTAATACGGTTGTTTAAATATAAATTTTGCATCGGCTCGCTTAAGGCGATCACTTTATGGAAAGACACAATTGCTAATCCCCTTTGATATCAAAATTGCAGCACTCAACAACATCAATCAGGAAAGTGGTCCTTATAGTATTTTATGCCGTGCAACCGATCTTAAAGAATATCAACTCCTGCCCCTCGCAACTAAGCTGCTGACTGACACTGAACTGACCATTTTTCAACAACGAAAAAGCCTGATGGCGCAAAAAGAATACATTGCCAGCCGGTTTTTAATTAAAACCTTAATTGCTCAACACTTAAACATGCCATATCAAACAATACAAGTGAGCTTTAATCACCGCATTAACAAGCTACAAGCGCTAGTTAATAACTCTCCCGCAGCCATTAATATCTCTTTAGCCCATTCAAAAGGCTGGGTGTTTTTTGCTATAAGTGATGTTCGAACTAGCCTAGGTGTCGATATTGAGTATAAAAATTGCGGCAGAGATATCCTTGCCGTCTCCGAGGCGTTTTTTCATCCAAACGAATGTGAACAGCTAACTCAGCACAGTTACGAAAAGTTTTATCAATTGTGGACATTAAAAGAGTCACTAGCCAAAGCGAAGGCACAATCTATTTTTCAGCTCCTTGGCCAAGATAGCCAAGCTTTACTGAAAAAATTTCGCCAAAACTTGGGCGAATATGATAATTTTCAATTGGCCGCTATTCATAACCACGAAATTAACACCATGCCCTGCTATTTATTGGACTTAGCGCAAGCATTAGAAAATCATCATGAATAAAATGTTAAAACTCTATCGACAACACCTGCTATTACGTTGGCTTTGGTGGTTGGCTGTCATTATCCCAGGCGTGCCCTTTATAGTCATTTCGGTCGGCTTCCAGCTTTACGCTCATTGGCCCCGAAATTATAGCGAGATCACCACTATCGCGGTTAGTCCACAAAGCCAGTATTTATCTCTTTCAGCCCATGGTGTAAAAGATACTCCCGACAGTTGGAGTAATCAGCTGCAAAATATTATTAAACATAGTAATAATATTCAGCTCGCTGGGCTTGCGAAAGCTCAAATTAGCTTAGCATGGCAGCCATATTCCGATAATGCCTTGCTTTGCTCGGTAACAGGGAAAAAAATTGGTGAAAAACTGGCTGAGAAAATAGCGCAATTACCCAAATTAAAAGCCGTTCACCTTATTGGCCATAGTTGCGGATCATTTGTTATTTACGGCTTATGCGAAAAATTAAAGCAAATGAAACCGACTACGGTAATACAAACAACCTATTTAGATCCTGTGTCGATTTATTCGGGAGTATTTTGGCGCTATGGCGTCAATCACTTTGGTGATTGCGCTGACTTTAGTGATAGTTATATCGATACCCAAGATGGCGTACCGGGCAGTAACGAAAAATTAAAAAATGCTTATACCTTTGATGTGACTCGGCTTAGGTTAGAGCAAAATTTATCTTACCCACCTCATGCATGGCCCACCCACTTTTATCTTGATGCTTATAAAAATCAGCAAGTCCCTGTGTACTTCAATCACCCAGGTCACTTAAAGAAAAAACTTGATGACAACGCCCTGATCAAATGGTGAGCATAGTCACACTTTCACATTAACATTTAAAGATATATTAATGCCGTGAAGCCATGTTATTACACGGAAGTTAGTCATTAGAAGAATGCAGAAGCAATTACCGAGATGGTTATGAACGCTCTGAACATAAAAAAGCCATAAACATCAATTTATGGCTTCTATATTAGTTAACAATTACGGTTACTTAGTGATGTTTTGTACATCGATAGCTCGTAATAAGTTAGTCACCCAATTAGCATATTGGCGGTGAATTTTTTTCCCGTCATATTTTAAGTTTATTGAACTTTGATAAGCTACGGTCAAATTCTTATCATCATGTTTAATTAAAATAACTAACTGATGTTTACGAATATCTAATGTCGCTAGAATTTCACCTGCAGACTTCACTTTTGTTTTCCAACCAAGCGAAGTCGCGGCTCTGATTATTGAACGCTCGACATCTTTGATTGTGCTAATTTTTTCGCCGTTTTGCGCGACAGGCTGGTCAACATATTGTGGTACTGGAATGGTTGATTTACAGCCGGCAAGCACAACCAAAGCTATACAGACCAAGACAAGATAAATTTTATTCATTTTTAATTCTCGATTAATGTTGCTACACCAACTTACATATGATCAATAACTTCAATCGTTGCAGCTTGTTGTTTCTCAACCGCCTTAGACTTCCATTCAGGCAAGTACTCATTCATTTTTTTACTAATGCTATTAGCATTAGTAGCGGCCCATTGCTGTGCTTTCGCGCCAGCTTTAACAAATTGACTATCGGTAAGCATTTCTTTAAAGTCTTTCGAATCGTATTTAAATTTCGCTGTCGCATCATTTCTGACCGGGTGCATTGAGAAACGTGCTTTCCAAAAGCCCATTCTTGGGCTAACAACGGTGTAGTAAGTTTTACCTGCCAAAACATTTGCTTTTAAAAAGTCGGCACTTTCCCCGACCACCATAAACATATGCTCACCTGGCGAAGTCATATAACTGACCTTAGTATCGTTAGAGACTATACCAATAAATTCAGGTGTTCCTGAGCTGATATCATAGACAGATGCTTGGATAGCTTTACCAATAAATGCCGAGCGAATAAAAACAACTTGTGATTGCTCAGCTCCTGCATTAGTTTGTACTTGATCTGCTACCGGCTCCATTAATGTTGATTGACAGCCGCTTAGCAACAGTAAAAACAATGCGCTCACTAAAAGATTTTTAATCATGATTTTTCCCTAATTAATTATTATATTTTCCAGCGTACAATATAACATGATTTTCATCATAAATTACAGGTAGTTAAAATCATAACGATATGTTTTAAAAATAATAGGGACAAAAAAATAGCTATCATATAATGAGCTTCAGCTGTTAATTCGATCTTTATCTGCCAACGCCACAACCCCTCAAGCTTTTGAAAATTTGCTAACCTAAACAATTAGCCCTATTTTATTATACACTTATAAGTTAGTTAGGCTCATCTAGCGTTATTTGTTATTATAGAACACGTTAGATGACAACATTTCAAAGGAAGAAATTATGCTACAGGTGCTGTTGGTTGATGACGATTCTGAATTTACCGAGGTCGCATGTCAAATAATAGAGTTTATCGGCCACGAAGTCTGTGTTGCGTCAAACCTAAAAGAAGGTAAAGAATGGTTAGATCAACAAAAGTTTGATCATGTCTTACTCGACTTTATGCTACCAGACGGCAGCGGACTGCACCTTATTGATTATTTAAAAAGCAACCACCTCACCCCTAATGTTACTCTGATAACAGGCCACCCTTCAGTTAAAGGTATGCTTGCAGGCTTATGCGGGCCGAAAGTAGACTACATTGTTAAACCATTGCAGCGTGAAGATATAGAAGCAACGTTAAATAAACAGAGTAAAAAATCCACCTCCTTAAATAACAACATGCCAAAATTACACTTTGGTTGCTTGGTCGGTGAGTCAAAACCTATGCTTGAACTATATACTATGATTGAACGCGTCGCTAAAACGTCTGCTAATGTTATGCTAATGGGGGAAAGTGGGGTCGGTAAAGAAATGGTCGCGAATGCCATTCATGCATCAACCGGAGGAACAAACCCGATTATAGCCACCAACTGCGGTGCTTTATCAAAAGATCTCATTAGCAGTGAGTTATTTGGTCATGAAAAGGGCGCATTTACCGGTGCGGTCGCTCGTAAAGATGGTGTGTTTGTACGTGCCGGAAACGGCACACTGTTTCTCGATGAAGTCACCGAAATGCCGCTAGATATGCAACCTAATTTACTACGGGTACTAGAAAATAAGTGCGTTACGCCGGTTGGTGGCACCCAAGAAATTACGGTTAATTGCCGAGTTGTCTCCGCTACTAATCGAAAAATGGCAGAGTTGGCACAAGGCAATGTCATCCGAGAAGATCTTTACTACCGTTTAGCAGTTTTTCCCATCAACATTGCGCCGCTGAGTGAACGAAAAGACGATATTCCGTTGCTGGCAGAAGTATTTCTGCAACAACTTAATGCTGAAAATAATCTTGCGTTTCGCTGGTCTTCTGAACAGCTGGATATTTTAAAAAACAATAACTGGCCTGGCAATGTCAGAGAATTGCGACACGCTATACACCGCGCATTTATTATGAGCGATGCTAACAGTCAACAATTACAATTACCTGATAGTTTTATTTCGCCATTTTCATCGGAGGCTAAAAAATCTTCCGCCGTATCTGCGGGTCAAACGATTGAAGACCTTGAAAAAGAGCTTATTCGTGTAACACTTGATAAAGTCGATGGCAACAAAACACAAGCGGCTGAAATGTTGGGAATTAGTACTAAAACCCTGTACAACAGGTTACATGTTTACGGTGACTTTGCTTAGTAGCGTTTAGCCAGTAAAGTAGCTTTTGTCGAGTAATATAATCATGGGGGAAATAACGTGAGCCAAGATAAAAACGATATCAATCAATTAATACACGATAGCCGAGCCCCACTGAATAGAATATCGATGCAAGCTGAGCTGATAAAAATGATACTAGAAAACGATATGCCAAAGGAGAAAGCGCTAGCTGCGGTTAATAAAATAATTACTGCGTGTCAGGACTGTAGTAAGAGCCTACAAGACCTTGCAGATTTTTCCAGCAATAGCTAAAAGCTCTGAATAAAGAACGGCGCTGGTAATTTTTCTAGCTAAAAGTGAGTAATTATGTCAATTAAGAATATTTTTGAAAATACCTTTTTCAGCTGGTTTTTGATTTCCGCCATCATTATCGTCATGATAGTTACAAATGGTTTCTTAGCGCTTAAAACCATTGAAGACTTATCCGTGACCCAAACCAGTTTATATAATACCGGCGACGTAATTGTTGAATTAGATGATTTGCATAATTTGGTGCTAATGGCGGAAACCGGTCAACGTGGATATTTATTGACCGAAATTGCAGAGTATTTAACCCCTTATCAAGATGCGTTAGGCCGCTTAAACCAGCAACTTGCAGATACAAAAAAACTACGCTCTGAAGTACCCGGTCAAGCCAAACGTATAGCGTCGTTGGTTCTACTTGTTGAGCAAAAAATAAATGAATTAAAAAAGACGGTTGAATTAGCAGTCGCCGACAAAGAAAAGCGTGCCCTAAAACTTGTTATGACCGGCCGGGGCCGCGATCTATACAAAGAGTTACGAGCTGAATTAGAGCAAATAAAAACTCTCGAGCTAAATTATCGCAACTCTTTGTTTACTATACTTTCGGCGGTAGAGCGTGAAGCGAAAGCTACTTTTGTTATTTCTGGTATTACCAGCACATTACTGCTGTTAGGTTTGGCCTTTTTTGCCCGATTAAATGCTAAAATCGAAATGAACAATCGCCTGCAACTAGAGCATCAAAACGAAGTATTAGCGGAAAAAGTCGCCATGCGTACCAAAGAGCTGACGCTTTATTCAGATGAATTATCACGCAGTAATCGAGAATTAGAAGACTTTGCTTTTGTCGCCTCTCACGACCTACAAGAACCTTTACGAAAAATTCGCGCTTTTGGTGATCGCTTACAAAGTAATTATGGACAATTATTAGATAAAACGGGGGCAGATTACATTAATAGAATGGGCAATGCCGCAAAACGAATGTCTACTCTGATCAATGATTTACTCGAGTTCTCTCGTATTTCAACACGCGGAAAACCATTTATAAATGTGCCCTTACAGCCAGTTGTTGAAGGTGTTATCGAAGACCTCCAGCTTAGTATAGAAGAAAGTAATACAAAAATAGTACTTGGCTCCTTACCTGCGATCAATGCCGATCCAAGTCAAATGCACCATCTTTTTATCAACTTAATATCTAACGCAATAAAATTTCGCAGAGCTGAAGTTGAACCCATTGTAAAAATACACTATTGCCAAGAAACAATAGCTGAAGAGCTCTGGCATATTATCACCGTTAAAGACAATGGTATTGGCTTTGAACAGGAGTTTGCTGACAAAATATTCCTCCCGTTTCAGCGGCTCCATGCCAGAACACAATATAAAGGAACCGGTATTGGTTTAGCTATTTGCCGGCGGATAGTCGAACGTCATGGCGGTAAAATTTTTGCCGCCAGTGAACTAGGGAAAGGCACGTTATTCAGCATAGAAATCCCAGTGGATAATGCGTTAATTAACATAATCGGAGAACATTCAAATGTACGACAGTAACGCAAAACCTATCACCATTTTGATGGCTGATGACGATGAAGATGATCGTATGCTCACCCAAGATGCCTTAAAAGAAAGTCGAGTTCGCAACACACTATATTGTGTTGAAGACGGCGTTGAGTTACTTGAATACCTGAGAAGGCAAGGTAAATTCAGCGATAAGGATAAATCACCGAGACCAGGGTTAATATTGCTTGATCTTAATATGCCGAGAAAAGACGGCAGAGAAGCCTTGAAAGAAATTAAAGCCGACCCTGAGTTAAAAAATATACCTGTAGTTATACTAACCACTTCAGTACAAGAAGAGGATAAAATCAAAGGTTACGACTTAGGTGCAGCATCTTATATTGCCAAGCCAGTCAATTTTGAAGGTTTAGTTGAATTGATGAAAGCATTGGGACGATATTGGATAGAGTTTGTTGAATTGCCAAATAAATAACTAACTAAATAACTAACTAAATAACTAACTAAATAACTAAATAATATGAAGCAGCTACCAGATAAAATCGCTCGGGTATTACTTGTCGAAGATGATGAGGATGACTACATTCTGACCAGCGACTATCTCAGACAATTAGATTCACACAAATTTGAAATTGACTGGGTAACCAACCCGAGCAAAGCACTTGAACAACTCAGCCTAGACAAACATGATATTTGTCTGCTCGATTACCAGCTCGGGCCTTACAATGGTTTAACTGTGTTAGAGCAAGCGTCAAAAAATGGCTGTTCAATACCTATTATCATGCTGACAGGACAATCTGACGACACGCTTGATCAGTTGGCACTTGCGGCAGGAGCCGTTGATTATCTCGTCAAAGGGGAAATTACCACCACCCGATTTGCCCGCGCGATTAGATATGCATTGGCGCGACAAGAAATTGAAAATGAACGGCTTGAGCGCATTAACGCCGAAACACAAAATCAATCGAAAGATCGGTTTCTTGCGCACCTAAGCCATGAACTTCGCACGCCATTAACATCAATACTTGGGTATACAGAAATATTACTCAACAGCAAGAATAGCCCTAATGATGTCCCTGAACTCAATATTATCTTAAATAATGGTCGACATTTACTAGGCCTGCTTAACAACGTACTCGACTTATCTAAAATTGCTGCTGGTAAGCTTGAGTATAATTTTACCGACATAAGGTTAGACAGTTTCATTGGTGATATTTTTCGTTTGATGAAAGTGCATGCTTCAGAAAAAGCGCTAGAGTTAGATTTACGTGGACAAGAGCCACTACCCCAGTTCATTCGTGCAGATCCTGTGCGACTACGGCAAGTGCTCATTAATTTAATCCATAACAGCATTAAATTTACTGAACAGGGCCATATCGAATTAAGCATTTGGACAGAAATAAGCAATGGTAAGGAATCACTGAACTTTAAAGTCTCAGATACCGGACAAGGTATCCCTGAAAGTATGCTAGAGAAGATTTTCAGGCCATTCGAGCAGGTTGAAGATATTATTTCCAGAAAAGAACAGGGCGCGGGTTTAGGGCTAGCTATTTGCTCTGAATTGGTTAAACACATGGGAGGTACTATCCATGTAGAGTCGGTATTGGACAAAGGTAGCGACTTTAGTTTTAGCATTAATCCTGGCGATATTACGACTCAAGAGCGAGCCATACTTGCTTTGGAGCATGTATGCAGTCAAAGTGAACAACTATCATTACCGCAACTGCAAGGACATGTATTCGTTGTTGATGATAACGATGACATACGACTGTTAATCGGCCATTTCTGTCAATCATTTGGCCTTAAGGTCAGCTATGCGACTAACGGATTACAGGCCATTGAAAAATTCAATCGCGCAAAGTCTCAAGGGCTATCGTTTGATCTCGCCCTGATGGATATTCACATGCCTAAACTAGATGGCAAACGAACAATAAAGGAACTAAGGGCACTAGGGTTTGACAAGCCAATTCTCGCCATTACGGCTGCCACAATGAAAGGAGTGAAGGAAGAACTGAATGCAATTGGTTTTAATCATATAATTCCCAAGCCAATAGATAAAGCCGAGTTACACCGGGGTTTGGCAAGTTATCTCAATATTGAAAAACAAAGTATGCCAACCCAAACGAAAGCAAACTTGCTAACTCAGAGTGCTCAACAACTAAACGAGCCAAGCACACAACGTATTCTCGTGGTTGAAGACGATGAAGATGCAGCTGATGTTACCGTACTACTGCTTGAATCTCTGGGTATGCAAGCAGTAAAAGCAACAAACGCAAAAAAATGCCAAGAGCTGCTCAACACCGAGGAAAATTGGACCAAGATCTTACTGGATCTACATCTACCTGACAGCAACGGTCTAGATTTAGCGCGTATTATTCACCAATCCCACCCGGCAATAGAGCTGATCTTAGTCAGTGGTGCAACTGTACCAGATGCCACATTAAAGCAAGCCGGAATCTCGACAGCAATATTAAAGCCGATCAATCTTGAGATCCTAAAGCATCTTATATAACCTCAGTTCAAGTTAAGCGGATTTTATCTCATCGTTTATACTGCACTGTTGATGCTTTACATCATAAAATAATTACCCGACGCTATGTAATTCTTTCCAGAACTTACAATAATCCAATGCTAAAAAACAGCCTACAATTAATATTAATATAAAAAACAAAGTTTTATATATTAATATCGCTATTGGCATATATCTTGTTTAACACAATACAACTGAAATAATGCCTTTAGCCACTTAGCGTCGCTATCATCGACAAGCGGTGGTTCGCCAACATCGGCGTTAGTACTTAAACTCAGCCTTAAACAATATCCTTATCCCGATAAAATTTAAATTTTTGCTCAGTGTGCCATACAGCAATTTTATCGGGATAAGAAAATAAACCAGCAGTTAAAAGAGGTATGACAATGGATATTTTTGCCGCGTTGCGTAGCGATCATGAAAAACAACGGTTATTGCTGAAAGTTTTAGTGGAAACTAGCGGAGACTCTGCAAGTCGTCGAGATTTTTTCCTTGATTTGAAGTTCCAGCTAACTCAACATGCGATTGCAGAAGAGCGTTTCTTTTATGCACCATTGATGAAGCTTGATAGTACGATTGAGATTGCTCGACATGCTATTGCCGAACATCACGAAATAGACGAGTTTATTAGCCAGCTAGAACAAACAGAGCTGAGCTCGCCTGTCTGGTTAAAAACCATGAAAGCCTTACAAGATAAAGTGCTGCACCATTTAGCAGAAGAAGAGCAAGCGTTCTTTCAGCAAGCAGGGAAAAACCTAACAACTTTGCAAAAAACAGAACTCGCTACCCAATACCAAGCCGAGATGACTAAGTAAGTTCGACTGCATTATCACTGACCGTTGCAATTTTGCTGCCGCCAACTAACGAGAAAATGATGAGCAATATAGCACAACTATTTACTAACAAATTTACTCTACTTACTTTTTTAACTTGGCGAAAATATTTACTCATTGCAACCACTGCTTTTTTGGTTAGCTACAAGGTAAATGGCCAACAAAAAAATACGGATTTAGTAAATGACTCAATACTTATCGAGTGTGTAGAGTCGGACAATCAAGCTATCCAATCAATACCAGATACGACATTTTACTACCATGGTTGAATGGCTACAGCGACTCATTGGTGGAATATAACCATCACCAGCAAGATATTGGCTTAGGTGTTCAACTTAAGTTATATAATTGCTAGTTAACGGTTTAGTCGTAAATAAAAGAGAGGAATTAAATGTTTATTATTAAATATTACCTTATGGGGGCTTTATTAGTGTTTGCAGCAATATTGCTGATTGACGCGCTACTGTTAAAGATAATTTTTGCTTGGATTGGCCTGTCATTATCAGTAGTAAGCCTCGCTTATATATTCGATTTACCAGGCATATTTCGTAAAAAAAGTAACGGCAGTATACCGTTCTATATCAGGTGGATTTTTATCCCGTTTTTATTAGGCTCTCAGTTGTATAACATCTGGGCAAGGAAGAACGATAAGGTGCCTGCAATTCAGGAAATTGACGATAACCTTTATCTTGCCTGCCGGCTTTTTCCTTCAGATGTAGCAACACTGCAAGCAAAAGGCATCACAGCGATATTAGATGTTACCGCTGAGTTCGATGGTCTTGATTGGACCGCCGAAAGTGAAGCTTTAGATTATTTAAACTTACCGGTACTAGATCACAAAAGTCCTGATGCTGAAAAATTAGTGCAAGCCATTCATTGGCTTGAAAATCATATTTCAAAATCAAATGCGGTGGTTATTCATTGCGCTTTAGGCCGCGGGCGTTCGGTTTTAGTTATGGCTGCTTACCTTTTAAGTAAAAATAACAAGCTCACTATTTCGCAAGTGCTAGAAAAAATTCAGGGGATACGCACTACAGCTGGCTTAAATAAAGCTCAGCTTAAGGCGTTAACTCGTTTCCACAAAGCAGGGCTGTTTAAATTAAAACCGCCGATTTGGGTAATTGTTAATCCCGTATCGGGTGGCGGAAAATGGTTTGACAGTAAGTCAGATGTTATTGAGCGTTTATCACCACACTTTCTGCTTAATATTTTAGAAACAACTAACGATATTTCAGCAAAAACACTAACAAAACAGGCTATTAACAGCGGCGCAAAAACGATTATTGCTTGTGGTGGCGATGGCACATTAACTGAAGTTGCTGGTGAGTTAGTTCAAACTGATATAACCATGGGTATCTTACCTATGGGCACAGCTAATGCTCTTGCCCATGTACTTTTTGGTATTAGTACCAAGGTAATTCCTGTCGGTATAGCTTGTGAGGTGATTATTGCAGGACAGGTTACACAAATAGATAGCGCAAAATGTAACCATAACCTGGTGTTATTATTAGCGGGATTAGGCTTTGAAAATAAAATGATAACAAGCGCTAATCGAGAAGAGAAAGATGTTGGTGGACAGTTAGCCTATCTACAGGCATTTTGGCAGGCAATCAATAAAAATGAAGTGCTAACACTACAAGTGCAATTTGATGATTTACCGGTAAAAACCATTAAAACAACGAGTTTAGTTGTTGCTAATGCCGCACCTTTTACCACGATATTAGCCCAAGGGGGTGGAGAGCCAGATATCAAGGATGGTATGCTAGATATCACATGGATCCCCCCCCAACAAGATATAACCACTAACGTGTTGAGCTTAGCTGAATTGGCACTTTCTGGACTGTCTGAGCAAGTAGTTCCTTTGCAGAGTAAACATATACGGGCAAAGAAAGTCGCCATAAGTGCCGAGCATGAACTTGAATATGTTATTGATGGCGAAGTGTTTTTTGCCAACAATTTAAGCATTGAGATTATGCCGAAATCGTTAAATATTCTCGTAGGCTAGATAAGCCTGACGCAGCTATAAGCTACGCAACGAGAGTACTTAATGAAATTCTAGGCAAAAGTATCTATTTAGTAAGTACCAAACCGATAGCAAGAAAATAAGGATAAAAATGGAATTAATTGCCTTCGAAAAATTTCGTAGCCTAATTGACGAAAAGCTCCAGCAATGGCTAGAGGCCGGTGTTAAACATGTACCCAATATTGTGGTTGCAATTATCATTGCGATCCTATTTGCCATCATCGCTAGAATTGTAGGTAAGGTCACACAGAACATCTTACGAAAAACGCTAGATTCTCGACAAATAGCCGACTTGTTATCGGCAATTATTAAAGTCTGCGTATTGCTAGCGGGAATGTTCGTTGCCTTAGATTTTCTCGGCCTACAAGGTACGGTTACATCGTTATTAGCGGGTGCTGGCATTATAGGTCTGGCGATTGGTTTCGCCTTCCAAGATATGTCCGAAAACTTTATTGCCGGCATTGCTATGGGCATCAGAAAACCCTTTCAAATTGGTGACATTATCGAAGCAGACAATGTCTTTGGTACGGTAAAAGCCATTAATTTACGTAATACCTTGGTTGAGACATTTTTTGGCCAGCTCGAGATAGTTCCCAATAAAATACTGTTTAGAAATGTGCTAACCAACTACACCACCAATGGGATTAGGCGCATAGAGATCCCCGTTGGTATCTCTTATGCGGATGATCCTGAAATTGCCGCTGATGTTATTGTCCGAGCACTGAATCAATGTGATTTTATTATCAAAAAGACAGAAACCGCCGTCTTTGCCGAAAGTTTTGCCGATAGTAGTGTCAACTTATTGGTCTGGTTCTGGATAGATTATCCTGGCAAAACTGGCTTTATGCAGGCTAGGCACAAAGCGTTAGTAACAATAAAAACTTCGTTAGAACAAGCGGATATCCTAATACCCTTTCCGATCAGAACGCTCGATTTTGCAGCTAAAGGTGGTCAGAAACTTAATACTATGCTCAGCCAAAACCCAGATACACCAGATACACCAGATACACCAGATAAGGATAAAGCAACAATCGATACTAGTTCTGAGGAGGCTAGCGAAAATACTTAATTGCGTCATACTCTAGTGAACATAAACAAGTATTGGCATTAATATTCGCTTTATTTCGCTAAGTGAACAATTATTTAATGTGATTAATATAAATAACCTAAGAGGAACAGAAAATGAAAGTTAACAGCTACTATGGAAAAATAAAATCAATTCTAACAATATTGTTACTGAGCAGCGCCTTAGGTGCTTGTGCCACGATGGAAGGCGCAGGAAAAGATATTGAAAGCGCCGGCGAAGCAGTTCAAGATGCTGCTGACGGTTAAATGTCTGTAGCAAATGGCCTCAGACTCATCGGACAACACCGTGGCGTTATACGGTGTTGTCCATACCATTACGCTTGATTTTTAGCTACTGCCCCAGAGAGATAACCAGACAACTTTCAACTTTTTTTCGCAAATAACGACGATTAACAATAAAGCGGCCGTTTTTTTATTCTTAATAACAAAGCCCTGTACCTGCGCACACGGACATCGTAAATAACATGAAAATTCGCCCCATTCAGCGCTATTGCTTATTTTGAGTTTTGGTTGTTCTTGCCAAATTGCTTTTGCTGGAGATTAAATCGCTGCGGCTGAGGAAAATACAATATATTCTGACAGTAAATTATAGTTGCTAATGTTTATTTAAAACTAGTGGCGAGGAAAAACTAAGAAGTTAAAGAATTATATTTATTGGTATCATGAGCCCCTCTCACTCGAGGAGCTCATGAACAGTTGCTAAATAACTCATTACTCTTGGGTATACATTAACGGTGAGTAATTTTTAACTCATTAACCACTTTTGTAACATCAGTTGCGCCTTTTGCAATGGCATCAGCTAAATCTTTAGCGGCTTGAGAGTTAACGGTACCACTAAGGGTGACAACTCCTTCATCTACTTCTACTTCGATCTGAGTACCACGCACTTCAGACTCAAACAACAGCCTAGTTTTCACTACCGTTTCAACTTTTGCGTCTTTCAAGGTCTGCATTATACCCTTATCTGGCTCTGAATCGTCATTGACCACGGTCAGTGCGTTATCAACGCTTTCTACACCGTCTAAGTTAGCAATTAACTCTTCAGCAAGTGCTTTATCCACTTCACTCTCAACTTTACCTGTGAGCATCACTTTACCATTTTTTACATCGGTATTGATATCGAACGAATCGAGATTACCATTAAGTAATAACGTGGTTTCTGCCTTTCCGTCAATCCAAGCATCTTTAGCACTGTCTTTCCACTGATTGTCGGCTAAAGCTGATACTGAGACACTACTTAATGCCGCTACGACGAATAAAGAACAAATGGAATGTTTCATATTAATCTCCTTGTATTTTAGTAACATTACTTAATGACTGAATGCGATAATAATGCCAACACCTATGCTACTGATAAAAATATAAAAAAAACCATTCTTATCGGCTTTTTCTTCAGCTGCCAGCATAAATTACAGAACACTATGTAAAGTTTTCATACTTAAACACCACGCTTTGCCCTGAAAGCTAAATATTAATGTCTTGCGGGACTTTTCAGAGTAATTTTCTCGATTCTTCGTACCAGCTCACGCCTGTCATCATCACTCATAGATTGCTTAGCTTGTTGTTGTTCAATCATCTGGGTCTGAGCAAGGACAAAGTTATGCTGTTCTTCAGATTTCGCTTGAATTGCGAGTACGTGTAACGAGTCAAGCATTTTGATCGTAACTGCTAGGTTAGTTTCACACTGTTGTCTGATTTGATCAAAGGCCGCTTTTGCAATAGCACTAAAAGTTAACTCTTTACATACTAAGCGCAGCACACCGTCTACTAGAATATTTGCTGGCGGGAAGGTTTTATCAGTTAAACTACAAAGCACTGCACAGAGTTTATCTATACAGGTAATGGCGGTATATGGGTCGTTAATGCCTGGAGATAATGCTCTTAAGGCTATTTCCACCAATTGGTGTATGGCAAATTCAGGATCCTGAACAGGTGTTCTACAGGACCCATGAATGGTGTGTCGAACAATATCTTCACTAATATCTTGCTCAGTCATATTACTAGCATAGACAGTAGCAATTATAGCCTTTTCCACAATGAAATTACCTGCTGAAAAGTGCAACTGTATTATACAATGCGATTTAGATGCTAAGTCGAGTAAACTTGCTTTGTCAATAAGTTGTAAGTAGCCACTAAAGGGTGCATACACATCAAATTTACGCGAATTGCTTTTTTTCTGAGCCCACAGAGTATCAATTGGCATTATCTTGTCATCTGAAGCTGCTGGAAAGAGTTTGATAATATTCTGGTGTAATTCACAATAAACGTCATCAATAACAACGTCGGCCTGAATTGATTTTGCGATATGATGAATAAAATAAATCAGAATACAGACACTAAAGCAGGTCATCGCAATAGCAACGGCTATGGTTATACCCGGTTCAAAGGCATAAGGCCCTTTAAAACTTACCGCACAAAATATCACAATACAAAACAAAAACGTGGAAATGAAGGTACCCAACACAACTTGTGTGCCTTTATCCATCATAAAATTTCGCATTAAACGCGGACCAAACTGCGAGGAAGCCAGCGTTAGAATAACGATGGTTATTGAAAATGCAATACTGGTAACGGTGATCATCGCAGCGGCAATGGTGCCTAATAGTGACCTCACAGCATCTACGTCCGTGCCATACAAAAAAGATACTTGGCTTTGACTAGCCGCTGAGTGGGCCACATCAAGATAAATAGTTCCAGCGGCTACGATTAGCGAAAATACAATCATCAAGCTTGGTATGAACCAAAAACTAGCTTGGGTTTTTTCGATCAGTGGCGCTAATTTATTATTCATAAGTTATTCCCGCTTAGATGATTAAAAATCATTACGCCAAAGGCCTGCTCAGTGCTAAGGCTAATTCCTTACTATAAGCATTATTTTCACATCCGGCTCGCTAAGAGCAACCAAAGTTGCAGTATTATTTTAGCATGCGTGTGTTTATTAATTAATTGCTATTCTGATTAAGCCACTTTACTCAACAATACCGTTGCGCGTTAAGGGCATATCATCACCAATGACCGCGGTGAGATCGTCGCGGCTAAACTGACTACAGGAAATGTTCATGATACCAAGCCTGTAGCTGACTTAGCTTCTTAACTTCTTAACTTCTTAACTTCTTAACTTCTTAACTTTGCGGTAAATTATGCGCAGATGCAGGTTATATCAGCAAGAATTTGAAATCAGCTTTGCTTGAACGCTAAGTTGAGTTAGTGACAAACGTTAGGAAAAACCTGAAAGCAAAAGCGCTATCATTGAGACGATAAACGATCAGCTTAAAATTGCATCTCGCATTGAGCATTCAAGGCACCGGAGCCTAAACGGCTTTATGTTGAACTGATGAGTAGTTTAGTACTTTATTGTCTAAAAAATAATAAACCTCCCCTTAAAATCAGTGCTCTAGAGATGAATTTTATGGGCAGAGCTTAAACCGATCTGATGTTAACTAGAGAGGGTAAAGGACATAAAGTCTAATTCGCTAGCAAAATATTTGATAACGCCGCATCATACAGAAGTCAGCCTTACCCGCAGGTGTTCCTAATCAATTAGCGCAACACAACCTATTACGTGCGCTAGAAGCCACATAGGAATGACACTTCTAACAATATCACTCATAAAAAAAGGCCTATTTAGGCCTTTTTAAATTTAGTAGACTGTTGACTAACAATCTTTATCGTCAGCATTAACATTGTCTTTTACGTTTTCACAAGCATCTTCAATAGCATTACCTGCATCCGTTGCCATTTCATCGATTTTATCGCCAGCATCTTCCATGGCGTCACCTGCATCATGTACCATTTCATCTACTTTTTCGCCTGTCGTTTCGGCCTTATCATCACTACAAGCAGCTAAGCTAAAAATTGCTACAAAGATAATAAGCGAGTTTGATAATTTTCTAATAAAAGTCATTTGTTTGTCCCTAAATTTTAAATTTTTGGTGATTTACCACGAACTGCATTGGCGATTAATGAGATTACCAGCAACACAACGAATATGAAAAAAATAACTTTTGCAATACCCGCCGCTGCGCCAGCAATACCACCAAAGCCTAATATTGCCGCTATGATCGCAACAACGAAAAACGTAAGTGCCCAATTTAACATAATATTCTCCTTAATTTAATCAGCTAAGAACTTCCATGTAACTTAAAGCGTTATTCGTGCCAACAAAGAAATAAAGGATAAATATATGATAATAAAAAGCATTTTTACAATTCTCTTTTTAATACAATAGCAGCTAAGCAGAGCAAAGTGAAATTTTTACAGACTAAGCGTGTATAACTTTCAGCGTTAATCAATAAATAGCTGGGGCCTCACACTATTTGCAAACATAGCGTTCGTGTAAGCATCCTGACTCGATCCCCACACAGAGTACTTTCAGGTGATTTGTTTAGTCATCACAGTAAGTTAGAGAGTAACAGACTTCGCCGGTAGTGAGTAACCTGAGTTCATTAGTCGCTTTCACTATCATTATTTAGTCGGTATACTCTTCGAATAATAAACCATCAAGACATTGAAAAATGGTCAATATAAATTCCAAGTATTCGAGCGAATTTCCACCACCTTATTACACTCATTCGGGTTCTTATCGAGACAACTCATTAAATAGAGACAAGACTCTGATTCATTTTCTTCTGATGATGTTGGTGGTGTTTAGCATGCTGCCTCAACAACTGTATGCTGCTAACCTGGCGGCCACTCCTCCGCTTAGTGGTCATGCCATTAACCAAGAGAGCATAACCCCCGCAGATACATTATCTCGAATAAACCTTGCGGCTCAACATTTAGAGCAAATCAGAGTAAAACTTAATTTACCCTTGGCCAATAAACTCAACATCAACATAAGTGAAGCCCAACCAAGAGAAGTTTACTTTCAGGCTTTGGCTTTTTACCAGCGTGTTAACCGTTTAACTTTTGAACGTTTGCGGGTATTTCATGAGAGCCCCAGCGCAACATTCGCCAACGGCAAACAACTCAAGCCTTATCATGTCTGGCAAATAAGTGATCGGGCATCGCAACAACTTGCCTCGCTCAGACAGGACTTGGCACTTGATGAGCCCCTTGTTGAACAAGCATCTGATCCTGCGACCACGCCAAGTGATGTCTTCATCGCCTTATTAACTATCAATCGTCAACTCGATGTAATGCTCGAGCAACCTTACACCCCTAATGATGTCTACCAGCAAGTAACGCTAGGTGTGCACTACATGGCTAAATTGCTCGCGAGTCAAGCGGTTATCGACCGGATACCTGAAGCCCCAGTCTTTATCGCAAATAAACAGCCGGCAGATGTTTGGCTGTTATTAGCCGATTGTTTCGAACTGCTACGCGAGATTGCGCAACGTCATGGCGTAAATATGTTAAACATCACAGCAGACAGCGATATTTCAGCGGCGATTCGCCCTGGCGATGTTTATCAATATGCCGCCTTACTGGTTTCTGAATTAGCGCACCTGCATAGTGTGATGGCGAACGTTGATGATGCGGTGCGCACGGTTGCCGTTAGCCAGATGTTATCGGCAGATGTCTTTCAACGAGTCGGGTTATTACATAAACAACTGGCACATTTTAATGCGCTTTCAGCACAACAAAAAACTCATGGTGACAGCATAGATGCAAAATAAACAACAAGATAGCAGCTTAAAACGCCAAGTCTATTTATCTTACCTAGGGTTAGCCACAATCGGTTTAGTTATTTTGTTAATCGCAACCTTAGTGACATCTCAACTTCGTACAAGCTCAACGGTACTGATAGAACAAGATATTCCCGAAACGGTGACTTGGTTAAAATTACAATCCAGCGTCCATCAGGCATTATCCTCATTACGCGGCTGGGTGGCGATACAGGATCCAGCCCTGCGTCAAGACAATATACGAGTCTGGCAAGAGGATATTTTTCCTAATCTAGAAAAATTGGAAAGCTTAGCTGCAGAAGATAGATTGAGTGTCGACATACAAGAATTTACGATTATTAAGCAACAACTTGCCGATCTACACGAATGGCAATGGTATATCTTCGAAGCGGCGATGAGTGAAGGCAACCTACCGGCATTACTTGACTTTCAACGTTATGCTACGCCGTTATTTCATGCGCTTGAAGCGACCCTCAGTCGTTTAACCCATAACAATAATAAAGAGCCAGACCTTGCTTTACGAACAACAAGGTTGGAGGCACTGCTAGCGCTATCAAAAGAAGTTTCAACCTTACAAGCAAAGCTAGCGACTTATTTACAGTACGGCGATAGCTCTCAGAAACAGGCGCTGCTAAATTCAATAAAACAAGCGCAACGTATGCTCAGCAACTTAGCAGCAATGCTAGAGCCTGCTCAAACTGATATGGCAAAAATTCGCCAAGAATCAAAACGCTTAACGAAACAATTTAATGGCTATGTGGTGCTGAGCAATCAGGTGATTAAAAAGCGCGAAAATGATAGCAAAGATGTCGCCCATAGCTGGCTCAAACATGATGCTATGCCATTAGCTCGCTCTATCCAACAAGATATTGACAATTTACTAAAAACACAACTCAGTACTATGAGTAACAATGTCACAGTAGTGAAGAAGATTAGCGATAGTGCCCGTTGGATTTTTATCACCTTATTATTACTGATGATTAGCTCTGCAATATTAATTGCCCGCTATTGGACGGCGAAGTTAATGCAGCCGCTACAGTCTTTAGTCGAGGCCAGTAAAGAGTTCGCTACCGGCAATATGGACTTCAAGTTACAAGTGCATAGTCAGGATGAGTTCGGCGAACTTGCCCACTCTTTTGATGATATGCGACAAGCTATTATCAGTCGAGAGCAAAAGATTGCCGCCAGTGCCATCCAATTAAAAACCACTATTGATACCGTGGTAGATGCTCTTGTTGTTATTGATAATCAAGGGGTCATCCAATCGATAAATCCTGCAGGCTGTCGACTTTTTGAATATCAAGAAGATCAGCTTATTGGTCAGAATGTGAAAATGTTGATGCCACAACCCTATCATGATGAACATGATGGTTACCTGAATAATTACCAACAAACTCAGCTCAGAAAAATTATCGGCCAAGATCGCGAAATCACCGCTTGCCGCGCTAATGGTGATGAATTTCCCGCCGAGTTGTCGGTCAACGAAATGTCCGTAGATGGTCAACAACTGTTTGTCGGCCTAGTGCGTGATATTAGTGAACGAAAACGGGTCGAAAAAGCCAAGTCTGAATTTATCTCGGTTGTGAGCCACGAGCTACGCACACCATTAACTTCAATACGTGGCTCGCTCGGTTTATTAGTTGGTGGCGTGACTGGCGATCTCGGGGCAAAAGCCAATGCTATGCTCGATATTGCGGTCAGAAGTACCGACAGATTAATTCGCTTGATCAATGATATTCTCGATATTGAGAAAATGGAATCTGGCAATGTCATGCTGAAAACTAAACGCTTTGGACTTGCTGATTTTCTTCAACAGATCATACAAAGTAATGAAGGTATGGCCGCTAGTCATCAAGTCAAGCTGGTACTCAATGAAGTAAACCCAAGCTTAGAGCTAGATGCTGACGCCGATAGGATCCATCAAGTCGTCACCAACTTATTGTCAAATGCGATAAAATATTCTCCGAAAGGTGAAACCGTCTACCTCGATGTTGAGCAAAACGCCGACCAGGTTATTTTTAGTGTCACTGATAAAGGCTCAGGGATCCCAGACGAATTCCTACCGAGAATTTTTCAAAAATTCAATCAAGCAGACTCCTCTGCTACCCGCGCTAAAGGGGGGACTGGCTTAGGCTTAAGTATCGCCAAAGCGATTGTTGAACAACACAACGGTGAAATAGCTTTCGAAACTAGCCCACAAGGCAGTCGATTTTTCTTTAGTTTACCGGCTATTGCAGAGCTTGCATCTCAAGTCAACAACAGTATTAATGCGCAAGCTGATATTAGCACGCAAAACAGTACAACACGCGCACGTATTCTCATTTGTGAAGATGATCCAGATATTGCTACTTTATTGGCAATGATCACCAAGAATCAGCATTGTGACAGTGTGATTGTCCACACGGCTGATCAGGCGAAGGCAGCATTAACCGCCGGCGAATTTAATGCCTTATTTTTAGACCTAAACTTACCTGGCAAAAGTGGCTTAACTTTAATGAAGGAGTTACGGGCGGATAAGAAAATGCAAAACTTGCCGATTATTGTAATTTCAGCTATCGCCAATGAAGTGAAAGAACAACCCGAACTAGAGGCTTTTCATGTGCAAGATTGGTTGCAAAAGCCCATTGATGTTAATAACCTGGTTTCTACGCTTAATAGTTTGTTATTAGCGGACAATGAGCAGGAAGTGAAAATTCTCTATGTGGAAGATGACGTTAGCCTTGGTTTGCTATTGACTGAAATGTTAAAAGGCAGTGCCTATGTTCAGGTAGAAGTCACCTGCGCTGGTGCTCGTCAGGCGATAGCACAACAGCACTTTGATTTGGTTATTCTTGATATACAATTGCCTGATGGCTCGGGGCTAGATTTGATCCCGACCATCAATGCTGTACTCCCTAAGCCACCGCCTATTATGATTTTCTCTGCTCAAGAGCTACCTGAGCAATATAGCGCCTTGGTCGCCGATAGTGTCATTAAGGCTAATGTTAATAATGAGAGTTTAGTGGACTCGATTAAAAAGCAACTGAACCGGTTTAAGCAGCAATAAGCATGCGTAGACTAAGCTCAGTTGCCCTTTGTTATAGCTCTACTTGGTTATAGCTCTGCTTGCGCAATGACGACCCGGTTACGACCAGTTTTTTTAGCTTGGTACATAGCTTTATCTGCGGCAACTAGCAACTCGGCACTATTATAGCCTTGTAGCGTTGCTGTAGATGCTAGTCCTGCGGACAGAGTACAAGTGAAGGTGCTATCCTCATGACGAAATTTAACTTGCGCAAAGTGCGTACGTATTTCATCAATAATGGTGTGAGCAGACTCAAGCTCACACCCGGGTAATACCACAACAAACTCTTCTCCGCCGTAGCGGCCAATAATATCGTATTGTCGTAGTCGTTGCCGTAAAATAGCAGCGACCGAACTGATCACTAAATCTCCTACAGCATGTCCATGGCTGTCATTAACCGTTTTAAAATGGTCAATATCTAACATGGCTACCACCAATTGGCTTTGATCGCGCTGACTGCGACTCCACTCAACGTCTACGGCTTCTTTAATAGCTGAATGCTTTAATAAGCCCGTAAGGCTGTCGCGGCTGATGAGTGCAGAGAGCTGACGTGAACGGACAATGCGCACCGTTACCGCAGAAATCAATTGATTGTCAGAAATGGGTTTAGTTAAAAAGTCATCAGCGCCATATTCCATCGCCGATATTTGCTTGTCCAAGTCAGTTTCCGATGACAAAAATACGATTGGTAAGCTGTCCCAAGTTTCATGCTGACGTAAAACCCCCGCTAGCTCAGGCCCGGTGAATTCTGGCATATAGAGATCCATCAACACCAGCTCTGGGCGAAAAGACATCACTACTTGCAGAATGTCTTTAGGGTTTTCAAGTAATTCTGCTTTCATACCTGCGGCCAAAAGAGTGAGCCGATAGTGATTCGCCAAGTGGCGGTCATCATCGACGATCAACACTCTTGGGGCAGGGGCGCTGCGTTTGGCAAATATATCCACTATTTTACTCATCAGGCGCGGTACATCTAACGGCTTTAAACAAAATCCTTCTGCGCCTAATTGGGTGGCTTGTATCCTAGATTTAAAATCGTCAAGTGCCGACATAAAAATGACCGGACAATGGCTTGAATTAAATTCTGGCATAAGCCTAAGCACATCAGTTGAGTTTTTATTTTCTGCCGCAAAAAGCACATCCACCAGCATCAAGTCGGGTAAGCTTTGCTTAATCGCAAGTTCAACATCGCGCAAACTGCCAAAAAGCCTGACTTTATAACCAAAAGAGGTAATTTGCTCGGTTAATTCCTGGCCTAAAAAAGGGTCATCTTCAACCAGCCAAATCTGTTGGGTTTGCTCCGAACTAGCCCGTTGTCTCTTACTAGGTAAGTAGGTATTTGCTAGAGCTTGGGTCTGATTAAGGCTTTGTTTAAGCTCGTCAATATCCTCCCATAATACTTGCAACTGTACTGGCGAGATTGATAGTGTTTTTTGCTCTTGCCAATTTTTTAAACGCTGCTCAATCGCTCGTGATAACTTGCTAATGTGTGGCAAGCCGAAGGTACCTGCCGAGCCGGTAATTTTATGTAGCCGCTGGTGTAAACTATTAATACTTGCCGTATCGAGCGCGTCAGCTTGTAGTGTGCTAGCGACATCTTCCAGTATCGACAGCTCATTTGGCAGTGCTTGAATATAGCTCGCCTGAAGCTGAGCTAATTTTTTAGCGACACTTTCATTTATTGGCTTATCCAACATCATGTTGCTGCCATATTGCCCTGATTTGATTGGCTAATTCCATTGGATCAAAGGGTTTAGCAATAACTTCAAGGGCGCCTAATGATAATAAGTCGGCCACCTCTGATGGTTGCACCTTCGCGGTCATAAAAATCACCGGCACTTTTGCTAAACCTGGCAGTTGCCGTAACGCTTGCAAAGTACTTGGACCATCCATACCCGGCATCATCACATCCAGTAAAAACAGCTCAGGAGCGAAGCCAACGGCCTCATTTAAGGCTTCGCTACCTTCAGAACAGGTTTTTAAGGTGAAGCCACCAACCATCTCCAAAGCCAACTCTGCTACCTGTTGAATATCCGGTTCATCTTCTACATACAAAATTCGTTGCAATTCAGACATATTATCTCCCCTCCATTTATCTTAAATTGATCGTACGGAGGTTTTGGCTAAAGGATTGAAATGTTTACAATGCCGCGAATAATAACATTTGCGCTCCTTAAGTTGCATAGTTTTTTTAGGTCTTCAAGCTCTGTAAACAATACTTTGCCTTCAGCGTGGTATATGCGGACAAATTCAACGGTCAATCCAGGTTAATGGCCAGCCTGCATACCGCTATCAGATCCTACTCTGCTGGGTAGGTTATTTTTTAATTTAAATTTCCCTACCCTTAGTATTGCTTGTAGTAAGCCAGTGCTTTTACTAACGTTGTGGTGACATTAAATGCTGTTGATTGCTACTAAAGCACAATAATGAATATTTAATGTTTGTATTAGCTTCATAAACAACTTTATTGGCCCACTAAGCTCGCTAATGCTCACTGCTTTAGGCAATTTATTATCACAAGGAACAACTAAAAATGATTAATCGAAATAACCCCAGTAAGTATTATTCACAAAGTGTGGTACACAACGACACGGTATATTTATCAGGTATGATTGCGGAAAATTATCAAGGTGATATGACAAGTCAGTGCCAAGAGACATTCGCAGCAATTGATGCGGCCTTGGCTAACGCTGGCACAGACAAGTCTAAATTGTTATCACTGCAATGTTGGATAAGTGATTTTAGCTATTTTGATGATTTTAATGACGCTTATGAGCAATGGCTAGACGCAGATAATCTCCCCGTCAGAGCCACGGCTGAATGTGCATTGTATGATCCGCGCTTGAAAATAGAAATTATCGCCATAGCGGCACTTTGATTAGTAACTAAAGGTTGAAAGTTATGAACATTGATTTTCGTCAATTTACCATGCCAACTGAAGGTTTGTTGGTAATAGCACTGCCAGAATCTAAGCAACTTTGTGCTATTGGCAAACAACTTGATAGCATCATGGCAGGTGCTATTGCACGCAGTCTCACTACAGCTCGCTTTAGCGGCGCTTTTGGCGAAACAGTCGATATGGCTTGTCCTACTGGTGCTGGCCCAGACCACATACTATTGATTGGCCTAGGCAACGCCGCGGCTATGACTTTAAATCAATGGGAAGTTATTGGTGGTAAAGTCTGTGCTCACGCGCAAAAGCTGTCACTATCTTCATTAGCTTTTTACCTCAGCGATAACGCAGACACCACCGTCAGCCCTGAAGCCATACTCAGTCATTTTGCTTTAGGATCACTGTTAAAATCCTATCGTTTTGAAAAATATCGTACAGTAAAGTCATTTCAACTTGAACGTTTTAGCTTAATGGCGAATTTAGTAAAGCCAATACTAGCTGAGCTAACCTTTAAGCGCTTAAAAGCGATCGCCGATGCGATATTTTTAACTCGAAATTTAGTGCTTGAACCCGCCTCGGTCATGACACCAATGGCACTGTGTTCAATGGCAGAAGCATTAACTCAATATCAGGTAAAAACCCAAGTTTTTAGTGGCAATCAAGCACTGGCCGATGATTTTCCAGCCACGTTAGCGGTTGGGCAAGGCAGTGTCGAAACCTCGGCGGTTTGTGTGATGGAGTGGCGTGGTGTTAATGGTGATAAAAAACCGGTAATTGCGCTTGCAGGTAAAGGCGTAACTTTTGATGCGGGCGGCTTAACAATTAAATCAGAAAGTCAGCAACGCTTGATGAAAATGGACATGGCAGGCGCAGCAACCATTATTGCCGTGATGCAAGCAATTGCGATGTTAAAGCTTGATATCGGCATTGTTGCTGCTTTTGGCGCTGTAGAAAATATGCCCGGTAGCAATGCTTATCGCTCAGGAGATGTTATTGCGATGAAAAACCAGACCTCGGTGGAAGTGACATTTCCAGATGCTGAGGGTCGTCTGGTTTTAGCCGACTTAAATACTTATTTATGTCGCACATATCGACCTAATTATTTGCTTGATGTTGCGACATTAACCGCCACTGTCGTTGCTGCTTTAGGTGATGGCTGTACCGGCATGTTTAGCAACGATGACCAACTAGCCTCGGCCCTTTTGCAAGCAGCGGAGCAAGCGAATGAACCGATGTGGCGATTACCGCAAGGTAAAACTTATTTAGCGTCATTAGACTCTCATATTGCCGATATGAAAAATATGCCATCACCTAATTATATCGGTGTACTAGCAGGCTCAGCTTCGGTTGCCGCTTCATTTCTTGAGCACTTTACTGAAGATTGTGCTTGGGCCCATCTCGATATGTCTGGCTCAGCTTGGCAGGTTGCTGAGAGCGATCTAGGTCCTGATGGTGCAACGGGTGCTTTGGTGCGGACATTAATCTATTGGCTAGAAAGTATGGTCAATAAATAGCGGCTAAGATTAGAGCGTACTCATTGGGGGTGGTTGATGATGTTTGCTCGACAAAACCAACACGCTGGCTTACGTTAGCAATAAGCTTGCTACTCGTTATTAAGCGTAAGTCAGTCTCGACCTGCAGGGTAATATACCTCTAATGATCAAAAACGCTGATCGTAAAGCTCCGCTAATTTCAATAATAAGGCTAAAGATCGTAGCCATTGCTGATGAAAAAAATGCTCGCTTTATTGCGGTTACTGACATTGATCTTGGCAAAGAGGTTTTTCAAATGAAATTTAACCGTATTCTCTGATATACCTAAGTTCGCACTGATTTGTTTGTTGCTTTTCCCTTGCGTAAGTAGTGGTATAAGCTGTTGCTCTCTATGCGAAAGCCCCAATTTAGCAAAATCTGAATGGCTGTTTTTTTTAAAACCATTGATAACATCGTTAATGAAATCTAACGTAAGTTTACTTAGTAAATGACCACTATGTTTTTTAAATTTTATCAGTAAGTATTCGATGCTCGCCGGTACTTCATAAAAAACCTGTTTTATTTTATATTTAGCGCAATCTTGACAAACATCCAGCAAAATATTGAATGCTTTCGGGTTACTGTCCAACGATGAATACGCGATAGCCTGAATTATTTTTGCTTTTGCAATATCAATCATTTGCTTGCTATTCGTACAAACTTTCAATAATTTTTCTGTATGAAACATGGCTTTATTCGCGACATTGTTTTGTAAAAAATAAATGGCCTGCAGCGCATGGTATTCACCTTTTACTTGCCACAAATGCAGCTCTTCCGACCAGTATTTTTCGCGGATAATTTTATTATTTAAGGTGACAAATAAATCCTTATGGTTAAAATGAAAGGCAACTTTCTGGGCCAGCACATCCAATAACATTTCTAGTCGCCACAACTTTCGACTACGGGCGGTTTTTTCTCCACGCGCAAGGTAGTCATAACAAGTGGCTTCGTCGTTCTCTGCCAGTGCCAAATTAATCGCCAGTTTGAAGGTCACCGCATAAATATCATACCAACAATCTCGTAACTCTAACGCGATAATGCTGTGTTCTAGTAATGCTTTTGCTTTATCCAATTGTCCCATCTGATAATAAATATTGGCGGTTAAACACATGGCCATTGATTGCAAGCCACTATCCATGCCTAAATGCTCTTCAGCTAATTTTCTCGCATGATCAAATAGCGACAAGGCACTTTCTAAATGCCCTCGGTAAGCCTTACTTTGGCCGTGATGTAAAGTAATGTAATTTACACCCACCCAGCAATTGGCAAGTTGCATTTCTCGGCTACAGTTAACGGCAGTTTGCTCAGCGAGTTCAAACTGGGCATATTGGTTATAAAGCAGCGCCTCAAAAGCAAGTAAAGTGCCTCGACCTAAATGATCATTTAAGGCAAAGGTATTAATGGCATTATTAATCGCTTGTAATTGATTGGTTTCAAGAATTTGATCAAGATAAATTTTAACGATAAACCTCATCACCACAAAGTCACGAGTACTCGCGTCAGACTCATGACCAGAGGCAATAAGATCTTGATGGATAAGTTCAGCAACTTGGTATTGCTCTTCGGCGGCAACCACTTGGCCTAGTTTTAGGTAAAAATAACATTGCAGCAAACCCAATGTTGGTGACTCAGTGATATCTTTTTTACTGAAATGGCTCAGCAAAGATTCAACATAGCCGATACCTTTGGTTAAAATCATTTGCCAACCACCCGCTTTGGTGAGCAACTGCTTCGCTAACTGAATATTTTTTGCTCTTACACACTGACTGATCGCTTCATTTAAATGTGTTTTTTCAGCAAACCAAAGAGCAGCTTTACTGCGTAGCTCATTACATTGGCTTTCACCTACTGTCATTACAAAGGTTTGTTGCAGAAAGTCGGAAAATAAATGGTGATAACGAAATGAGGTATGCTCTTGATCTAAAGAAATAATAAGTGATTGCTGCTCATTAATGCCGGCAATAATCGTCGCGCCATTGTCGATTTCACACACGTAATTAGCTAGCTCAATATCGAAACGATCTAAAAAGGAGGTTTTTAGTAAAAAATTTTGCGTAGCCAGATCAAACTTTTCAAATACTTGCTCTTTCATGTAGCTGGTAAGCGTATCAATATTATTGGTTAATACTCGCGTCGGATCTGTATGGGGATTTTGCTGATACCATAAGCGCAAAAGCTGTAAAGCAACCGGCCAACCTTCTGTTTGCCGATGCAATAGCGCTAACTGTTTTTCGGTGACGAACTCGCTTAATAAGTGCTGAGTTTCCGCTAAGGAAAATTTTAGTTCTTCAGCACTAAGGTTAAACAATAATCCTTGCGCATAGAGTGGGCTAAGCTCAAAACTTGGTAGTACTCGGCTGGTAATAATTAAATGTAAGTGTTTAGGGCAATAATAAAGCAGGCGATCGATAAAAGCCGCAATAATCGGGTCAGAGATGAAATGAAAGTCATCAAACAACAAATAAATCTGCTGCTGACTCTTTTGAATAACATTTAAAATCTCTTGACTGAAGCTAACAAAATCAGCCTTAGCTGAGCTATTGTTAGCGCGAACTAATAAGCTTTTATCGGCAACATTAATAAAAACCAGCGCATGACAAAGTAAACTAAAAAACTGATTCGCTTCATTGTCGGACGCATCCAAAGCAATCCAAACCGTTTTATTTTCTTCTGCTTGGTTAAGTAATTTTATATATTGTGCCATTAAGGTCGACTTGCCAAACCCTGCCGGACTGATAATCGTGGTCAGTGCCATATGCCGATTTGAGGACAAGCGTTCGAGTAAATCTTTACGCTCGGTTAATTTAACGCGCTGCTCGGCTATGCGAAATTTTTGCTCTAAAATAGATAGTGGTTGAAATAGCTGCAAACTGTCCCCTATTACATTCGGTAAAATCTTAATCCCATAAGCACACCTTTAAAGTATAGCTTTTATTGTTATTTAAAAGCTACCTGATCGGGTAGGTCTGTTTTTTTATTATTGCGGACCTACTCCTTGCACTAATTGAAGCTCGCATTTTTTACTCCTAGTATGGATTTGAACTAAGTAACGACCGTCGTTCAATTAATTCTGAGTATTTTGGACATTAAAAGTATCACTATCGGGGAAAGGTATGACAATTATAAAAAAGCATAATATTAAAATATCATTATGTGCAGTCGCGGTAGCCAGTGCATTGACAATGCCGACAGCTATGGCTGCCGACAACGACACTGCCGTGGCAAACAACAGCAAGCAAGTGAAGGAAATTGAAGTTATCCAGGTCACTTCACGACTGCGTAAAGAAAGTATTCAAAATGTGCCTATTGCCATAACCGCCTTCTCAGAACAAGAAATAGAAGATATGGGCATTGAGCGAGCAGGTGACTTTATCGCCCTGACCCCGAATATGACCATGGTAGAGGCACAAAATGCCGGCACTAGCTTTATTACTATCCGTGGTTTATCACAAGTAAGAAATGGTGAGTCTCCCGTTGCCGTTTCCGTTGATGGTGTGCTGCAAATTAGCCCGAATCAATTTAACCAAGATTTATTTGATATTGCGCAAATCGAAGTGTTAAAAGGCCCTCAAGGCGCGCTTTACGGTCGTAATGCCATTGGTGGTGCAATCAATATCACCACTAAAATGCCAACCGAAGAAACCTCGGGCTATCTTGAAACTGATATTGGTAATGGTGGCTTAAAGTCACTGACCGGCGCAGTCAGTGGCCAGTTATTCGACAACTTTCTTTACCGAGTTACCGCTTCACATAAAGACTTTGATGGTTTGATTGATAATGTTTACTTAAACTCTGAGGTCGACTTTCAAAAAGACTCGAATATCCGTAGTCGCTTTATCTGGCAGATGTCTGATGACTTTACCGCTGATCTTAGGTTATCTAAAGGTAAATCAGAAGCAGGGGCATTAAATTACGTTTATCAACCACTATTTGGCATCAATGATGCGAATGATGCCAGTGTCGAGATTGAAGCGAATAACTTGGGTTACAACGAACGCGATGTCTCATCAATCGCCTTAAAGCTAGACTGGCAGTTAGACTTAGGCCTGTTATCATTTATCACCGCTAAAGATACCCTGGAAGAAGTCTACGGTGGTGATCAGTTTCCGTATTCTCGCGCTATTTCGGCTAATTCGCCGTTTGGTGAAAATGCTTTCGATGGCACTCAAACTCAATATCTCGACGTAGACGCCAGCAGTTATGAGATACGTTTAACGTCAGCTGATGACCAAGATTTTCGCTGGATTGCTGGTGCATATCATTTAACAACCGACCGCTTTATTTCCTCAAGTACCGGCTTAGATTTAGGCTTAGGTTTACCGGTAATTTACCGAGATCCTACTGTCGCTAATGATATCAGCCCAACACAAACATTTGCCGCTGATGATAACGCCAATAACGCTTACGCGGTATTTGCGCAATTTAACTACAATTTTGCAGCAAGCCAAGAGTTAACAGTCGCCGCTCGTTATGATGTTGACAAGCGTGAACAAACTAACCGCGCACCGCTAAGTTTTGATAGCGACTCGGGGCAAGTGCGCAGCGAGGAGTTTAAAAAATTCCAGCCTAAAGTTTCCTACTCCTACACAGGTTTAGATAACATCTCACTTTATGCCACATATTCTCAAGGCTTCCGCAGTGGCGGCTTTAATCAAAATGGTGTTGCTGCACTGGCAAGTACCATTGGTGTACAAGGGGTAACTGACTTATATAAAGCAGAAGAAACCACCAATATCGAAGCCGGTATTAAAGCGCTTTACCCAAAACAAGCCACACGTTTTAACGCCGCGGTTTTTAATACCAAGATTGATAATCAACATTACTTTTTATTCGTAGGTGCCTTGGGTGCTCAGGTGCTAGCGAACATTGATGAAGTGAATTTGATTGGTGGCGAGTTTGATTTTAAAACCTCGTTAGCATCCAACTTTGATGTTTATGGTGGTGTGGGTATCACCGACAGTGAAATAAAAAGCTTTTCATTAGCCCCTTCAGACAACGGCAATAAGGCTCCTTATGTACCTGATTACACCGTCAATCTTGGTATGCAATATAGTACAGAAATCATTGCTGGCTGGTTGACTATGGTCACCGTCGATGCCGAGCGCCGAGGCCAACAATATTGGGATACCGAAAATAGTACCGCGCGAAAAGCGCTTAATCTAGTCAACAGTCGCATTGGTTTTAATAGTGACGATGGCCAGTGGAGCGTTAACTTATGGGCGAAAAACATTTTCGACAAGAAATATAACGCCGAATGGGTATTAGGTGGATTTTCCCAAACTGCGACCCCCAGAAGCTTTGGTATTGAACTGCGTTGGACCATGGAATAATGATGAATTTAGCTATCAATAAAGCTGCTTTAGCCACGGCGCTTAAGCAGGGCAACACAAAAGCATATTTTATCGCCTTAAAAGAAGAGTTAAGTCGACATTTTACCATCAAGTTACTGACCTTTAGCGAAGTGGATATGACGGCATTAAAAGCAAAAAGGCTTTACAGCTCGAATGAAGGTAGCTACAGCATTGGCGGCTTAAAGCCAATAGAGCAAAATGCTTGGACCGCGCGTGTTATTGAGCAACAACAAGTTTTTGTTGCTCACCAGCACAGTGAGCTCGCGGAAGTCTTTTTTGACCATGCCTTAATTGCCGAGCTTGGCTTAGGCTCGGTAATTAACTGGCCGGTGGTCATGCACTCAAAGGTGATAGGAACGGTGAATATGCTCGCAGAAGATGGTGCTTATTTACACTCTGACCTACAGCCTTTAGAGCAATTAATGCCTTGGCTTGCCATCGCTTTTTTATCCAATTCGACCTGTAAGGAATAACCATGACTGAAAGAATATTTGTCGCCACCGATGTCGGTGGCACCTTTACTGATTTAGTCTGTTTTAGCGAAGATTCAGCCACCGGCATTCAACAGCTAAAAACCGCTAAAAGTGACACTACGCCGCCCAACTTTGAGCAAGGTGTGCTAAATGTTTTAGAGAAGGCAAACGTTAACGCTGAAGATATTGACTTAATGGCTCATGGTACAACCGTAGTGATCAATGCCTTAACTGAACGTAAAGGCGCGGTGACAGCACTGATCACCACACAAGGCTTTAGAGACATTCTCGAAATAGGTCGAGGTGATCGTCCTGACTTTTTCAACTTGAGTTATCAAAAGCCGGAGCCTTATGTGCCACGCTTTCTGCGCTTTCAGATCCAAGAGCGTATCTCATATCAAGGTAATGTTGAGCAGCCATTAAACTTAGCGGCCTTACCTGACATTTTGCAAAAAATGCGGCAAGAAGGTGTTGAAGCTATCGCAATTTGCTTATTAAATGCTTATATCAACCCTTGCCATGAAAAAGCCATTGCCGAAGCAATTTTGGCACAAGCGCCAGAATTTGAAGTTATTTGCTCGCACCAAGTGTCGCGTGAATGGCGCGAATATGAGCGAACTAGCACCACCGTATTATCGGCCTATGTTCAACCGATCGCCTCGCGTTATTTAGAAAAGCTAAATCAAGGGCTGCTTGACCGTAACTTTGCTGGTCAGCTTTATGTGATGCAGTCAAACTGTGGCGTTGACACCTTAAATTCAGCCAAGCAAGTGCCGATTACTATGGTTGAGTCGGGTCCTGCCAGTGGTTTTTGGGGCGCGGCTGCCTTAGGAAAAATCATCGGGGAAAATAATATTATTGCCCTTGATATTGGTGGCACCACGGCAAAATGTACCTTAATTAATGATGGCGAAGTGCCGATTGGCTCTGATTATTATATCGAGCGTAGTCAAACCAGCTCGGGTTACCCGATTATGGTACCTGTGGTGGATTTAGTCGAAATCGGTAACGGCGGTGGCTCTATCGCTTGGGTCGATGAGTTTAGTAAATTACATGTTGGACCACAAAGTGCGGCTGCCTCACCAGGACCTGTCGCCTATGGGCGTGGCGGTGATCAAATTACCACAACAGATGCCAATTTAGCCTTAGGCCGGATCAATCCAGAATATTTTTGTGGTGGTGAAATCAAAGCGGATATGGCTTCGGTCAATACCTCACTAACGGCATTAGCAGCGCAACTGCAACTCTCTACGGCCGATGTCGCCAGTGGTATTGTGCGTATCGCCAACAATAATATGGTTAATGCCCTAAAATTGGTTTCGATCAACAAAGGTCATGACCCGCGCGACTTTACCATGGTGGCTTTTGGCGGCGGCGGCGGTATGCACGCCTGCGCGCTTGCCGCAGAGTTGGGTATCAAAAAAGTCATTATCCCTGCGACCGCATCGGTGTTTTCTGCTTGGGGTATGATGATGTCGGATATTCGCCGTGACCGTATCATGACCTATTTACGTCCTTGGCATGGCGAGCACATTGCCTCTATCAATGAGCAAATCAGTCAGTTACACCTGGAACTCAAGGACTCTTTTATCAGTGAAGCCTTGCCTGAAGAAAAAACCAGCTATCAAGTTTTCGGCCGATTCCGTTACTTAAATCAAGAGCATTCCATCGAAGTGCCCTTGCCGTTATCGGTGCAATTAGCTGATTTAGCGCCGGTAAAAGAGCTATTCCAAGCTATGTATGAAAAAGAATACACTTATCGCTTGGATACTGCGGTTGAATTGGTCGGTTTACATTTGGTCGGGCAAGCGGATATCGGCAAAATTAAACTCGCCGAAAAACAGAGAACGGGCCGCTTGACGAACGAAACCATTAAAGGCGAACGTGTCGTCGACTACGCGTTAGAAGGTCAACATAAAGCAGTCATCTATAACGGTGATCTCTTTGAACCACAAATGGCGTTTAATGGTCCCGCCGTGATCGAGCAAACAGGTACCACGATTGTGATCCATCCGGAACAGTCCGTATACATTGATGAGTATGCCAACATTATCATCAGCATTAATAACACTGGAGGTTCGAAATGAGCACACATGATCCAATCACCTATGAAATAATTCAAAATTCATTGCGGGCAATCAGTGACGAAATGTTTTCCACCATTGGCAAAACAGCCATGAGTCCAATTATTTATGAAGTACTGGATATGGCCACCGCCATCGTCACTCCTAATGCAGAATTAGCGAGTGCCGGCTCAGGGATTCCCGCATTTGTCGGCGCCTTAGATAAATCAGTCGCTAAAATTATTGAATTGCATGGCGTCGAAAACATTCATGATGGCGATATCTTTATCACTAACGATCCCTATTATGGCGGCGTGACACATTTAAATGATGTGGTGCTGCTTAAACCGGTTTTTTATCAAAAACAAATCATTGCGTGGACGGTCAATATCGCGCACTGGAACGATGTTTCCGGCAAGTCGCCTGGCTCAATGTCGGTTGATGCCACTGAAATATTTCAAGAAGGTATCAGAATTCCTGCGGTACGCATTTTTGCTGATGATCAGCCAATCTCCGGTGTTTTCGACATTGTGGTATGTAATTCCAGAATGCCGGAATTTTTAAAAGGGGATATGTGGGCACAAATTGCCGCGTTAAGATTAGGCGCAAAACGCATTATCGAGCTGGCCGACAAATATGGTGTGGAGGTTTATTTATCGGCCGTTGACAACTACCTAGCGTTTGGCGAGAAAATGGCGCGAGCAACTATCAGTAAGCTGCCTGACGGTCACTACGAAATTCAAGAGCTGCTAGATGATGGTACCGAGCTCAATATCGAGTTGGATATTATTAACGATGAAATTATTGTCGACTTAACCAAGGCGCCAGCGCAAAGCAGCGGACCCAATAACCTCTCCCGAGATGGCACCTTGCTCGCTTGCCAGCTCACCTTAATGGGCTTGATTGGTGATCGCAATATGGCCAATGGTGGTTGCTTTAGGGTCATGAAAGTTATCACCAAAGAAGGCAATCTTTACCATGCGAAAGCGCCGGCGGCTTGCGGCGTTTATTTTGAAACCTTGATCCGATTAAGTGATTTACTGTGGCGTTGTCTCGCTGAGCAGGTAACTGACCAATTACCCGCAGGTAGCTTCTCTTCGATTTGTGCCACTATCATGGGCGGGACCCATCCCGATACCAATAATCATTATTCCATCGTCGAACCGGAAATTGGTGGCTGGGGCGCGGGCAACGGCTTCGATGGTGTTAATGCTATGTTCAGTCCCATGCATGGTGATACTTTTAACTGTCCAGCAGAAATTGCCGAGGCGCGCTATGGCGTGACAGTCGGGCAATTAGCATTGAATGATGAAGATGGCGGCGCCGGGCAATTTCGTGGTGGCAAAGGCATAGTGCTTGATTATATTATTCGCAATGACAATAGCTTTCTAACCTGTGCTTATAGTCGAGCCAAAGTTCCGCCATGGGGACTTAAAGGTGGTGAAGCTGGTACCTTCAATCGCATTGAGGTGTTGCGCACTGATGGCACTACTGAGCGTCATGCGATGGCCACCGAAGTAAAGACCAATACCGGTGATATAGTGCGGGTGATCACGGCGAATGGCGGCGGTTTTGGTGACCCTAAGCAACGTGACCCTAAGGCAATAGCTGATGATGTTAAAAACGGCTATGTCTCGCTTGATTATGCTAAGTCGGTTTATAACTATCATGGAGAAGGCTAATGCCTTCCCCTTCAAATGATTATAGCTTGCAACGGGTACCTGATAGCCAAACCGTATCATCAGGGCATATTGCCCTTGTCATCATTGGTGGCACTATTGGTATTCCGGCATTTTTAATGGCGGCACAAATTGGCAGTGGTTTAGGCTTTATTGCCGCGACCACGGCCTTCATCTGTGGGGCATTAATTCTTGGGTCAATGAATGCTTGTACTAGCTGGGTAGGAAGCGTTACTCGGCTATCGGCTTCAAAACTTATTGAAAATGCTTTTGGCATGCAAGGCTCTAAGTTTATTAATGCCATGGTTGCCTTTACCTTGGCGGGCTGGTACGGCGTGATCTGTAAAATGTTCGGTGATGCCGCCAATACTGTGCTCTCTTCGTTAGGTGTTCACCTTCCGCACGCGCTCTACTTGATTGTCGGCAGTATTTTAATGCTCTGGGTTTCACTTAAAGGCTTTAAAGGCATTGATAAGCTGGCCTTATGGTTGGTACCTTTGATGGTGATTTTTATAATAACAGCCGCTTATAAGGCATTAGAATCACCCGATGCTGAGCTACTTTGGCAAGTGAAAAGTGAGCTATCTTTTACTTCTGCTATCTCTGCTGTTGTTGGCGCCTATATTGCCGGCGTTGTCATTCAACCCGATTATAGCCGTTTTGCCAAAAGCCCAAAAGGCGCTTCTCTAGCCGCTGGCCTAGCATTGGTTATTGCTTTTCCCTTAGTGCTTACCTTAACCAGTATCCCCGCTATTATTAGTCAACAGTCTGACTTAATTTTGGTGATGGTTGGTATTGGTATTGGCGCGCCAGCATTCTTTTTATTATTGCTGTCTTCTTGGTCCTCTAATGTACTGACCTTGTATTCATCAAGTTTGTCGATAAATACCATTTTCCCTACGTTTTCATTGCGAAACATCACGCTATTTATCGGCATTTTGGGCACCGCCATTGCCTTTACCGATGTGCAAAGCTATTTTATTGAATTCCTTATTTTACTAGGTATAGCGATTCCGCCAGTAGGGGCGATTTACTGCCTTAACTTCTGGTTCAATAGCAAAAAGAGCAGCGAGAATAACCGGATAAAAAATAATCACTGGTCAGCAATTTATGCCTGGCTTTCTGGCTGTATCATAGGATGGCTGAGTTCTAACGGCTACTTTTCTATCACGCAAGTTGCCAGCTTGGATTCAATTTTACTTTCTTCAACCATCTACGTTATTTTTCGAAAAAGCCGCGTATATCACCCTCAAAAATTATTAAAGTAATGTTATCGAGCAGCGCCCCCCCTGTTGTGAAAAGCCGACAGGGCGATAAACTGTTAAACTCCATAACAATAGCCAAATATTTTAACTGCCTGCACGAGTTTTAATAGTTATGGCAATAGCAAGCACTTTTCTGGGTGCTGCCACTAGCAGCACCTAATCTTAATGTTTAACTGGCGCAGGAGCTTATTTAACCGTTGAATAGAATAGAGGCTATGTAAATTTAAATCATCGACAGACAAACCACTCAATTGAGTAGCAGCTATGTGGAATAGAAATAATACTGCCTTGGGATATTTTAATCAGCACTAGTAAAAATTTTCACTAAAACTGGTATTCTTTGCGGATAAATTCAACGCACTGTGTAGACATTTTCACGTCAACTTTGCCGCACTAAAATCGGTTCATTATTTCGCGGTAAGTACCATCCGCCTTCATTGCTTGTAAGGTCTTTTTAAATGGAATTTGTAAATTTTCATGCTTTTTATTTAAAAATGGATATAAATTAAATGATTCAAGAGGCAAAGCGATAATTTTCAAATGCTGGTGATAAGACGGATCTTGCTTAAACAAATCAGTTGCGACAGTTTTAAACAATATTGCTGAACGTACTCGCTCTCGCTTTACCATTTCCAATACCGCGAAAGCTTCAGGTAAAGGGTTTCTATTTTTCGTGTCAACATGCTCTTGTATGTTCATTGAGCCACTGATGTAAGCTACACTTCCTTCGTTCACTACTTGCCAGTTGACTGGCGATAAATCCGCCTCTTTCTTAACAATTATCACCAATTCTATATTAATTATTGCTTCGTCGACTAATAGATAGTTATCGGTTTTGTCACTGGATATTTGTTTAAAAGATTTCAATCTAGAGGCGTCACCATCAATAATCCCCTTATTGACTAAATAAACAATTCTTCTGCCTGGCAAGATAATAAATTCAGCTGAATACCCCATGCGATGAAATGCTGCTTGGTATATAGCTTCAATTTTATCGCTTAACGGGGGTTTAGCATGAGTGGCAAAAACAAACTTTGTCTGTGCTAAAGAATGGCCGCTGAAGAGGGCTAGTAAAAAAATAACTATGTTCAGCCCGATAATGCTTTTCATATATTTAGTCCCTTAAATGCGCCGTTTATCCGCTCTTCTCAGCTAGTTTTTTACAAGCACTACAAGTTAAATTAGCCGTCATAAAGGTTTGTTGTAATGGCATCAACCTGCTGAGTCAACACACTCATAACCTGCTGATTTATTAATGTTTTTAGTTGTATTTATGATGGTAGACGACTAATTCAATGATGTCCTTTACCATCAATTTAACAAATTGTATCTTTAGTATTGATGGTATTAATGAACATAACAAGGATAAATTTCTCAAAATTACTAAACAAAAAATCTCAAGTGTTCACTTAACGCCTTCCCCCTGGCAGGACACTTTTCATGAGTGGAATTATTATGCCGCGGGCTGAGCCGCGGCACTGAATACACTTAAAGAATATGACTTAGCCGTGCAATTTTTTAACAATAAAATTATCTAGGCTTAAGCGACCACCACCTTGTACAGCGAGGGCTGTCAGGGCAACAAACAGGGTGAGGCCATATTCATAACCGTTGTTCGCCATAAACAAGCCATTGTCAAAATGTACCGCGAAAATTGCCACTAACATGGTAAATGCGGACACTACCGCGGCTGGTCGAGTCAACAAGCCTAATAATAATGCTAGACCGCCAAAGAACTCCGCGCTACCTGCTAGCAATGCCATCGTGTAGCCTGGCGTAATGCCAATACTCGCCATCCATTGACCTGTGCCTTCTAAGCCGTAGCCGCCAAACCAAGCAAATAATTTCTGTGCGCCGTGTGCCGCCAAAATTAAACCGATAGGTGCGCGCAGTATTAAGGCCGCAAGACCCGCATTAGATTTTAGCATTTTGTTTAATAGTAAGGTTTTCATTGTTTATTCCTCAATAAAGTTAATTAGCTTTATGGCTGAAATATTTTTCTCTTAAATAGTCCCGCCTTGTTGGTATGTGCATACTTTACTATCAACATAACATCAGAGTAAGATGGCAAGTGTTGAATAATTATCAACACAACGTTGATAATAGAGTTAAGGGCGGAATTGGTAATGGATAGAATTGACGCGATGCGGGCATTTGTCGCCGTGGTGACAGAAGGCAGCTTTAGCAATGCCGCGACTAGTCTGCAATTATCACCACAGCTGATCAGCAAATACGTCTCTAAGTTAGAAGAGCGACTTGATGTGCGCTTACTAAATCGCACCACACGAAAGGTCAGCCTGACGGAAGCGGGTAGGCACTATTTGCAACATGCACAAGACGTATTGTTAAGTATTGACGAGATAGAGTCACAATTAGGCGGCTTACAGCAAAACCCAAAAGGCACGCTGAGAATAAGTGCGCCAGTATCGTTTGCGTTAAAGCATATGGCCAAACTCATTACTGACTTCCAAGCACAATATCCCTTGGTCAATGTCGACTTGCAACTCAACGACCGTAAAGTCGACATTGTTGACGAAGGTTTCGACATTGCACTGCGCATTGGCCGCTTAAAAAGTTCTTCGCTAATAGCCAAGCAAGTCGCACCGATTCGCTTGGTGTTATGCGCTGCGCCTGAATACCTTAAAAAACATGGCACACCCCAACAACCTGAAGATCTAAAAGACCATAGGTATTTGCATTACAGTTATACCGATATGGATCGAAAGGAGGCTGTCTATCCCTGGTTACGGGCAAAAGTGGAGCAGGGGAGTGGCGAATTCCATAGCAATAATGGTGATGTCATCGTCGACGCCGCTATCGCCGGCGCTGGTCTAGCATTGCAACCAACATTTATCGCCAGTGACGCTATTTGCCGCGGTAAACTCAGCATAGTGCTAGCTGAATATGAGCCTGAGCCCTTAGGCTTATATGTGGTTTATGCCCATAGAAAGTTACTGGCGAATAAAGTCAGGTGCTTTATTGATTTTATCGCAGGCTATTATGGTTCGCCGCCACATTGGGACCAAGCGATTGCCAAATCAGCAACATAATTGACTGACAAACCAGTGACCGTCAGCGAGATTAATGATTGTCTTCTCGCTCGACAATCCCAACAGTAATAATACGTTGCTCAACCATGTCACGCACCCAAAGCTGGACATTACCAAACTCAACACAATCATCAATTTTCGGTGCCGTTTTCAGCGCCGACCTAATCACCTGCTCTAGCGTATCTTCAGGCTTGCCAGCGATGGCGATATCATAAGAATGAACGATATCAGCAACCGTAGTACTGCCTTTAACCGTAAGCTCTTGGTTCGATAGCTCATGTTTCTCTTCGTCGACAGTGCCTGAAAACACACAGTCGACAAATTCTCTGGTATTAGGCTTAAGCACGATAAACAGCTGGTCGTGTGCTTGTAATAGCGTCGAGCCGCGTGGTGCGATCACTTTACTGTTACGACTGATCATCGCCATCACCGCACTATCAGGCAAGGCTAATTGTGATAAGCGCCGACCAACAGAGCGTGACGTGGTGCCTAAGGTGTACTCAACAATATCGGCATCAACATCGCCTAACGCAGTTATTTCTAGTGTCGCGGCTGGTGTCGCGGGTGGTGGTAGGGTTAATTTCAGTTTCCGCGCCATCCAAGACAAGGTAGAGCCCTGTAACGTGGCGGAAATGAGCACCACGAAAAATACCACATTGAAAATAAGTGCAGCATTAGCTAAGCCGAAAATTAATGGGAATATTGCCAAAATAATTGGCACAGAGCCGCGCAGCCCAACCCAAGACACTAAGGTGATTTCGCGCATATTAAAGCCAAATATCGCTAAAACGGGTACTACCGCGAGTGGTCTGGCGATAAAAATCAGCACCAAAGCGATCATCAAGCCCTCAAACCAAACATCTAACAATGAGGTCGGGGTGATCAGTAAACCTAACACCACGAACATGGTAATTTGACTTAACCAAGCGAGTCCATCATGGAATAAAAAGGTACTACGTTGAGAAACAAAACGGCTATTACCTATAACCACACCGGTAATGAAAACCGCTAAAAATCCGCTACCACCAATGTTAGCGGTAATACCAAACGACAATAAACCACACGCGGCAACTAAAACCGGATATAAACCTGTAGCCACCAACTGTATGCGATTAATTAAGCGCACAGACAACCAACCAACGCCAAGACCAACGACCGCGCCTAAGCCCATTTGCGATAAAAACATCATCAATAGACCCGTCCCCGGCTGCATGCCATTGACTAATATTTCTAACAGCCCGACAGTTAAGAAAATCGCCATCGGGTCGTTAGATGCACTTTCTATTTCTAAGGTTGCTTTGAGTTTTTTATCTAAGTGGATACCAGCATTACGCAGTAATGCAAAGACCGCTGCAGCATCAGTTGAGCCGACAATAGCGCCAAGCAGTAAGCCTTGTAACAGGGGAATATCGAGAATATAGGCGGCAGCAAAGCCAGTGACGGCGCCAGTGACTAGCACCCCTAACGTGGCGAGTGTCGAGGCCGGCCGCCAAACTTGTTTAATCGCCTTAAAAGGCGTTTGTAAACCGCCATCAAATAAGATCAAGGCTAACGCTAAAGTCCCGAGAGAATGCGCAGCTTCGGCATTATCAAAAAATATTCCGCCTGGCCCATCTTCGCCGGCTAACATGCCGACCAGTAAAAAGAGTACCAGTACCGGTAAGCCTAAACGCGCAGACAGTTGACTGGAGATGATACCAAGCAAAATTAGCACGGCGGCTAACAGTATTATTTGGTCAATTAAAAACATAGACATAGACTACTCTCATTAATAACCAAGGGGTGGAGTCGAGATTCTGCTAGCAAGATTAGCAGGTAAGCAAAGGCAACACCTTGTCTTACATGATAAATATAACGAAAACTTGCTGATATTCTAGCATTATTAGCGCTCAATTGGCACTGATGACTATGTTAAGCTCTTAAGAAGTTTAGCGGCTAGCAATGACTAAAAAAGCGACTACTCTACGAGTCAGTCGCTTTTATTGAGATTGCGAGGTTCCATCTTTATTTAGATCCCATAAATGTACGAGTGAATTAAGCTTTGAAACTAAAACGTCGTACAACTCGCAATTTAGTGTACCCGATGAGCGATTGAGTCATGTGCTATCAGCGCTACCATAATCACCACAAATACTATGGCGTATGCACAGTAGTAACTACTCTACACCGCTTCAACCACACGTTCAGGCATTGCACGATCACCGATATATCGTCGCGGTTAGCCAATGTATTCGCTTGGCTCAGCCGTTATTGAAGCTGATGACGATGTTTTCTTCATTGCCGTTACCAAACCTATTGCTGCGCTAATGCGTGAACGGCAAAAACTAGCGTCGAGTTACCAACGCATAATGATTGCCGATCGGCCCTATCGCCATCGATAGGGCATATTGCCATTTATTTATTCAACCGGCGGAAAAGCGGCTATCCACCAATAGTCTGGGCCGCCAATTGGGCTCTGAAGTTGATTTGGCATTGTTTCCGGCTGCAATGCACCATGAGGCGCGATGGCTAAGTGCACCTCAGCCGTAAGAGGATCGGTTAAGGGCGCGCCACCGAATGGCGTGCTGGTAAATGTTACATTACCACTCAGTTGCAATACGCTCCCCGCCACTAAGTGCCCGGCGACGTTGAACGCGCCAGCTCCTGGTGTGCCATTTCGCGCATCCGCCCCGGTGCAAATACCCGGACCGCCTCCCGTACATAATGAGGGATCGTTAAAAATAAACGCCCACAAGGAAAAAGCTTCTGGGCTACCTTGTATAGCATCATTATTCCAAGGATTGCCCGGTGGGTAGCTGTAGGAGCCAGATTCAGGGGTGGGTACTCTCACATTTATCAGCAACTGATTTTTCTTACGGACTATTTGCGCGCCATCAATCGCAATAACCGGCCCGCCTAATCCCTGGCCAAAGACATCAGCGCGTGCCATTGCATTTCCCGGTTTTGCAAATGTGTTAAGTGAACAACAAACTAATAACCATGATATGAATAACAACATAAACTTATTCATGATGAATTTCCTTTTAAAAACTTGCTAAGATTTGTTTTGTGAACAACAAGTTTTACAATCAGCGCTTATTATTATTAATACACAGCTCGCCGATCGTAAAGGTGCCGACTTAGTAACTGCTAACGAGTACCACAATAGTGCCTTCCCTTTCCAAGGTTTGCTCGCTTGCAATGTCTGTTACCGTAATAGTGCTTTGACGCTTTTTGTTCCAATTATTGGTATATTTATCTAAATATGCGAACGAATTTTCCGCGTGATATTTTTTGGCAAAATTACCGATATATTGTTTATTACACGAAAAACCATTAATAAATGAAGCAAAAGGTAATGCTGTGCCTCTTCGACTAAGTTTTTTCAAATTACTGATCATAACTTCGGTATTGTCAGTTACCGCCGCCATACAGATCTTGGTTTCTATTTTGCTATCACCTGCTGCGAACTCATACTCAGCTGCGTATGAGCTAGTCGAACAACACAATAAAATTACTGATAATGATGTGAAGATCTTCATGGTAAGCATCCTTTTAGAACGATTTGTTTAAATAATAGAGCACGACATTAGATTGGCTCTATTGGCTCAATGTGAACAGAGTGAACAGCACAACTTTCTCAGTTCAGTGTCACAGATAACGAGTATGGAATTTTCGCAGAATATCACCTGATGATTAGGTAACGATTAGCTAATTATTTGATCATGGTATAGTGTTAAATACCTTTAGTAGGCGACAACACAATGGAGATGTATACAAAACATTGTTAAAGAGGTGTTGTGCGATATTTTTTTAACGGCTTTGAAATTGATACTTTGCAGTTCAAATTACTTTCTGAAGATAAGGTTTTAGCTATCGAACCTAAGGTCTTTGATCTTTTGGTGTACTTGCTCAAAAATCGCCACCGCCCTGTGACAAGAGAAGAATTATTTGACCACGTATGGCATGACCAAGTGGTCTGTGATACGAGCTTAAGCAATCACATCACCAGTGCCCGTAAAATTCTCGGTGATAATGGTCACGAGCAAAAGGTAATTGCGACTTTGCGAGGCAGAGGCTATCAATTTATTGCCGAAACACAAGAAATAGCCAGCTCTGAAAGCATCACGTCAGGTCAATCATCTAAGACTGCAGCAGCAAACAAACGCTTCATTTACAGCATAAGTATCATATTGCTAATACTGCTTGCAGGTTTGCTGGTTAATTATGCCTTAAAACCTGATTCAGATGGACAGAGTCCCTTACGAATCGCCGTTTTACCCTTTAATAATGTTAAGGCAGATCCTCAAACAAACTATTTAGGTTTTGCTATTGCTGACCAAATTATTGGCAACATTGCCTATCTGGAGCAAGTCACGGTAAGAGCGTCTTCTTCGGTCAGAAAATATCAGATGCAGACCATCGACCCCATAAAGGTTGGCAAAGAGCTCAACGTTGAATATGTACTCACCGGTAATTATTTACAGTTAGCTGAGTTTGTTCGCTTAAACGTGGAATTAATTGAGGTGAGTAGCAACAAGTTATTATGGCGAGGAAGCATAGAGAGTGAAAATGACGATTTCTTTAACCTTCCTACTCAGGTAGTCAACACCATCGCTAAACAGTTGGATCTGCAACTCTCATCTGCTGATAAACAACATATGTCTGTGGACATTCCAGCTAGTGCCCATGCCTATGATTTTTACCTTAAAGCCCTAGCTTATCCGATTACTGTTGCAGGAGGAAAACTAGCCATTGCCATGTTGGAGAAAAGTATTGAGTTGGATAGTAACTTTGCACCAAGCTATGTGGAGCTTGCTTATAGAACGAATTATTTAACATTATTCAACTTGGAGAAAAATGTATCCAAAGACAAAGCCATTGAGTTTTATAAGAAGGCGCTAAGCTTGAATCCGGAGTCGAGAAACGCCCTAAGTGGGCTCGCCAATATCTACACCGAAACGGGTGAAACAGGTAAGGCCGTCGAATTATCGAGAAAATTGATCGCCTTAAATCCACGAGACGCCCAAGCCCACTTTTCACTAGGATACAGCTATCGTTTTGCTGGTATGTTACAAGCAGCTATCACCGAAATGGAGTTAGCATTGACTATTGACCCAAACAACCCGAAATTCCGCAGTATTATGATGACTTATGGTGCCGCCGGACAATACGAACAGGCATTATCAGTGTTTAATGATTTTGAAGAAAGTCCTGATACTTTAAGTTTTAAGAATACGATTTTTATGCAAATGGGCAGAATGGATGAGGCCATGGCGTTGGCTGAACACAGAATAACACTTAATCCTAAAGGTATGTGGTATGGCGACGCCGTCATACTAAAGGCGATTATGACCGGCAATAATGAAGAGGGTTTACAAAAAGTAAGGGAACATGAAGCAGCAGCGATGAATGATGCAGAAGCCAGTTATATATATGCACGGTATTACGCTGCCTTAGGTGACAAACAAGGTTGTTTTAAACTACTACGCAGGGCGATAAATAATGGTTACTTTAATTATCCTTTGTTGCAAAACCTGCCGTTTTTTTTCGATTCGGTGCGCGACGAGCCAGAGTTTCAAGAATTGTTAGCGCTGGCAAAGAAAAAACATCTGGATTTTAAACAACAATACTTCTGAGCTGTATTAGCATCAGTGAATCAAAAATACAAAAAAAAGCGACTTGCTTCAATTAGCGGGTCGCTTTAGTTTCGTACTCTATACTTAGAAGCTAACTTATTAGTTTCGAACTTTAGTTGGCGTAGCGCACGTTAAATAATGTTCGAAACTGGGATGCTCTATAAATGTATGATCTTAAATAGAAAGTACGATCCCAGCCAATTTAAAGTGTACGCTCCCAGTTTCTACTTCTTAAAGTTCGCTACTAGATAAGTTCGCAACTAAACAAAATAGGAATTCCCCACTAGAAGAGTATCACGGCTACGTTGAAACCTTTGATAAAAGCATGAAGCAATTCAACGGTGCCCCACTATCTGTAGAGCAATACCGTTACGACTATCACTCATTACTAACTGACTATTAAGCCAACAAGTTTAAAAGGTATCAACCATGACAATTGACTCAAAAGTGATAATTCTAGAAGACGTTGGTTTTGATATTTATAGTAATAATTTGGATGCGCTAGAACACGTTATAGAGCTTAAAAAATTCATACAGGATAAGTATCCACAAATAGCTGAATTGAAAGGCTTCGATAACTCTTTCAATGAGTTTCCGTATGACTTCCTAGGTAATGTTCAAGCTGTTTCAGACCTTGCTGATCAGCATCTGGGCTTTCTTGTTGTAGCAATGTAGAGATTGAAAAATGAAATTAGCTATTTTTTCAGATGTTCATAATGAATTTGGTGTTTGGCACCCTCCTAAACTAGATGCCGACGTGGTCATTCTGGCTGGTGATATACACTCCAAGCACCGCGGTGCTCAATGGGCTATTGAATCCTTTGATGTACCCGTCATATATGTGCCGGGGAACCATGAATACTATGGCTCAAATATTGATTCTGTAAATAAGAAGCTGAAAGAACAAGTACAAAACTCACATGTTCATGTGCTGCTAAATGACAGTATCAATATTGATGGAGTCGATTTTATTGGCTCAACCTTGTGGACTGATTTCAAACTGTTTGGAGAAGCAAAACAGCATGAGTGCTCGTTTTATGCGGGTTCAAGAATCAATGACTATGAGCGTACTCGACTCAATGACAATGGTAAGTACCGCAAATTAAGAACTGCCGATACTCAAGGTTTTTTCGATAACTCTGTTAGCTTTATTGAAAAAACGCTAGCTAAAAATACGAACAACAAAACGGTGATCGTTTCTCATCATGCACCGTCTGGTAGGTCAACAGCGCAGCAGTACAAAGATGATTTACTGTCAGCCTCGTTTTCATCAGACCTTGAGAAGCTTATAGCGCAATATGACATTAACCTATGGGTACATGGGCACACACATCATAATGTCGATTACATGCTATCCGGAACCCGAGTTGTTTCTAACCAGCGTGGTTATGCCAAGGTTGAAGAAAATACTTCATTTTGTGAAACCTACACTATAGAGATTTAATTTATGAACATAAATTCGGATGATTTAGAAATTACCACTTGTGCCTCTCCTTACGCTCCACCAATTGGTGCTCACGTAGGGGTTAAAATCAGGCATTTGAAGTTAAACATTGAAGTAACAAGCACAGACCAGAAATCGCAGCATAAAAATCATATGGCAGCGATGGAAAAGCTTAAGTCAGAGTTAGCTAAATTTGAACTAGTCAAATCTCGCTTTGAGGATATAGATGGAGATGACTTGATGGATGGTGAAACATTTTGGAATGAGCTTAACTCGGGGAATTCTGATTAACAGATAAAAATTAAATTCTTACAAGTTGAACTGAAGTTCCGTATGCGAATATTTCGTCATCAATTTGGAGGCGAAATATGAAAACGGTAATTAAAGCAAACAATCAATATACAGCAAAGGTTATTGGTAATCACTTTGGGCTTGAATCACATGTAGTGAACAGTCTACTGATGAGTGTTGGCTACATTACGAAAGCGGCAGAAGGACATGGTTATTATTTAACTGAGCAAGGCTTTAATAAAGGTGGCGAGCAGATCAGTGACACGATTAAGAATATCTCATCGGTAAGATGGCCAGAACCTATTCTTAATGATCAGTTATTAATGTCGGCCATCGCTAACGTTAAAAATACAGCAGTAAACGTTAAAGCCCCTACAGCAGGCGATACTACTCTTGATTTCAGGAAAAGATACCCTGCCAATATCCGTACATCGGACGGTCATTATGTGAGATCAAAAGCTGAAGCATTAATCGATGATTTTTTATTTAACAATGGCATCGTGCACGCCTACGAGAAAAAACTTCCGGTAGAGGAAGATCTGGTTTGTGATTTTTTTCTGCCACAAGGGAAAGTATGGATTGAGTACTGGGGTTATGAAAATAAACCCGAATATTTAGAAAAAAAGAAGAAAAAACAGGCAATCTACCAAAAATATGGCGTTAACCTAATTGAATTAACCGAAAAGGATATTCAGAATTTAGACGACGTATTACCACAAAAGTTATTACAGTTTGGCATTCAGCTTTTTTAGGAAAGGTTGAGCATGAAATATATATAAGAGGAGAGTTTATATGGCAAAAGAAAAAGTCAGTGCGTGCGAGTTAGCGCTATTACCTGAGGAGGAACAAATTAAATTAATTAAGGCTTGGTTTTTAAAGTACTTTCATTGCCCAAGCGAAACTTGTTTTAGGGATGATGATACCGGCGACTGGGTCTTTTTTAGTGGCCCTTGGGAGCAAGCCTCTGTACTAGAAAGATATTTTGGCGAATATGTAGACCATAGCATTATCAATCGCATTTCAGAGGAACTAAATGATCACGCAAGTGAATGGAATTCCGAGATTGAAGCTCATGCAATGGATGAATTTTTATTACCAATTGAGCTAGCTGTAAATAAAGCCCCCCCCCCTAAGGTAGACGCCCTGTTAACTGCTAACAACGCCACAAGCGAATACCTTGATCCAGAGGACGTTTTCTAAGTCTAGATTATAACATTATTAACCTAATACATAACACAAGGACACACAGATCAATATCTTACAAAATAAAACATTCTCTCTAAATCAAAGTGGAAATGACTTTATTATAGGTGACATCCACGGTAACTTAGATGCCTTGTTCTCATTATTGGAAAACGAATCGTTTGATTTCGACCTCGATAGGTTATTTGCCTTAGGCGATATCATAGATAGAGGTGATAATTCAGAGGGATGCGTAGCGTTACTGAATGAAAAATGGTTTTTTTCGGTGCTTGGAAATCACGAAGCCATGTTTTTAGAACAATATGAAACCAATGACTTCACATGGCTAGGTCCAAATATTGGTAATCAATGGATAGCAAAATGGGCTGATGACAAAGGGCAATTGAAGCAATGGGCGCATGCTATTCAGCACAAAATGCCATTAACCATAACATTGGATTACCATGGATTCACAATAGGGCTAGTTCATGCAAAAGCACCAGAGCTCTGGCCAATACGAGCTGAAAAACGAGTATCATTAGCACAGCATAATGAAGAAATCTGGGATAGAACAGAATTTTATAACCGCACAGAGTTAACACCTTATCGAGGTATAGACATAGTCTTAATGGGGCATAATCCCGTTAAAAAAATAACCTTAAACGGAAATCGGATTTGGTTAGACACTAACCACACCTCTGGTCACCTCTCGATAGTAAAAGTAGGTCAGTTAGTAGAATTATTTAGGAAGTAGTATGAATAACAGTATCGATAATTACAGTGAGTTAACTAATCAGAAGAGATTTGAAGAAGAAGCCAACTATTTTAGATCGTTAATGGATGAACTTTCTCGCACTGAAAAAGGTGGCTCCACATTAGCGACAACAAAGCATACCTATGCCGACCTATGCACAGACTACGATACTTATTTGAATGTTCAAAAATGTCACATTGAATTTAGTGAATTTCTTTTGCAATGGGCGTCCCAGCCAAACTCCGCTGATACTAAGTATAAAGGTTTGAGCCGAAACAAAATACCTAACTTTGCAGACTTTTATGGAGAGTTAACAAGGTTTGTAAGATTAATTAGTGAAGTAAAACAAGCAAGCTATTCCAGCGGTGTTGGTGAATATGAACAGCTGAAAATATTGTCTTCAAATAAGGCCTCCATAAAGAAAGTAATTTCAGAAAACTCATTTTTGGGTTATTCAAATTTAGCTCATTTAGAACCAAAAATACTGGTACTTGGTTTTTTAAGATACTACGTAAACGAAGAAAAAAAATTGCAGGAAAAAGACTTTCATCACCTTGTTAACAATGAAGGAAAAGATGGAGTAAAAACATTTCGAAAGATATTTGATAATACACCAATATCAGAAAAAAATTTTGTTCATCTAGTAGAAACATGCTGCTGTATAGATAATTTAGCGCTAAACCCCAGTACAAGTAACCTCAAATTTTTAAAGAAGCTACGGAATCAAGGCCTAAGCTTCTACTCAATAATGAGCAAATTTCATGAATTGTTGGCTGCTCATTACTTAGTAGAAAGAAGTAGTGATTGTGCGCAATATCAAATATGGCAAAAGTTTAAAGATGAAATACTGGAACGCAGTAAGGTAAATGACGAAAGTGTATATCTGACATTAAAAGATATACACCCTGATGATTTAGTGGATCTGTCTCCTATCGATGAAGGTGAGCCTCTTTCTGAAGTAAATGCGCTGTGTGAACGGCTCAATATTAGAGTAGTAAAGAAAAGTGCTGAAACTGAAAGCGATCGAACTGAAGAGGAAGGAGATGAAACGATTGAAAAAATTGAATTGCAAAACAATCAAGCGTATCTAATTCGATTACACGAACTTGCTGCAAGTGCAGAGTCATTTGAATCGTTTCTTGAAAATGTCAGCAATGAAATAAACGACACGTTCACCATCAAAACTAAACCAGATCCTAAAAATAATAACCAGGCAACAATGCCTCCTGATTCATTTATAAAACAACCGCGATTAAGTTTTAGGTTAAAGTCAATTAAGCGGGATATTATACAAGGGATCTTAAAGTTAGGTGGCGAACAAACGGTAGAGTTAGATTCAGCAACCCAAATTACAAATGCTTATTTCCACTACAAAGATCAAAAACGCTCACCTTGTTTAAGCCTTTACTTAAAATATGTAGATCAACAATATGGTGAAGGGCTTCACAGATACAATGGTAAATTATTCCCTTCAAAGGCAGATCTTAAAATATTCATCAATGAAGTAAATGAGCCACTAACTTCTAGTTCAGCACATATAGAAGATCTCATCTTATATTTAAGAAAAGAAACAAGTATGTCTGAGCGTATCATCGAGATCTATCAGTACCTCACAGAAAAACAATCTACCCATAAAATTGGCAAGTTAATCTCCAGTTTTGCAGAACATTATCAATATTCGATTCAATCGCTATTGGAGCTTATCGACGAAGAAATAGATCGTCCTCGTTTAAGCAAGAACAAGAAGGGAAAAAGCGAGCAAGTTTCATCGTTCGACTACTTCATTTCATACACTGAACAACACAACCCGCTTAAAGAAAAGGGGGTTGGCTATAAAGAGTTATATAGAATAAACCTTTTGCTAAGGGTGTTGGTCAATATTGCAATTTACTTTGATGAAGAGGACAAGTCGATTCAATTTCTTGTACGTATAAGTGCAGAAGAGGAACTAGAATGTTTAAGTCGCATTGCTATTCTTGAGCATTTTTTTGTTGAAGAATTGAAAGAAGAAGACAAACAAAAAGTAGTCACCAAGTACCTAGAATATCGCCATGAACAAACACAACTTGCGAAACTCTATGTGCTATGTGTGTTATGCCTCAGTAGCAGCGACGATTGTTCCGAATCAATAGAGCAACTGGTTAGTAAGTACTACACAACTAAAAATACATACAATAGTTTAGAAGAGTTTTTTGAAAAAGAATTTACTGGTAAAAATACGAGTGGAAGATTTATCAAAGCCTTTCCAGAGCATCTAAAAAGTAAGGTAGCTGAGGTATTTTCGTTTAAAAAAGCGATTCTGAAAAATGATACAAACGATGGTAAATCCCACGTAGTTCTCACCGATCAAATAAAGTCCAAGTTAACTGACAATCAGTGGGATGTAGCTGAGATTGAAAACACATTTGAGAATGGTCGTATTTTAGAAAAAGTATGGGATGAGCTCATTCCGTGTCCTGACCATTTGCTTTTAACCACCATTATATCTCGATGGTTCGACAATAGCAGCCAAACATTTACTAACCGTGGAAATATAAAATCTAAGCTGACAACAGGGATTTTAATAACGGAAATGCTCAATAAGATATCCAACCTTGGATTTGATGGCTGGTTAATTCCCTACACTCAAAATCATAAAGAAATACTCGAAAATAAATTATTAGCCCTTGGAAATATTCAGTACTTTGGTGATGAGCATTTTGAAATTGAGCAGTCATTAGACACTAACAATAAATTGGGTCAAGGTAGTTTTGGGTGTGTGTATCTAGCAAAAGATTTAGATCTCGATGCTAAAGTGGCAGTTAAACTGATTCCTACCTGGGGTAATACTCCCGAAAGCCATGAGCGCATAGCAAAGAAGCTTCGAAATGAGGCCTCCATAATGCGCCACTGTCAACATGAAAACGTTCTAACCGTATATGGTATACACAAATTTAAAACCTCAACATTAACCTACTTAGACGACACTACCGTAGAGCAACAAAAAAGCCTTAATGAAAACTACGTGTATGGTATCGTGATGGAGTACGTTGAAGATGCAAGCACTTTGGCAGATTTTGTAAAGAGTAGTGAGTTCGCCAAGTACAGTAATAAACAAAAGTTAGACTTGTTTATTCAAATATGTAAAGGCGTCGAGCAAGCACATAATCTTGCTACCCCAATTATTCATGGAGACATAAAGCCCTCCAATATTCTTATTGCGCCAGATGGCACGCCAAAGTTGATTGATTTTGGCATTTCGTCGAAGGCGGGGTCAGTAATAGGTGCCAGTTCAGGAAAAATATTCTCTTCTCCAAATGTTATTAACGGTGGAGAAGCAAGTGTTCAAGATGATATTCATAGTTTAGGTATGATGTTAGCTTACCTACTGTATCCCAACATTACCAAAGCAATGGAAAAAAACATTGATGATATAGAGTTATATGAAAAATTAACCTCGTTTTTTGTTTTCTTAGATTGGGTATTTAACTCACTACATCTCGAGTTTGGGGGCTGCGATTTTGTTCAAATCTGGAACAAGGATAAAGAGGCTATTGAATATAAATCAGTAAGCGATTATCTTCCTAAGCGGTTAGCCATTTTTGCTCCGTGTATTGAAGAAGTACTTTCTCAAAATTATCAAGAGTACGATGGTGATATAGGCATCTCATGGCCATTGCCGATTATCTTAAACAGTCTAGAATCGTTTAACCCAATTCAATCTGAGCGGGAATATGCGAAACCTCCAAGTTCAAACAATTACGACAGTGTAGCAAATTTGATATTTGCGGCGGGATGTTGCAAAACATTTGGTGCTTTAGAGATATCCAAAAGTGTTAAATATGGTGGGAACACTCTTACACAAGAAAATTATGAAAGTATTCCTTTAATAAACTTATACCAAGAGCTCTTGGATAAAAACTTCAAATCAGAAAATTTAAAGGTTGTTTGCCAAATTTCAATGGAAAATAGTAGCGACCCTGTATTCTTGGGAGAAAATATAAGTACAGGTCAATTTTTTAGATTTACACTACCTCCTGAGCTAGTCATATCAGACTTACGATTGGTTATTGAGCAATTTTATGTAACGAGTAAATGTGCTTTGAAGTTGGTTACAAAATTACACTCGGAAGGCTTCAGTAGCTCAATTTTTAAATTGTTAGTTAAAATGTTATGGAAGGATGAAACCTCTTCTCCAATTGAAAAAACACAGAATATAAACCTCAATACTCTTTTTACGTTATCGAGTAACGTAGTAAATCCTGATTTATTGGGTATTTGCTATCACAAAGCATCGTTACGGAAACTGGCTGTCGCTCCTCGAGCTAAAAATTTAGAAATTGTTTTACATAATCATTCTACTTCTTTGCAGCACTTAATGATGCAACTATTTAATCTGAAGAAAAGATTGAATGACGAAGAATTTATGGACTGCGTAAATGCTTTGAATATTGCCGGTGAAGATTATATTAGAGCACTTAGCCTTGCCGTTAGCCAAGCAAAGACGTCAAGTGAAATAGCGGATGTTTTTTATGACAATATACCAGAAGAACCGTCTGGTGCGATGATATATACAGCAGATGTTGAGAATGAAGAGCTCTTTGAGTGTGACTATGATGAGCTGGTGAAATTATATATTGAAGATGAAACAGGGTTATCAAAAAAACTTGTCAGTGGTGGACGAGAGTTGGAGCCTTGGGAAATTTTAGCCATGGTAATGGACAGCAAATTATCTTCAAGATTTGCACTTGAAGTTGATTCTATTATTAAACACTTTGTTGAGAGTGAGCATTTTACGCTGCTTAAAAATGATTTGGCTGAAATCGAAAAGCTTATAGAAATAAATGTCGATTACTACCTCACTTATCAGCTTATTACCAACAAAAATGTAGTGCAATTGGCATAGTTAATGTACCACCACAAAACTAACCACACAGGTTTCTGCTGGCAAAGATAAGGGACTAGATGATCTTAGTATACTTAGGGCTCTCAATTAATTCGCAAAAACCATAATGTTACAACTTAATCCGAACCTAAATCGTGTTCAATCAGCCCATCAACCAGGAGTTGGTGGGCACATCATATAAGTTAGCCCATCTGCTCCTCTACTATGGAGCAGTTTATGAACTACAACGACAATACAAATCAGAACAATGGTGAAGGTGGTGCAGAGTTTGTCTTTTTGCTTATCGTTATCGCAGCGGTTTATTACTTTTTTAGCGACAATGAGCCAGAAGAAAAGCCTGATTACATTATTGCCGCTGAGTCTCGCATTGAGCAGCTCAATGATACTTTAGACTATTACGATTCGCTTCGCTGGCGCGCTAGCATTAAATGTGAAGACTTTGCCACTGAGCTTCACAACAAAGGGCATTTCAACGTTTATCACTCTACCTTCCATGGCACAAATAGCTTATGGGATTTAAACAAGCATTCGGCTGCAAACAAACTTACTCCTTTAAGAAGCTGTTCAGTTAAACAAGTTAACTTCGATCAAAAAGGCACAGCCGATAATTTGGTGATGCTATGTGAAACCGGGGGCGGTGGTTGGACTACCAACCGAGTACTTGCATCTTGTGCTATTGATGAAGATTTTAATGTCAGCAAAATCAACGTTTATTCAGGTAAGTCTTTTCACATTATGGAAGGCACTGGAACTGGAGGCCCTGGTAATTTTGCCGGCAAGCTTGTATCAGGAAGAGTGAAGTTTGAGGTTTATAACAACAAGTATATCGACTATGTGAAAGACAGCTTTATGAAGGGCTTGAACAATCGAAAATCAATGGATGAATTGGTTTCAGAAGTAAAAAGCAAAATCAGCAAGGCTGAGTGGAATTTAGAGTTCTTGGCCAAAAATGGCTAGCTCCTTCCTCAAACACAAGGCAAATAAATTAAACAAAAAAGGAATATTATTTTATGAAAAAACTATTAGTGACACTATTCGCATTAACGTTAAGCCCAAGCATGGTAAACGCAGTAGAAATTGATCCGCAACTACAATCGGCGCTCCGTTCATTTAAAGCGTTAACAAGACTAGAAGTTAAAGGTGTTTCACGAACCCCCACAATAGGCATGTTTGCTTTGTACACCAATAATGGACCTATGCTTATTAACCACACCGGTCAACTACTTTACTCAAAAGACCAGTCGTTTCATTCGGATGTAAAAGGCGCGATTGCTGGTAAGAAACACCAAAACATTAGAGCAGAGGCCATTTCGGAAATTAGCGAAGATAACGTTATTGTAATTAAAAAAGGGAGTGGTTCAAAACGCGTGGTTGTGAACACCGCACTTGATTGCCCATATTGTTTGAAGCAAGAAAAGTTACTTGCTGAGAATAATGAATTGGATGTGACGCTATTACTCATTCCATCTGTATTGGACAAACAAAATTGGCCTGTTTTAGAAAAAGTTATGTGCAGCTCCGATAGAGCCGCAGCTTGGCACGCTTACATGCTAAACCGTGTTGTTCCCGATAATAATGGTCAATGCTTCTGGTCAGATAATTTTAGTTTTCTAGGACAAACTATCTATACATCAACCGTCCTCCATACTGTCGGTACGCCCCAGATGCTCTATGGTGATGGCAGAGTTCAAACATTCAAAGAGCAAACACCACTAGGGGTAGCACCAAACTTTGACAAAGGTAATAAAGATCTGTTTGATCCAAAAAATATTAAAACAGCGTACTTTTCAGATGAAGTTTATGTTCCTAAGAAGAAGCTGTTTAATTGGTAATAATATGAGGTTAGGGCAGTGATTAAAAACTGCCTTAGGCTTTAACAACATGTTAGAAATTGTAAAAGACATAAAAAGGTTAATAAAAGTGAGTTTTAACAACAGCAAAGAAATTATGGAATATTTTTTAGATCTTTCAGACGATGCTTTGAGTGCCCACATGGAATTGTGCGATGTATACGAAGACGGACGCTTTACGTCTTCGCATGTCAAATATTTTATAATAAACATGATGTCAGTCGAAGACTATCAAAGAATATCTCGCAATCACCTTTCGATTATGGATTATTGTGAGAAAAATGGGGATTGGATTCATAATTTAGTTCCTCTTAAAAATGTTGAGGACATAGTTCAAAAATTTAAAGTTTTTGGAATTGAACAAAGTTTTAAAGACATATTTGAAAATTTGATGCAGTTGGCGTCTGGTTCATGGAAATCGGAACCATACACTTATATTGCTCAGGATGAATATGGGTTCACTATTAAACTACTTATTACGAATAGTTCAGGTGAATCTTACCCAAGAGAATGTGATTACCTAGCTTGTCTGTATTTCAATAATGAATATAAACCTAGATATACTCTTTCAGATAGCAGTCAAGCCGATTATTAATTTTATTAGCTTTACTGACTAAGACTTAGTTTGACAGCTACCTGATTTTAAATCGATAAATGTCATTTTAGATTTGAGTTAGTTTTTTATCTTACACATCAAACTCCACAACAAAGATGTTTAATGCTTCTCAAATCGAGGAGCATTTAAATGACGTATGTAAACAGAAATAACAAAGCAATTGAGGTATCAACTACTGAACTACATTTTGACGAATTAAACACCTTTCCTATTGAAGTCATCACAGAAGTAATTAATTACTGGATGCCAACACTCACGGTGGCTAAAGCAATTAAATATGCTGATTGGCAATCAGTGTTAAATTTATTTCATTACACCCAGTGTTTAGACCAAGCATTTTTTACTGAAATTCCTCCATTTGAATTATTGGAGTGCACACCAAAAGAGTCAGTTCTTGCCCAAAACATTATTCTAAAGAAGCTTAGCCAAGTACAAGCAGTGCAATTGTCTAAAGGCAATAAAGACGTGAAATCAAAATACGTTGAAGTGCCGTCACAAATTTCTAAGTTAATGTTATATCCAAACGAATTTTTGCGAGACGCGTTAACATTGCTACCAGAATGTGAGCGCGAAACGTTAGCGCCTTTTATTATTCGAAGCGAAAACGGTGATAAATGCCCACTGTTACTACCTTTTGAAGAAGAGCCAAATTCAACAAAAGTTCAGCAAGCATTAGATAATTTAGTCGATAAATTAGAGCTTTACCTGAGAGAGCCTCATCACATTGGCTTTGAGCCAGTAAATAGAAGCAACCAGACGATCATCGAATATAAATTCTCGCAATTAGTAGGTTGTCACCAAGAACTGCTGGATGTCTGCTGCCAAGAGCTGCCTAAAAACAAACTCGCTAAAGTGTTGCTACCGCTTGAAAAGCAAATGAGAGAAGCTCTCTATGGATTTTTGTCACCTGAGTTAGCTACTGCCATTAAGGAAGAAGTGCAAAAGCGAGAAAGTGAAATGATTGAAAAATGGCAACAGCGCTTTAAAAATAAAACTAACAACGAAATTAAGGCATTCTTAGATAGAACAAGTGAACACGCATTTTTAGTCGCGTATAAGCCTTTATGTTTGTTAGAAAAAATCGTACAGAAAAAATCAGAGAATCCTGAGCCTGCCGCTGAAGCAATTGAAGACATTAAACAACCGCCATATTGCTTTGAACAATTGGAAAACCGTTCGCAAGATTGCATTCGATATATGGTGCGCAACTCAACACCCAGTGATCTTTTAACCGCATTTTACTACAGTAAAGACACGCTCACTCTTGAACCGCTATTTGATGTATTTCCGTCGATGAAGCGTCGCTTCGAACTTGAATATGCCGACTTCGAGCAACCCACAGTAGACCAATCTTTAAGTGCGCAACTAAAGCTAGGCACTCTCTTAGACTCTTTTGGTTTATCCGGTACTGATGGACAGGATTCAGCAGATAAGGCCGATGAAAATGTAGAAACCCCAACATTCACTGAAGAACAAGTGTCAGAGCTACAAACCATTGCTATCTTCGATAAAAATGAACTGGAAGAAACTGCAACCCTTAGAGAACTGACAGGGGAATACGGCGCAGAACTGGCAAACGAAGTACTTAAAAAAGGGCCTGAAAAGCGAGTTGTTTTTGCCTCTCAATCAATGCTTGATGAGCTTAGTCTGATGAGGGAGCAGTATCCAAACTTCAAAAACGTGATTGAAGAGCTTTATATTTGTCTAAAGGTGTCATTGTTAAACGCATCGCCGATTGAATTTCCGGTCATCAATTTACAGTCCGTACCCGGCTGCGGAAAGACCGAGTTTGTTCGAACGCTTGCTAAAAGACTGAAGTTAGAATTCTTTGATCTCAGTATCGCGACATGTCATTCAAAGGCTGATTTGATTGGCGGCTCCTCGCAATTTAAGTCAAGTACCATGGGTGCGGTAGGAAAGGGAGTACTGCTAAAAACAGACACCTTTAATCCAATTATGTTCTTAGATGAGCTCTGTCTGGCAAAATCAGATGGCGAGTGGGCGATTACGCCAAGTTTATTGTCGTTATTCGATATTGAGCAAAGAAAAAACGTTAAAGAACAGTTCTTAGATTTGAACTTCGACTGCTCGGGGGTGTTATTTTTCACTACCACAAATAATTATGAAAACTTGCCGCCAGCTCTGAAAAGTCGCTTAACCAATTTTGACATTCAACCACCTTCAAAAGCTGATATGAAAAAGATCTGTCAAAATATCTATATCAGCTACTTAAAAGAAAAAAAGTTTCATCACCATTTTGAGCAGGAGCTGAGTGTTGATGTCACAACATCACTATGTGGTCTTACGCCTCGCGAGGCAAAAAACACCCTGATCTCTGCAATCCGAAAAGCCTTCGTTCGCCGCACTAATGGAAGCGAGCTAGCAAAGGTTACCCTTCAAGATATTGCCATTCGCAAAGGCAGTATGTGTGAGCAACAACCCGTTGGCTTTATTCATTAAGGAGGGACTATGAAATTATTTGATCCATCTTTACGCATTAATCTTAATCACCAGAACGTTAAACTTGATGAATTTATCATCCTTGATGTCGAAGCTTCAGGTTTGGGGCATTCATCATACCCTGTTGAGGTCGCGTTTGCGTCCTCTTCTGGTGAACAGGCTGATTTTCTCATTAATCCTACTACCGAGTGGTTAGAAAAAGGCGAGTGGGATAAAAATGCTGAGACGCTACATGGTTTATCGCAACAAACATTACTATTTACAGGAAGCTGTATTGTTAACGTCGCTCAACAGTTAAACAAATACCTGTGCGGGAAATTAGTGCTGTGTAATGATTTGGCCTTCGATGGCTTTTGGCTAACCCAACTGTTTAAAGCAGCAAACACCTCAGTTACCTTTCATCTAATGGACTTAAGTGCCTTGTTCGATTTTTGGGGCGAACAAAAGACAAAGGTATTCAAAGAGGAATATGGCAAGACGCTTAATACCAATGAACACCGCGCGCTTCCTGATGCCAAACGTTTTGTTGAAACCTACCTGGCATTTGTAAAAAAACAGAGACTACTTTCAGGTCTTACAACTCAAGCGGAACAACCACCTTCTAAGCTTTGAAATATAGAGATTGCGAAAGAGGTTGGTATGCAGAGACTAGATAAAACATATTACGAAAAGCTAAATCGTAAGGTTAAAAAGTATGGTTATACCGTTATGAGTGTTGTCTCTGACGAGCCTAGAAATGAAGACCATGCCGCCTATTGTTACACCATTGGTTTATCAAATTATGGCTTTGCGGAGATCATGTTTGCTGACTGTTTTTATGACGATGTGATCGTGGCGACAGACATGATTTTGGAATGTGTTAAAAATGGTCATAGACCGAACATTGGACAAATCATTCTCACTGAAAATGGACGTTTTAAACTGACTTCACTTTTGCCTGGAATCAAAGAGGAAATTAGCGAACAGGCGTTGTTCTACTTTGAGCTTTTCAGGAAATACCAAACAGACTATGGGCTTGTTTACTTGGCGAAAGAAGATGAATTGGGTGTATTTCCTGATGAAAAGATCTTCCAGAAATCTAAGCACATTAACCAATGCTTTTTTGAGCTCTGTACTAGCCTGTCAAAACCTCTGGTCATGCTAGAAGCAGCTGCTATCAATTAATCTGACTAGCTCGAACAATAAAAAATAGGAGAATTATTTTGGATTTAAAAGACAGATATTACATGGTGATGGATCTTGAAGCGACCTGTTGCAATGACGAATCTTTTCCAACCTCCGAGATGGAAACCATCGAGATCGGCGCTGTTATGGTTTGTGGTGAAACATTAAAGCCAGTCAGTGAATTCAGCACTTTTATCAGACCTGTTAGGCATCCACAGTTGACGGAGTTTTGTACCAAGCTTACAACCATTCACCAATCAGATCTTGATGGAGCTCCTACATATAAAGAAGCAATTGCAAAGTTTAAAGCTTGGATGCTTCAGTTTGATAACTTCTTATGGGGAAGTTGGGGGGCAATATGACCAAAACCAAATTTGGCAGGATTGTAATTATCACAATGAGCCATACCCGATCCCAGTCCCACACTTAAATCTGAAAAAAATTCAGTAAAGCGCAGAGGGTGAAAAAGCACCAAGGAGTCGCCGGTGCCCTGCGACTCGCTGGCATTCCTTTGGAAGGCAGGCACCATAGGGGGATCGACGATGCTAGAAACATCGCACGGTTATTGCCTTTTGCCTTAGGCCGTAAATTTATTTCACAACAAAACTAATGAGGAAAAACATAATATGAAACAAGAAAAACTCGTAGCAATTAATATCCCGAAAAGCCTGCTCACTAAACTTCAATGGGCTTACCCGTCGGGAACCGATACTCAAAGAGTACACTTTGTACTTGAGGAACATATTAAATCTTGTGAGAGGGAAGAGGGAGTTAGTTATCCAACAAACCGTGAGCCTGGGCACGATTTTGACGGCATGACTTTGAAGTATTAACCGTTTAAAAATTAACCGGCTGTATTGTGCAGTGTAACAAACATATGTCTAAATAAGATATCGATATGCCCTCGCACTACTTTGAGGGCTTACTTTCTAACTTGGTTTGGATGTGACATTAACTCTTACTAAATAGAAACGGTCACTACACGTGACCGTTTTGTTTCGTACTCTATATCCAGTAGCAAACTTATAAGTTGCGTACTTTCAAATTAGTTGTGCACATTAAACACTGTTTCGATCATTATTTAACGTGCACAACATCAGAAATAAACCTAAGTTATTCAACTGTAACACTTTTTGCTAAATTTCTAGGTTGGTCAACATCTGTACCTTTGATAATCGCAACATAATACGATAATAATTGTAACGGTAAGGTGTAAACAATCGGGGCAATTAAGTCATCACAAACTGGCACATTAATCACTTTCATGGTGTCATCGCTGCTAAAGTTGGCACTGGCATCAGCAAAGACATACATTAAACCGCCGCGCGCGCGTACTTCTTCGACATTAGATTTTAATTTTTCAATTAAATCATTTTTCGGTGCCACCACGATAACTGGCATTTCGGCATCAATTAGCGCTAATGGCCCATGTTTAAGTTCACCAGCAGCATAAGCTTCCGCATGAATGTAAGAGATTTCTTTTAGCTTCAATGCGCCTTCCATTGCGATCGGGTATTGGTCGCCACGGCCTAAGAATAACGCATGATGCTTATCAGCAAAGTCTTCCGCTAACTCTTCAATTGAACCCGCTAAGGCTAATACTTCTTCCAATTTATTCGGTAAGGTCATTAACGATTGCGCGATTTCATCTTGTTTTTCTTGTGACATGCCATGATGCTGACCAATCGCTAGGGTCATCATTAACAAACCAACCAGTTGTGTAGTAAAGGCTTTGGTAGAGGCTACGCCGATTTCTGCGCCGGCTTTAGTCATAAAGGCAAGGTCAGATTCACGCACCAATGACGAACCGGCCACATTACAAATAGTTAAGCTAGCACGGTAACCTATTTCTTTCGCCAAACGTAAGGCCGCTAGGGTATCAGCAGTTTCGCCCGACTGTGAAATCGTCACTAATAAAGCATTTTTAGGGACGTGTGATTGGCGGTATCTAAACTCGCTGGCTATTTCAATATTACATGAAACGCCGGCAAGTGCTTCTAACCAGTAGCGCGCCACCATACCAGAATGATAACTAGTACCGCAGGCAATAATTTGCACATGTTCAATTTCTTGAAAAATAGCATCAGCGCCATCGCCAAAGGTTTGAATGTCTAATACATTACCTAATAAACGACCTTCTAAGGTGTTACGAATGGCGGTAGGTTGCTCGTAAGTTTCTTTGAGCATGTAGTGACGGTATTCACCTTTGTCACCAACATCATGGCTCACTTCCGACTCTTTCGCTTCACGGACCACTGGCTTGCCATCAAGATCAAAAATATTGACTTCAAAACGGGTAATTTCAGCAACATCGCCTTCTTCTAAGAAGGAAAACTTACGGGTTACCGGTAAAAGCGCCAGCATATCTGAGGCAATAAAGTTTTCACCAACGCCGTAACCTATCACTAATGGGCTACCAGAGCGGGCAACGACAACACGATCTTTATCGCGAGTATCAACAACAACCGTGCCGTAAGCGCCTTCTAATTGTTTTACGGTCGCTTGTACCGCGTTTAACAAGTTATTGGCAGATTTTAGTTCATGATGCACTAAATGGGCGATAACTTCGGTGTCGGTCTCGGAGGTAAAGGTATAACCTAAACCTTGTAAGCGGCTGCGTAATTGCTCATGGTTTTCGATAATGCCATTGTGTACTACAGCAATGGTTTCTGACGAAACATGTGGATGGGCATTAATTTCACTTGGCGCGCCATGTGTAGCCCAACGCGTATGAGCAATGCCGGTACCACCCGCAATTGGGTTTGCCTGTAATGCATCAGCAAGCTCTTGCACCTTACCTAAACGACGAGCACGCTTCAGTTGATTATTATTATCAACAATCGCGACACCGGCAGAGTCATAACCACGATATTCTAAGCGCTTTAAGCCTTCGACTAAAATGTCTGCGACATCACGTTGTGCGACAGCACCAACAATTCCACACATATTTTTCTATCCTTTTAACTTGCGATAACGAGGTTAACGCCTTGTTTAATTATTTCACTTCGCACGTTTTCAGGCATATCTGCATCTGTGATCAACGTGTGAATTTTTCCCCAAGGTAATTCTAAATTAGGGATTTTTCGATTAAGTTTTTCCGAGTCTAACATCACGATTACTTCGCGAGACACTTCTGCCATTACTCGACTTAAGCCAAGTAATTCGTTAAATGTTGTCGTGCCGCGCGCTAAATCGATACCGTCGGCACCAATAAAGAGCTGATCAAAGTCATACGAGCGTAAAACGCTTTCTGCTACTTGCCCTTGAAAAGACTCTGAATGCGGGTCCCAAGTACCACCGGTCATCAATAATGTCGGTTCATTCTCCAGCGCGTGTAAATCAGACGCTATCGCCAACGAGTTCGTCATCACCACCAAGCCTTGTTTAGCACTTAATTCGCGCACTAAGGCCGATGTTGTGCTGCCACTATCTAAGATAATACGATTATGGTCTCGGATCAGCGATGCCGCAGTTTTGGCGATCATTATCTTTCGTTTCGAAACTTTCTCTGTTTTCGGCTCGATAATTTCATGCGGTAAGGGCACTGCCCCACCATACCTACGTAACAATAAACCGCTATTTTCTAACACCGCTAAGTCTTTACGAATGGTAACTTCTGAGGTATCAAACTTTTTGGCTAGGCTATCAACGCTTACTTGACCTAAGTTGCTTAATTCGGCAATTATGGTATGACGACGCTGCTGAGTATTTCGTTTTGACATTGCTTTCGTTTTACTCTTAAAAGTTTCGATTTAAAACTTAGCTATTAGAACAAAAGCTGAAAATAAAAACAATATTTATCTAAGCATTACTTTTTTATTAACGCTTTAAAGGCCAAGTAATATTGGTAATTAGGGTCTGTTTGTAACTTATTTGCAGCTAAGTTAAGTTTTTCTACCGTGCCCATGTCTGTATTGATATTCGCAGCAATGTAACTTTCTCGGCGAGTTTCCGGCAAAATATGTACCTTGATTAGCGCTTCGGCATTTTGCTGAAGCTCTGCAAAATAGTCGGTTAAAACATTAGGGTCGGTATATATTAGGTCTACTTTGCCTGATAAAAAAAGTGCTATCCCATGTTTTAATGTTGATACTACGTAAAGGTTATTTTTTTCGCTAAAACCTAAATTCATCAATGAATGATGACCATAGCTATCTCGTATAACAATGATAGTTTTTGATCTCGCCTCACTAATAGTTCGAATGCTATTTTCAGGCTTACTTTTCAGTGATATAAAGCCACGTACAAGCTCACTGACTTTAATTAGCCAATGAAATTTTTGTTCTCGCTCTTCGGTACGCACCATACTAAGAATAAGTGTATTTTCACGGTTTAACGCCTTTTGATAAGCTCGAGACCAAGGATACATCTCCAGTGGTGCCTGCAAATGACTGGTCTTTAAAAGTAATTTAAGTATTTCAGCACTGGGACCTTTTATTTCGTCATTTTCCCGATATTGCAACATGGGATGCTCTGCAGCAACGGCAATGAGCTCTAACTCGGTCTGGGCAATACTGATAAATGAAGAATTTACCAACACAAGCCCTAGAAAGAATATAACGACCGAGCGTATTTTCATAATAATAGATCCTCTACTGCTTAGCTGGGCGTTTCCAGCCAGCAATATTGCGCTGTTTACCGCGCGCAACGCTCAACTCATGATCATCAACATTTTTTACGATAACAGAGCCCGCCGCTGTTGTTGCCATTTCACCAATAGTTACCGGCGCGACTAACGAGGCATTTGAGCCAATAAAAGCGCCTGCACCAATAATGGTTTTAAATTTATTAACACCGTCATAGTTACAAGTTATTGTACCTGCGCCAATATTAGCGTTAGCGCCGATTTCTGCATCACCTAAATAACTTAAGTGGCCGGCTTTTGCCCCTTCGCCTAACGTTGATTTTTTCATTTCTACGAAATTACCAACATGGGCATCGCGTTTTAATTCTGAACCTGGACGAATACGCGCAAATGGACCAACAGAGGCTAACTCACCAATAATGGCATCTTCAATCATAGTGTTAGGCTTAATCACCGCTCCTTGACCAATGCGGCAGTTTTTCAAAATACAGTTAGCACCAATAGTGGCATTGTCCGCAATATCGACCTTACCTTCAAAAATACAGTTGATGTCGATCACCACCTCTTGACCTACGGTTACATTACCGCGAATATCAATTCGATTTGGATCACGTAAACTGGCGCCAGCAATCATTAGTTCTTCAGCTTTCCTGAGTTGATAAGCACGCTCTAAACCGGCCAGTTGCACACGGTTATTGGCGCCTTCAACTTCAATTTCACTGTCAGGGTGAGCAGTAGCTATAGTTTTACCTTCTTGATGACAAGCGGCAATAATATCGGTTAAATAATATTCACCTTGTGCGTTGTCGCTGGAAAGGTTTGCTAACCAGCGTTTTAAATCGCCGCCATTGGCCAATAAAATACCGGTGTTCGCTTCATTAACCAAAAGTTGCTCAGGTGTGGCATCTTTTTGCTCAACAATACCGACCACAGTGCCAGCATTATCGCGCATGATACGGCCATAACCGGTTGGGTTGGCTAAATGCACGGTTAAGAGTGCCATGCCATTATCTGGCTTGGCGGCAATTAAGCGCTGTAATGTGCTCACTTTCGTTAATGGCACATCACCGTAAAGTATTAAGACGTCTTCATCATCGGATAAAAAAGGTGATGCCATATCAACGGCATGGCCTGTGCCAAGTTGCTCTTTTTGCTCAACAAACGTCAGATCTTCACCAGTGACTTTAGCTTTTAACACCTCGCCGCCAAAACCGTAAACTAAGTAGATGTTTTCGCTATCTACTTGCCGTGCAGCGTCAATAACATGTGAAACCATTGGCTTTTCGGCAACGGGATGTAGCACTTTAGGTAAAGCAGAGCGCATACGAGTACCTTTACCCGCAGCAAGGATAACAACAGAGAGAGCCATAATTTTTCCGATTATTTTTATGAATTTAGATGTTAATACTTGCTCATTGTAGCGTTTTTTTAATTTTCACACTATTAAAATTCTCTTAACACTTTACACCATAATCAGCCTACTAAACGCTTTTGCGAAAAGAACCAAGGCGTGGATATCGCATATCAATAGGGTTGGGTATATACTGTGCCCGATATAAAACAGCAAACATTTCTATATATAAAAAGCACTAGGGCTCCAAATAAATGACACCAATCGCTGAACAAATTGCCAAAGAACTTGATGTAAAAGCTAGCCAAATCAATGCCGCTATCAAGCTATTAGATGAAGGTGCTACGGTGCCTTTTATTGCTCGTTATCGAAAAGAAGTGACTCAAGGACTTGATGACAATCACCTACGCCACCTCGCGCAGCGGTTAGTTTATTTACGCGATTTAGCTGATCGTCGAGATGTGATTATTGCCAATATTGAACAACAAGGAAAGTTAACTCCCGCCTTAGCCGCTGAATTAAACCAAGCCGATAATAAAACCCGTTTAGAAGATCTCTACTTACCCTTTAAACCAAAAAGAAAAACCAAAGGCCAAATGGCGATTACCGCCGGCTTAGCCCCGTTAGCGGATAAAATTTATAATAATTGGCAACTCAATCCAGAGCAAGAAGCAACAGCCTTTATCAATAAAGAGCAGGGCTTTAGCGACGAAAAGTCGGTACTTGAAGGCGCACATTATATTTTAGTCGAGCGCTTTGCCGAAGATGCGAACTTAATCCAAAAATTACGCCGTCATTTACTTAAGCAAGCACACCTTTGCAGTAAGCTGGTTAAAGGCAAAGACAATGAAGCAGCAAAGTACCGCGATTACTTCGAGCACTCAGAATTGTTAAGAAACGTGCCTTCGCACCGCATGCTGGCGATGTTGCGCGGCCGTAATGAAAACTTATTAACGCTCACGATTGACGTTGACCCTGACCAAGAAGGTAGCTTTTCTAGTGCTGAACAGCTGATTACTGAACATTTCAACTTACGCTTAACGGGCCAAGCCGCAGCCTCGTTTTTAACCAAAGTGGTGCAATCAACATGGAAAATAAAGTTAAGCCAAAGTTTAGCGACAGAATTATTAGGCAAGCTGCGTGACGAGGCCGAAGTTGAAGCGATAAAAGTTTTCGCGCGCAACTTACATGATTTAATGATGGCAGCACCAGCAGGGCCAAAAACCACCTTAGGTTTAGACCCGGGTATGCGTACGGGTTGTAAGCTGGCCATAGTTGACGCCACAGGTAAATTATTACAAACCGCAACGATTTTCCCACACGCACCACAAAACCATTGGGATAAATCAGTCCGAACCTTAGTGAATTTATGTCAGCAACATAAAGTTGAGCTGGTGGCGATAGGCAACGGCACCGCATCACGTGAAAGTGACAAACTTATCGCGGAAGTTATTGCGACATTAGAGAAAAATAAACCGACCAAAGTCATGGTCAGTGAAGCGGGGGCTTCAGTTTATTCTGCCTCAGAATTTGCCGCAAAAGAGTTTCCTGACTTAGATGTCTCAATTCGTGGCGCGGTCTCGATTGCTCGCCGCTTACAAGACCCATTGGCCGAGCTAGTTAAAATTGACCCGAAAGCGATTGGTGTTGGCCAATATCAACATGATGTTAGCCAAAGCCAACTCAGCCAAACCTTAGACAATGTCATTGAAGATTGTGTTAACGCGGTCGGTGTTGATTTAAACAGTGCGTCGGCACCATTATTATCAAGAGTTTCAGGTTTAAATAAAACTATGGCGAATAACCTGGTGAGTTTTCGCGATGAAAACGGTCGTTTTAATAACCGTAATGAATTAAAAAAAGTCCCCCGTTTAGGCCCTAAAGCCTTTGAACAAGCGGCGGGATTTTTACGTATTCGCCATGGCGACAATCCGTTAGATTATTCGGCAGTACATCCTGAAACCTACAGCTTAGTAGCAAAAATATCCCAGCAACTCAACACTGAGCTCAGTGCAGTAATCGGCAATAAATCGGCACTTGAAAATATTAACGCCGAAGCCTTAGTCAGCGATAACTTTGGGTTAATGACCGTTAAAGATGTTATTAGCGAATTAGAAAAGCCGGGGCGAGACCCGCGTCCTGAATTTAAAACCGCTACGTTTCAAGAAGGTGTTCATAGTATTAACGACCTTAAAGTTGGCATGATACTCGAAGGCGTTATTTCCAATGTCGCCAATTTTGGCGCTTTTGTTGATATTGGTGTCCATCAAGACGGCTTAGTGCATATTTCATCATTGACCAATAAATTTGTCAGCGACCCGCATGAAGTGGTGAAAGCCGGTGAAGTAGTAAAAGTTAAAGTGCTAGAAGTTGATCCACAGCGCAAACGTATTAGTTTGACCATGCGTTTAGACGAAACGATTGCAGCGACAAAGACCCCAGCGGCAGAAAAATCAGCCAAAGCACAACATCACGAGAAAAAGCCGAAGCAGCAGAATAAAAACTCAGCAAAATCAAAGGCGCCAAAAGCCGCTAACAATGCCGCTATGGGTAATGCCTTTGCCGATGCTTTTGCTAAATTGAAGAAATAGTAGGCAGAGCTTTAAGTTGTCAGTAAGGTCTAAGGACAAAAAAGGGGAAGCAAGTGCTTCCCCAAAACAACCTCGGTTGGAGGTTAACTAACGCAAGTTGTTAGTGCTGATGTGGTTTAAACCCTATCAACACTATTTTCCTTTTGAACTAAAGCACGTATTTGGCTGAAAATTGCACGTAGTCTGAGTCAGCATTTTGATCGGCTGATTCAAAGTTACCGACCTCAAATCCAAACGACAGTTCCTTAGTGTAATTTTTAAAGATGTTCACTCCCCAATGCCGTCTATCAGCGTCAGCAACGTCTGCGGTGGTTTTACCGAAGAATGCGGTACTGCGAATATCATCAGTCCAGAAGTGGCGATAGGCAACCATATAAGAGGTGGTTTCTTCCACTTCTTCACCGACTAAGTCACGAGCAGCAACCACACCGACATAACGGCCCGTTTCGCCACCATGATATTGAAAACGAATATCATCTTTACCAAAGGTATTGATTTTACCGGCGATGCCATAGCCAAATGCTGACTCTGAATTACCGCCAACGGTATTTAATTGCCGCGCTAAACCCGCGACAGAAACGTTACCCCAATCTCCTGTAAAAGTATATTTAGCGATCACGTCAGGTACTGAGTCTTGGCTTGGATCTCCCTTATCAGATTCAGGGTTTTCTATCGCCACTTGAAAATTACCGTGAGTATAACGAATTTGGCCTTGTCGAATAAATGCCGCAGCATTCAGTGGTCCACCAAAATCAGCCGCCTCAGCTAAGGCACTGGTGTTGACAAAGGTTGACCAGGTTTGGCCAACCAAAATATTTTTATATTTGATAAAAGCATGACGAATGCGTGGGTTTGACGAGTTCGAGACTATTTCGTTGCCGCCGCCACCATGAAAGTCCAACTCGATAAAGCCGGTGACATCACCATGGACATATTTGGTATTAAAACGCGACTCTGTAGCGCGAAAACTAAACTGTGAAATATCACCAACCGTGCCGGCGCCAACCCAATAATCCTTAGTAATACTGTTTATGTTACCGTCAACATAGCGGGTATCTAATTTGATGTAGCCGCCAAAGGTAATGCTGTCGTTATCAGATAGTTTTATTTCATAACTCGCCTGTGCACTACTAGCCATAACTAAAAGGCCGGTCGCTAATAATAGTTTTTTCTTGTTAAACATTTTACTTCCCCATGTGTTTGACCAAGTGACTAAATAATCGTCTAACTTTAATGCACTTGGTATTCATAACCTTAGAGTAACAACAGCTAAACTCTAACGGTGTTTTTTTATCGTTATATTTTTATGCTGCACAATGCATTGTTATGATTTGCGATTTTAATATTTTTCGAGCGACTTTTTGATTTTTAGCAACCGGAAGTTGCTCAACATATTTGATCACATCTGCGCAGGCAATTTCGCCCAAGCAACCGGCCAGCTTTGCGTTAATTTCGCTTGATAATATTGTTAGGTCAATATTCTCGTTCGTTAACTCTACGTATACATGAACTGCATTACCTTTTTGTTCATCAGGGATACCAAAAACCACAACCTTATTAACGCCGGACAATTGCTTAATAAGTGTTTCAATGCTGTCATTGGCAATGCGATAACCACCGACTTTATAGGTAGAGGATGCCTGAGAAACTAGCCAAATATAATCTTGCTCAAGCGCTGACACACTAGTTTTATTAGCACTATTTTGCTCAATAAAATAACGCCATTCACCCGAACTGGACTGCAACCAAGATAACGGCGCATGTTGGTTACTATAATCAGACAAATTAGCCATAACTCTCTCTAGGTCATCGCTTTGATTAAGTTTTAAGCAAAGCTATTTAAGATGTTATTAACACTAGAGAGTTAAGGCGAAATTATAAATTAGACCTAAGTCTATAATTGGCAATGAATTACCTAGACTTTAGTCTTACTTTTAACTTAATAGCGCATTATCTGGCAGTCTTCGACTAGCTCACGTTATCAATAATAGCTTGGTCGATAATTAACACCGTGATATTTCAAGCAGTGATATAATACCGCAAGATTCTATTTTTATTACTGATAAATAAAAGGTTATTCATGGTTTCGAAACTAAAACACCTATCATCAACGCTCGTGTTAGCATGCTTAGTCAACATAACAGTCCATGCTGAGTCGTTAAGTATCGAAAAGTATCAACAAGCAGAACGTCAGCTCAGTAAACACACCGACAAATTAGTCTTTGGCACGCTAGAGCAGCCAAGCTGGGCTGATAACAACCAGCTAATTTATCGTACTCGTACTGAGCAGGGCGAGCAGTTTTTTATTGTTGACGCTAAAACTAAGCAAAAGAAATTGGCCTTCGATCATCAAAAACTTGCTCGCGCACTAGCGCAACTAACCCAACAAGACCTTACGCCTGAAAAACTGCCTTTTAAAGCTTTTGAACTTATCGCTAACAACCAGATTTCATTACAGGTTGCCGATGAGGTTTATCACTGTGATATCGAAAGTTATAACTGTAAGCAAGCCAAGAACACAGTTAAACATAAGGAATTAAGCTCACCTAATGGCAAGTTAGCGGTTTTTATTAAAGCGCACAACTTATGGTTGCGAGACTTAAGCAATAATAGCGAAAAGCAATTAACCACGGATGGCGTAGAAGATTTTGGCTATGCCACTAACAACGCTGGCTGGGTGCGCGGCGAAAAGCCGGTAGTAAAATGGTCGCCTGATTCGACAAAACTGACCACCTTTAAACATGATGGCCGTAACGTCGGCGAAATGGCTATAGTGTCGACCGCTGTCGGCCATCCTAAAATCGATGTTTGGAAATACCCGTTGCCAGGTGATGACAATATTTTCAAGATTCACCGTGTGGTGATTGATGTTGAGCAGGCCAATGTGGTGGTCTTGGACATGCCGGCAGATGATCACCGCTCTACCATTACTGACCATGTTGCTGGTCGCGATGGCAGTTTATTAGATATTGACTGGTCGAGTGATAGCAGTCACTTTGCTTTTGTATCCTCAACACGCGATCACAAAACCGCGACATTAAAAATTGCTGATGCAAACAGCGGCAAAGTGCGCACTGTGCTTACCGAAACGGCAAAAAGTTTTTTTGAGTCTGGAGTTAGCGGTATTAGCTGGCAATACCTCGATAAAAGCAATGAATTCATTTGGTTTTCGCAACGCTCAAACTGGGGACATTTGTACTTAGTTGATGCCACAAGCGGTAAAATAAAAAACCCAATCACTCAAGGTGACTGGACAGTATTAGAGCTGCTTGATGTTAACCAAGACACCGGCAAGCTGATTTTTACCGGCGCAGGTAAAGAGGGTGGAGATCCGTATTTTCATTACCTTTACAGTATTAACAAAGACGGCTCAGGGTTAACCTTATTAACCCCCGAGCAAAAACACCATCGCATTACCTTAAGTAACAATGCTGAGTATTTCTTAGACCGTGTTTCTACGCCCAATCAACCCGAAACCAGCTTTATTCGTAGTACTAGCCGTAAATCTGCTTTTGTCGTTGAGCAAATGGACATCAGCAAACTTAGCGCAACCGGTTGGCAAGCACCGACACCCTTTATCGTTAAAGACCGTAATAACCAGCATGACATCTATGGCTTAATGTATAAACCGAGCGACTTTGATGCTACTCAATCTTACCCGGTTGTGAATTACTTATATCCAGGTCCACAAGTCGGTAGTATTCGTGGTCGCCATTTCAAAACAGCTCGTGGCGATAATCAAGCCATTGCCGAGCTAGGTTTTATTGTCACTGAAATTGACGCCTTGGGCACACCGGGCCGATCGAAAAGTTTCCATGAATTTTATTATCAAAATATGGGCGATAGTGGTATTCCCGATCAAGTAGCTGCTATTAAGCAGCTAGCTAAAAAGCATAGCTGGATTGACAGCACCAGAGTCGGTATTTGGGGTCATTCGGGTGGTGGCTTTGCCTCGACTCGTGCCTTGTTAACCTACCCGGACTTTTATTCAGTGGCGGTATCGCAAGCCGGAAACCACGATAATCGCAACTATGCCGATGAGTGGGGCGAAAAATATCACGGTGTTTTAGTGGAAAATGAAGATGGCAGTACAAATTATGACAGCCAAGCCAATCAGTTGCTTGTTGACAGTCTCAAAGGCAAATTACTTATTGCCCATGGCACCACGGATACTAACGTGACGCCATATAACACCTTAGTAGTGGTAGAAGCGTTAATTGCCGCTAATAAGGACTTTGATATGCTGATGTTACCCAATCGCGGCCATGGCTTTGCCAGAAAGCCCTATATGATGCGTAAGCGTTGGGATTACTTTGTCCAGCATTTAATGGCACTAACACCGCCAAAAGAGTTCAGCTTCGCCAAATAGAGATAAACCTAGCCAGGCGAAAAAAGCAAAAGGGAGCTGATGCTCCCTCTTTTCTTTTGGCTCTTTATTTAATCACGTTACTGACGAATACCTTCAATATGCAAGATTAAATCGACTTTACCATGATCTTTTTTAAAACCAAATTCTTTCATAGTGATACTACCGGTACCGCTAAAACCCGCACGGTAGCCACCCCAAGGATCTTTGCCTTCGCCAATTTTAACCGCGTCTATCAGCAAAGGTTTGGTAATACCGTGTAAGGTAAAGTCACCCGTAATAGTAAACTTTCCGTCACCTTTATCTGTCACTTTGTTACTGATAAAAGTCGCTTTGGCGTATTTACTGACATCTAAAAAATCATCCGAGCGCACGTGTTTGTCGCGTTTTGCATGGTTTGAGTCAAAACTTGAGGTGTCGATGGTAACATTGACCTTTGACGCGGCAATATCATCTTTGTCGTAAGTAAAATGACCTGAAAAATCGTTAAACCTTCCCGCAAGGACACTAAATCCGAGATGGTTGGCTTGAATATTAATTGAGGCATGAGCACCTTCAGTATCAATAACATAATCAGCAGCAAACGCTGGCAACAATGCGCCTGACATTACCAGAGCGCTAGCAAATATTAATTTTTTCATCGCTGTTCCTTTCATTTATCCAATTGTATTGGCAGGGTTAAAATTATTTTATCATGCGCTTAAGCGTACTATCTTTATCAATAAAGTGATGCTTCAAGGCAGCAAATGCATGAAATATTACGAAAAACATTAAACCATAAGATATGTAATAATGCAGCAGGCCGGCAATATCTGCTTGGTTTGTAATTGCTAAGACAACCGGCGTAACGTGAAACCAGTCAAATACCGCAATGGCTTTATCGTCCGCACTGGTAATTAAATAGCCCGATATCAAGACGCTAAACAGGGTAAAGTACAAAATAAAGGTCATCAACCTAGACGCTTTTTGCTCGAACGCGCTATGGCTACTAATGGCCAGAGGCGAGCCGGCATTTCGACGCCAGAAAAGTCTAAACAAGGTGATAATCATGAGCAGAATACCCACGCTTTCATGCCAATGGGGCGCAAGTTGATACCACTCGCTGTAGTAATCGAGTTCGACCATCCAATAGCCTAAAGCAAATAAGCCGAAAACGCTTAAAGCGGAAAGCCAGTGCAGTAGTTTACTCAACAAACCATACTGTTGCTGATTATTTTTCCACAACAACTTTTTTCCCATCATTTTACTCTTTACACATAATTTTTTATTTAGTGTAGCGAGACACTGTCCATAAACCTAGTTTTTTACTACTCATTATTAGCCAAAGACCCCAATGAGTACACTAAAATTCACATGAGCAAGAACACAATCACTTAGATAGATTAATGCCTGAGTAGGGGATGAGAAGGAAAATTTATACAGCTAACCGCTGCTATTCTTTTTGATAAAAGACTAAGGCTTGCGATAAGTATTTAAATTTTAATTAATAAAAAAGCGACTGTTTACCGAAGTAAAAGTCGCTTATTTTGTCACTAAAACTTAGTGTTAGCTAGTTTTTGCTTGAAGCTTGTATGACTCGCAATTGTGCGACAGCGCGAGCTAATTCTGAAGCTGCTTCTGCATAATCGACGTCACCGCCAAGATCATTTAGGTGCTTCTCTGCTCGCTCTTTTGCTTCTAGTGCTTTTTGTTCATCCAAATCAGCAACACGAATAGCGACGTCTGCTAATACGGTTACGTTATTGGGTTGAACTTCCAGCATACCGCCAGAAAGGTAGATAATTTCTTCGATACCACCTTGCTTAACGATTCTTGCCATACCAGGTTTTAGTGAGGTCAGTAAAGGAGCATGACCAGGCATAATGCCTAACTCACCTTCACTACCTGTGATCTGTAATGATTCAATGCTACCTGAGAATAATCCCTCTTCTGCACTTACAACATTCAGATTTACAGTTGGTATTGCCATTTTGACCTCCTAATTGGTGACTAACAACTTATTGAGTAACTAGTCACCAGCCTTCATTACATGTTTTTCGCTTTTTCAGCTGCTTCTTCAATAGAACCAACCATGTAGAAAGCTTGCTCAGGTAAATCATCATATTCACCTGCAAGTAATCCTTTAAAGCCACTGATAGTGTCTTTAAGTGATACATACTTACCAGGAGAACCGGTGAATACTTCAGCAACGAAGAACGGTTGAGATAAGAAACGTTGAATCTTACGTGCACGATTCACTGCTAATTTATCTTCTTCAGATAACTCATCCATACCTAAGATGGCGATGATATCTTTAAGTTCTTTGTAACGTTGTAACGTCGATTGCACGCCACGAGCTGTTTCATAATGCTCAACACCAACTACTAACGGGTCTAATTGACGCGAAGTAGAATCAAGTGGATCGATTGCCGGGTAAATACCTTGCGATGCGATATCACGAGAAAGTACAACCGTTGCATCTAAGTGAGCAAAAGTTGTAGCTGGCGATGGATCGGTCAAATCATCCGCTGGTACGTATACCGCTTGAATTGAAGTGATTGAACCTTTCTTCGTAGAGGTAATACGCTCTTGAAGAACACCCATTTCTTCAGCAAGTGTAGGTTGGTAACCAACGGCTGATGGCATACGACCTAACAATGCAGATACTTCAGTACCAGCAAGTGTGTAACGGTAGATGTTATCTACGAAAAATAATACGTCACGACCTTCGTCACGGAATTTTTCAGCCATAGTCAAACCAGTAAACGCTACGCGTAAACGGTTTCCTGGAGGC
>Ga0209344_10000269_pt1 | contig 102669 bp, 89 predicted proteins | sample Cruoilmetagenom6_FD_187293 | JGI IMG/M metagenome (GOLD analysis project Ga0209344, IMG submission 187293) | Oil polluted marine microbial communities from Coal Oil Point, Santa Barbara, California, USA - Santa Barbara Oil Seep Sample 6 (SPAdes)... | ecosystem: Environmental > Aquatic > Marine...
TAGACCTATTCGAGATTAACGAAGCCTTTGCGGTGGTGACACTGATGGCCATGGATGACTTGGGCCTGCCCCACGACAAAGTCAATGTGTTTGGCGGCGCCTGCGCCCAAGGCCACCCGATTGGCTCAACCGGCTCACGCATCATCGCCACGCTCATTCATGCCCTGCGCACTAAAGGCGGCAAACGCGGCATTGCCAGCTTATGCATTGGCGGTGGCGAGGCAACGGCTGTCGCCGTCGAGCTAATCGATTAGTCAGAGATTTTCTGGGTTAAATAATTTTGTTTAACGCCCTGGCAGGGTTTCAGCCAGGGCGTTAAGCCCAACCAGTGGTTGATTCTATGAAGCGGCCAGCAAGCGAGCTTTACGCTCACTCTTTAGGGGCCGTGCTATGGCTGATCCATCTTGGCAAAGCTGCTCCCATTCGGGATATTCGACGTCATTATCCTTGGCATTATGTCGGCCTGCTTCTACCACCTCACCAGCAACACTGAACTGACCGGCATACTCACGCATTTGCAAGGCTTCCTGGGATAACACCTCTGCGCTCTGGGCCGCCTGATTGACTAAGCGCATGGTGTCTTGGGTGGTGGTATCGATTTGGGTAACCGCCTGATTGACCTCCTCAATGCCTCGCCGCTGCTCTTCAGAAGCATGGGTAATTTGCGTCATCAGCGTGTCCACATTACTCGCCGCCTGCATAATCGCCCGTGTATGTTCACCAGCCTGCTGAGACAATACGCTACCTTGCTGGACACTCGCACTCGACGCTTCGATGCGCGAGCGAATATCGCTGGCGGCACTGGCACTGCGCGTTGCCAGCGCACGCACCTCATTGGCGACCACCGCAAACCCACGACCGTGCTCACCGGCACGCGCAGCCTCAACCGATGCATTGAGCGCTAAAATATTGGTTTGGAAAGCAATGCTTTCAATCATGCGAATAATGCTTTGGATCTCTTCGGAGTGATTATTTATCGCATCCATGGTGGCGATAAACTGGGTAATTACCTCATCACCCTGCCGTGCTTTGTGGGACACATCCGCCGTTGACCGATTAACGTGGGCCGCACTTTCAGCATTCTGATTCACCGTGGCGGTTAGCTGTTCCAAGCTCGCCGCCATCTGCTGCAAAGCTGACACTTGAGTGTCGGTTTGGCTTGCTAAAAGCTGGTTCTGCTCGGTCATTTCCTGACTATTGCTATATACCTGCTGGCTACTCGCATTAAGTCGATTAACCGTGGCCGTCAAAGAGTGCTGCATCTTATCCAGCTCACTAAATAGCTGACCAATTTCATTGGTTGAGTGCGCCGTTACCGGCGCCGACAGGTCACCGTTAGCGATGCGCTGGAAGTGCCCAGTGATCGTCTTCAATGGGCGAAGCACGTTTTTACGCACGCCCCACACCACGACCGTCACTACCAACAGCGCAGCACCAAGCGCTGCAATCACACCCCAAAAAAGTAGCGAGGAGACCTGTTCAAAGCGCATAAGTAAGGCGTTACCCCGCTGAGCGGAAGCGTCTAAAAAAGCCTCGGCGCTAGCCACAAAGTGCTGACTACTATCATCCACTCGCGACTCACCCGAGAAAAAACCAGATACGTCGCGCTCTTCAAGCATCATCATTTGAAGGCTGAGATTATTGTTAACGAATGATTGAAAGTCCGACGCTAACTGATCGACAAACGCCTGCTGATCTTGATCAAAGTCACTGGCTGTGAACTGATTGAAATTCTCTGTCGCCGCGTCAAGCAACCGCTGGGCTTCCTCTATCAGAGGGTCAGGTCGATCGAACGACGGAGTACGAATTAACTCAGCCGCACGATTCATCTGAATACGCGCACGCAAGAGCTGGGAGTAGGCGCTATCCAGGTTGCTAATTTGCGCCATATCCCGTTCATGAAGCGATGTGAATGCTTCACGGCCAAAATGATTGGCGAACAAACCCAGTGCGCCAATGACAACCACAAGGCCGCTAAAGGCCACTAATACGAGCGTCCAACTTGCCTTGACGCTTAAGTTATTAATCCATTTCATCTCGACCCGCCCCTTTCAGTAAGATTAAACAGATGTGTGGAGGGGCAGCCAGAGCTGCAGGCGCCGACGAATCTCTAATAATGCCTGCTCATAAGCATCTGACTTGCCGATCAAGCGAGGGTCACGAATATCCCAGGATAGAACTTCGTCCGCCTCCCCCTGCCAATCGCGGCAGGCTTGCTGGGCTTTGTCGCATAGCACAATGACAAAATCGAAGGTTTCGCTTTCAAACTCATCCAACGACTTACTGCGCAAGCCCTCGGTGGGAAGTCCGTGTTTGCGCAACGCTTCAAGCGTCAATGCATGGGGCTCATCCGGCTCAGAACCGGCGCTAAACGCTTCAAAACGATCATCTGCCAAATGGCGAAGCAACGCCTCCCCCATCAGAGACCGTGCAGAGTTAGCATTGCAGAGGAACAACACGCGGCGCTTCGTCATAAATAAACAGCCTCTTATGTAGTTAGTGGCTGCCACTCTACGCCGGGTTCATGACGGCAATATTGCAGGTACACAGTTGACCTAGAAATATACGAAAAAACATATATGATGGAATCATCAAGCTATTAAGACACAATCCGAGTAAACCGCGATGACCTCACTGACTGATTTTTCCGACCTGGATGATCTGCCTAATATAGATGCTGAACTCTTTGAACCGCCCAGCAGCGAACGGCTGGGTATTCCACATAGCAGTGAACACGCACCAAAAATATTGCTGCTATACGGCTCCCTGCGTGAGCGCTCTTTCAGCCGATTAGCGGTTGAGGAAGCCGCACGCTTGCTCAATGCCATGGGCGCAGAAACAAGAGTCTTTGACCCCAAAGGGCTACCATTACCGGATGCTGAAGATGCCAGTCACCCCAAAGTCGATGAGCTACGCCAATTGGCCCAATGGTCAGAGGGGATGGTGTGGTGCTCCCCCGAGCGCCACGGCGCAATGACCGGCATTATGAAGGCGCAAATAGACTGGATACCGCTTGCCTTGGGTGGCGTCCGCCCTACTCAGGGTAAGACATTGGCCGTCATGCAGGTCTGCGGCGGTTCGCAGTCCTTCAATACGGTCAACCAGCTACGTATCTTGGGGCGTTGGATGCGTATGCTGACGATTCCCAATCAGTCTTCGGTACCCAAAGCCTTTATGGAGTTTGATGATAAAAACCGGATGAAGCCTTCACCGTTTTATGACCGGATCGTGGATGTCATGGAAGAGCTGGTGAAATTCACCTTACTAGTGCGTGACCGCAACGACGTACTGACGGATCGTTATTCGGAGCGTAAAGAGAGCGCCGAAGAAGTCTCCAAACGGGTTAATCAACGCGCCATCTAATAGGAGCCTCACATGCCAGCACTAAATGACAACGCATCACCCTCCACCGCCGAAGGCATGGGCGTGTTTGAGCGCTACCTCACGCTATGGGTAGCACTCGCCATTGTGGTCGGCATCCTGGTCGGGCAATTTATCCCAGCGGTACCGGAAACGCTGTCACGCTTTGAAGTGGCGCAGGTGTCGATTCCAGTGGCGATACTTATCTGGGCAATGATTTTCCCCATGATGGCGCAAATTGACTTCACCTCGCTACTGGGCGTGCGTCGACAGCCCAAAGGGTTGATCATTACTACCTCCGTGAATTGGTTGATCAAACCTTTCACTATGTTCGCCATCTCTTGGCTATTTCTGATGGTGATCTTTCGACCGTTAATTCCCGCCGAGCTAGCCAGTCAGTATCTAGCCGGTGCCATTCTGCTGGGCGCAGCGCCGTGTACCGCCATGGTGTTTGTGTGGAGCTACCTGACCCGCGGCGATGCCGCCTACACCCTGGTGCAAGTGGCGCTTAACGATCTGATTATGCTGTTTGCCTTTGCACCCATCGTGGTCTTTCTGCTGGGCATTTCCAATATTCAAGTACCCTGGGACACGGTCGCCCTGTCAGTGGTGCTGTACATTGTGATACCCCTGGCGGCGGGTTATATCACGCGGCAAAGCTTGATTAAAAAGCACGGCAACGAGTGGTACGACAACGTGTTTATGAAGCGCGTTGGCCCTATCACCCCGATTGGCTTGATCATTACCCTGGTACTGCTATTCGCCTTCCAAGGCGAGGTCATTCTCACTAATCCGCTGCATATCGTGTTAATCGCGATACCGCTGATTATTCAAACGTTTCTGATCTTCTTTATTGCCTATGGCTGGGCTAAAGCCTGGCGGTTGCCACATAACATTGCCGCACCGGGGGCGATGATCGGCGCCAGCAACTTCTTTGAACTGGCGGTAGCAGCGGCTATCGCGCTGTTTGGCTTACAGTCGGGCGCTGCGCTAGCCACTGTTGTCGGCGTATTGGTCGAAGTACCGCTAATGCTCGCGCTGGTCAGGATTGCCAATAAAACTCGTCATCATTTTCCGGCAGACGCTCATTAATCAGGAGTAAGCGATATGGCTCACTATTTGGTATTTCTGGGTTCAACCCGAACCAGTAGACCACCTTCACCTGCTCGCCTTGGCGAGCGGGTCGCAAAAGCGTGCGAGCGCTTGCTTTCATCGCTCCCTCATACAACGGCGGAGATTATTGATCCGCTAGCGCTAAACATAAGCGATCCGTTTAAGCCGCATTTTGCTTACGCAAAAAACGATGCTCCGGAGGACTTAGCAGAGCTGGCTGATAAAATCGCCGCGGCCGATGGCTATGTGATGGTCAGTCCAGAATATAATCACTCCATGAGCCCAGCCCTTAGCCATCTGCTTAACCATTTTGGAGCTTCGTTGTTTGCGTTTAAGCCCAGCGCCATCGTGACCTACTCAATGGGTCAGTGGGGCGGCGTGCGCGCCGGTGTTGCCATGCGCGCGTTTCTCTCGGAGCTTGGCTGCCTTCCGGTGTCGGCGATGATTCATATACCCAAAGCCCAGGAAGCGCTAAACGAGGATGGGCAGTTTGCCCATGAACAAGAGCGCTGGGAAAGTTATTTTGGCCGCACCTTAGGTCAATTAATGTGGTGGGCAGAAGCTGCTGCTAGCTATAAAAAACAGGTGGATCCGACACGGGTATCGCCCGCTTTTAAAACCGCGCCTTCACAGCGCAACGCGCCAGGCAGTGAAAGTAGCTAAAGAAAACAGCTAAAACAATCGCGAGGCCACCATGCTCGTCACTATTTATCACAACCCCAACTGCGGGACGTCGCGAAACAGCGTCCAATTCCCCAATTTACGAAAGAGGATGGTGAGATCGTTTACTATCCAGCCCATTAATGGCGTAACTGGGATAGGCTATGGACAGTGTGATTGAGCTAGGTGGCAACGCATTAGACTTTATCAAGCAGCAAGGCGGAGTCGTCACCATCCGCCTCTCCCCTAAGCATGGCTGCTGCGGAGGGCTTGCCAATATTGCCGTTGCCGAGGCAAACGAACCCCTAGATGCTTCGCGCTATCAGCACTACCACTATCAAGGTATATCGATCTTTATTGACCCAACGCTTGTCGGGCAGGGACTACGCGTTGAAAATGAAGGGTTTTGGAAGTTACGCCACCTCTATGTAGATGGTTTACCACCTGCAATCGGGCTACACGAATAACCAGTAACGCCAAAAAGCCATTAGCATTCATCCAGTGGTTAGCCATAGTACCCCAACGCCATTGCGCTCTATCAATAGGCCAAACAGCAGCGGCGCCAAGGCTTGCATAGCCCTTGCCTGGGCGAAGCGCGGATCATGCAACTTGCTTAGGCAACGCTAGGGCCATCAATGCGCTGGCAGCCACTAAGGCTGCTGATACCCACAGGCAGGCGCTCAGCCCATATGCCATATATAGCCAGCCCGACAGTAGCGTGCCCACTAAACGCCCCATGGCATTGGCCATATAATAGAAACCGACATCCATGGAGACGCCGTCAGCGCGAGCATAGTGCACAATCAAATAGCTGTGCCAGCTGGAGTTAATCGCAAACAGTACGCCAAAGGCGAGCAAGCCGACGACCAACCAGCCTACCTGCGCCAAGGGCAGCATCGCCAACACAATCGCCAGCACGGCCAATGCCGCCGCCCAGCCGGCGGTAAGCGCCCGCGCATCGCCTTTGATCAGGCGGGTTAATTTAGGTGCCTGAGTTTGCACCCCGCCATAACCGATAACCCATACCGCTAACAGCCCACCCACTGTCCAGTGTGTCCAACCGTGTTGATCGTATAAAAACACCGGCAGTGCCACCACAAACCATACATCTCGTGCCGAAAACAGGCAAAAGCGCGCCGCGGAGAGCACGTTAATAGCACGCGATTTTGAGAAGATTTCGGAGAACTTGGGCTTTACTTTTTGGCGGCCTAAATCCGCCTTAAGCCTCAACAGTGAAAGCAGTAACACGCCACCAAGCATTACCGCCATCACGAATACAGCGGCCTGGAAGCCAATCAACGTTAGCAGCAACCCGCCCACAAAAAAGCCCAGCCCTTTTAGCGCGTTTTTAGAGCCGGTCAGCATCGCCACCCAACGGTAGAGTGAACTATTGGCGTTAGCACTCTCTTTTGGCACAAGCACTTTAACGGCGCTTTTAGCGCTCATTTTGTTGAGGTCTTTAGCGATCCCCGACAGCGCCTGAGCAGCCATCACCCAAGCAACTGTCAGCAAACTAGCGGGCACCATCAACATGACGAGGGCAATAATTTGCAGTCCAAGCCCCACATTCATGGTGCGGTTAAGCCCCAGCCGCGCGCCCAACCAGCCGCCTACCAAATTAGTTACCACGCCAAAAGCTTCGTAAAACAGAAACAGCATGGCAATTTCTAACGGTGAGTAGCCCAATTGGTGGAAGTGCATGACCACCAGCATGCGCAACGCGCCGTCGGTTACCGTGAACGCCCAGTAGTTACCGGTAATCAGCATATATTGGCGCACCTCGAAAGGGAGCGCCTTTACCCTTTGCAGCATCGATTCAGCCACGATCGACCTGCCCACTGCCTACCATTAGCGCTAACTCAGCGGTTCGATTAGCGTAGCCCCACTCGTTGTCATACCAGGCGTAGAGCTTTAGCTGAGTGCCGTTGACCACCATGGTGGAGAGCGCATCAATGATTGAGCTGCGCGGGTCGGTGCGGTAATCAATCGACACTAGCGGGCGCTCTTCATAGCCCAAAATACCGGCAAGTTCGCCATCTGCGGCGGCTTTTAGCGCCTGATTAACCTCTTCGGCACCCACTTCACGCTCAAGCTCGAACACCATATCAGTGAGCGAAGCATTCGCCAGGGGTACACGAATCGCATGTCCGTTTAGCTTGCCTTCTAGCTCAGGAAAAATAGCGGTGATAGCTTTCGCTGAACCGGTCGTGGTGGGAATCAGGCTCATACCGCAGGCACGCGCCCGGCGCAGATCTTTGTGCGGTGCATCTAGAATTGTTTGGGTATTGGTAATGTCGTGCACCGTGGTCATTGAACCATGGCGGATACCGAAGGTTTCCTGAATGACTTTGACCACCGGCGCCAGACAGTTGGTGGTGCAACTGGCAGCGGTGACGATCTTATGTTGGGCAGGATCGTAAAGGTGGTCGTTCACCCCCACCACCACATTAAGCACGCTCGCCTCTTTCATAGGCGCACTCACCACCACACGGTCAACACCTTGAGCAAGATACGCCTGCAGTTTATCGGTGGTTTTCATTACCCCAGAGCACTCAATGACGATATCGCTGTTCGACCAGTCGCTATCGGCAATTGCTTTATTAGCGCTAAAGGCGACAGATTTTCCATCGAGAACGATAGCGTCATCGGTTGCCGAGATGCCCTTCCCTGGTGCCCAGCGCCCGTGAACTGAATCAAACTCCAGCAGGTGTGCAAAGGTTGCCGCATCGCCGCCCGGGTCGTTAATGCGCGTTATTTCTACCGCACCTGCGTCGACCTGCCCCCACAAACTGCGCAGTGCCAAACGCCCAATCCGCCCAAAGCCGTTAATGCCAATGCGTAGTGCCATGAGTGCCTCCTAAGCTAACCGTTACACAATCTATTAAGAGAAAGCATAACGGCTATATACGTTAAAACATATATACATGCTTAAAAAAATGCTTACTAGCAAACAGGCCCGCCACTTTGTAGTAGCCTGCGTAGTAAGCATTAATTAGTGTGTATTAATTAACCATAACGACCAGAGATATAGTCCTCGGTCTTCTTCTGTGCCGGGGTTGAGAACATCACTTTGGTGTCGTTGTACTCAATGATTTCTCCCAGGTGGAAGAACGCCGTGTAGTCCGCCACTCGCGCCGCCTGCTGCATATTATGCGTCACGGTAATAATGGTGAATTTCTCTTTCAGCTTGTCCATCAAATCTTCGATGGTGGCGGTCGAAATAGGGTCAAGCGCTGAGGTTGGCTCATCCATCAAAATCACATCAGGCTGAACCGCAATAGCGCGGGCAATACACAACCGCTGCTGCTGACCACCGGAGAGAGAGGTGCCTGGCTCATGCAGCTTGTCTTTCACCTCGTTCCACAACCCGGCGTCGCGCAGCGCTTTTTCAACCAACTCTTCCTGCTCAACTTTACGGCTGACCAAATCATGCATGCGTGGTGCGTAAGCGATATTTTCAAAGATCGACTTAGGAAACGGATTAGGCTTTTGGAACACCATGCCCACCCGGCGGCGCAGCGCCACTTCATCCATCTTAGGCGCGTTAACGTCCAGCCCGTCCATCTCGACCAAGCCTGCGGTTCGTACGCTGGGAATGAGGTCGTTCATCCGATTCAAGCAGCGCAAAAACGTTGACTTACCACACCCCGAAGGGCCAATCAGCGCCGTCACGTTTTTCTGAAAAAGATCAATATTCAGATTATTCAACGCTTGGTTTTTGCCATACCACAAATTCAAATCGCGAACCCGGAAACTCAGGTCGTGGCACGCAGCTTCATTCCGTGTATAGGGTTGCCCAACCGCAGGTGTCTGCTGGCCGTTCATTACAGTTGCATGGCTATTCATAGTAATGTCCTCTATAACGCACTGGCCTACCAGCGACGCTCAAATTTCTTACGCATCACAACGGCAAAAGCGTTGAGTGAGATGAGTATGGTGAGTAGCACCAAAATACCGCCAGCAGTTTTTTCTACAAACGCCTGCTCAGGTTCACCGGCCCAGGTGAATATTTGCGCGGGCATCACTGTTGCGGCGTTGGTAAAGGAAACGCCCACATCAGGAATGAAAGCCACCATACCCACGATAATCAGCGGCGCGGTTTCACCCATCGCTTGCGCCAGGCCGATAATAGAACCCGTCATAATACCCGGCATCGCCAATGGTAGAACGTGATCCCGCACTACCTGCCAGCGTGAACAGCCTACCCCAAAGCCTGCATGACGAATGGATTCAGGCACGCTACGCAGCGCGGTACGCGTCGAAATAATGATTACCGGCAGCGTCATCAGTGCCAACGTCATGCCACCCACTAAGGGGGACGAACGCGGCACCCCGAAAAAGTTAATAAAGATCGCCAAGCCCAACAGACCAAATAGAATCGACGGGATCGCCGCTAGGTTATTGATGTTAATTTCAATAATCTGGGTTAAGCGGTTATCAGGGGCAAACTCTTCAAGATAAATAGCTGTCATCACACCGATCGGGAAAGATATCGCCAGAGTGACGATCATGGTCATAATGGTGCCAACCACTGCCGATAAGATACCCGCGTTCTCGGCAATCTTAGAATCACCCGAACCAAAGAAAGTGCTATTAAAGCGTAGATCCACCTGCCCTGCTTCAACTCGGGCATCAAGGGCTTCCTGCTCCTCTTCACTCAAGCGATGCCGGTGGCCTTTTAAGTACTGATCCACCTCGCTAGTCGCCAACACCCACTGTTCTTCGCTGGTGCCGATCATGTCAGGATTGTTGCGTAGTTCCATGGGAATCACGCGAACCACTGTACGGCTAATTAACGGCAACAGCTCTTCGTCAAACGCCCGCCGACCATCGGTTTCGGCTTCTTCTGTGTAACTAATCTCGGTTTGTATATACGCTTGCTGGAAAGCGGGTAGACCTTTACTCAGCATATCAGCAAAAAACAGCACCAGAAAAAGGCCCGCAAGACCTAACGATCCCATGGTGATCCATTTAAGGCGGGTAGACTTTCGGTGACGCCGCTTAAGCTGCTGGCTGATTTCGTCAAAACTATGGCTCATCGAAACAGTTCCTCGGCGTTACAGGTTATTCACGCGGTATTTTTCACGGAAACGACGGATCATCAATACGGACACCAAGTTGAGTGCGAGTGTGATCACGAAGAGCACGAGCCCAAGGGCAAAAGCTGATAATGTTTCGGCACTTTCAAACTCCTGATCGCCGGTGAGCGCCGCCACGATACGCACAGTCACAGTGGTCATATCTTCAAGCGGATTAGCGGTTAAATTAGGTCGCATACCCGCCGCCATAACCACGATCATGGTTTCACCCATGGCACGAGACATACCCAAGAGCGACGCGGAGATAATCCCCGGCATGGCAGCGGGCACTACCACATCACGAATCGTTTCCCCTTTGGTCATACCCAGCGCCAGGGATCCTTGGCGCATGCTATCGGGCACCGAATTGATCACATCATCAGATAGCGATGAGATAAACGGAATGATCATAATGCCCATCACAATGCCAGGGGCCAACGCATTGTTATAAGACGCATCGAGCCCCAGAAAACCGGCAATATTGACAATGATCGGCGCCACGGTGATAGCAGCAAAAAAGCCATAAACCACGGTAGGAATACCCGCCAACACCTCTAACACCGGCTTAGCAACGGTACGCACTTTGCGCGGTGCAAATTCAGACATATAAATTGCAGACAGCAAACCGATAGGCACTGCCACCAGCATAGCGATGGCGGTAATCATAAAGGTGCCAGCAAACAGCGGTACCGAGCCAAACTCAGCGCCGCTGCCATCACCGCGACCCGCGGACGCTAAAAAGCTAGCGCCAGGATTCCAAGTGGTGCCGGTGATGAACTCCCAGAAGCTGTGCATTTGGAAAAAGCGCAGCGCCTCGGAAATAATCGAAATTAAAATACCAAAGGTCGTCAAAATGGAGATTAACGCTGCACCGGCCAGGGCCATGCGAATGACCCGCTCAATGGCTTGGCGGGCATGGAAATCGGGTTTTACTTGATTAAGACTCACCAGGAGCCCGATGGCGGCTATCACTAAGCTCGCCGCCAGCAGGTAAAGCGTAGGAATGTCGGCGCCCATTAGCAGCAAAACGAAAGCGCCCAGGGCACTCACCACCACGGCTGGCCCGGCGGTGGAGAGTACGGTAAACCAAGCGTATTGGTCAGGCTGGGCGAACATCGCCGTACCCGCGCTACGTAACCGGGTGGCTTTAGAACGGCCAGCAAAAAAAGCCAGCAGCCCCAGCAGCAATAATACACCGCAAAAAATCAGAAGAAGCTGGTTGGTCTGCATCGCATCTCTCTCACGTCGTCACCGGTTAAGAAACCTATCAACAAAACGGGTCGGCAGCTTGCACTGCCGACCTCTTTTACAACTGACCTACCAACTTACTTAAGAACGTCTGCAGTCATTGCAGTGCGATCTGCAACGGCCTGGCGCCACTCTTCGCGCTCTGCTTCTGGCAGAACGATCAAACCGATATCACGCAAGTAGCCGTCATCGCCAATCATCATTTCGCTCATAAACATATCGACGTAATCGTACATCGGCGGAACTTCTTCAGCGTGCTGGTTCTTCACGTAAAACCACAGTGAACGCGCGATAGGATAGTCACCGGAACTGATTGCCTCAGCTTCAGGCTCGACACCATCAATGCTGGCGGCGCTGATCGTGTCAGTATTCTCTTCAAGGAAAGAGTAGCCGAAGATACCGAAGGCACCGGTGTCTTCTGAAAGGCGCTGAACGATCAGGTTGTCATTTTCACCGGCATCGATGTAAACACCGTCAGAGCGGATATCGGTGTAGCCTTCATCGCCGTAAACATCCATACCCTCGGACGAAGATTCCATTACCAGCTCTTCAAAAGCATCGCGGGTACCTGAAGTTGTCGGCGGCCCATAAATGGAGATTTCACGGTCTGGCAGCGAAGAGTCGATTTCGCTCCAGTTGGTGTAGGGGTTTTCAACCAACTCGCCATCAACCGGCACCATGGCAGCTACCGCCATGAAGATCTGTTCGCGGGTTAAGGCAACGTCATCGTTTTCGCTTGATTGGCCCAATACGATACCGTCAGAACCGATTTTAGCCTCGGTGATATCGGTAACGCCGTTCTCTTCACAACGCTCGAACTCAGACACTTTCATGCGGCGTGAAGCGTTCGTAATATCCGGCGTGCCTTCACCAACACCGTTACAGAACAGGCGCAAACCGCCGCCCGAACCTGTTGATTCAATAACAGGGGTCGGGTTACCAGTAGTAGCACCGAACTCTTCAGTTACGTAGCTGGCGAACGGGTAAACGGTACTGGAGCCTACGATACGGATTTGATCACGGGCCTGAGCAACACCGGCAACGCTCATTACAGCAGCCGCGATAACGGTGGTTTTGAGAATACGGTTCATGCGAAATACTCCTGTTCATGTAGGGATCTGGCCTTCGCAAGGCATACCTTGCACTGGTTCCATGACAACTTCATGACAGCGAGCAAAACGTAGAAAAATTTTCGTTACATAGAGGCAACCAAGCCTTACATCACCACAAAAGTCCTAGCGCCGCGAGGGTGCACAACGCTAGTGAAGCTCCCTGCAGAAGGCGTCTATCCAGACGGTGGGCAATAGCATCAGCCAAGGCGTTACCGATTAACACCATAGGCAGAAAGGTAAGCGCGACCTGAAAATGCCAAAGCTGAATCTGGTCAGCCAAGGCGAGGGTGATGAAGGTCAAGAGGGAGGTCAAAATGAAAAAGGCAGCTAAGTTGCCACGCACACGATCAGCAGGTAGGCCGTGCATTAAGAGCACGATGGGCGGGCCACCAATAGCCGCTACGGTGCCGAAAATACCTGAGAGCACCCCCGCGCCAAACAGCGTTATTCGGTTTACCGGCAGTTGAAAGCGGCACAAAGTGACGAGAACCGCAAACAACACGATCACTGCAATCAGCTTTTCTAACACAAACATGGGGGCGGCAAGCAGCAGCCAAATCCCTAGCGCATTACCGGGAAGGCGCCCCACTAGCGCCATGCCAATGGAGTCCAGGCGCACCTCGTGCCAGTAGTGACGCACCATCATTAGCGAGACGGTAAATCCAAACAACACTAGAACGACTGGCACCAGGCGAGGCTCTAGCATCAACAGTAACGGCGCGCCAATAATGGCTAAACCAAAACCGGTGGCGCGTTGGACAAAGGCACCCAGCAACAGTACGGCGGAGCAAGCGAACCAGGTACTCATGGGCATATTGACCCAAGCCAGCATGCTATCCATTCAACTTATCCATGCAAACTATCCATATGCTCTATCCATGCGCCCTGTCCATACACCCTATCCATTTGAAAAATTATTCATCCGCAGCAGGTGCTTTAGTCAGTTTGCGTACACCGATATTGCCTAGCAACGCAGCACCCAGCATGGTGAGAACCATGGGCCAGAGATGCTCTACCTCGAATAGCCCTACCATCACTCCCGCGAGGGCGCCGCAGGTAAACTGGATGCCGCCCAGCAGCGCCGTTGCCGTGGCGCTGATATGACCAAAATGATCCAGTAACGACGAGATCGCGTTGGGTGTGATCAGCCCGATCATACCGGTAAACAGCATAATCAACGGCACCACGATCACTAGCGACGCAATGTCCAGGGCGGTCACCGCCACCAACCCAAGCGCGGCCACCAGCTGTATAAGCAACCCTAAACGCAAATTCTGCTGGGGAGTGCGCTTGCGGAGCAGATGAATATTGACCCGGTTGGAGAGCGCAATCACCACCACATTGACCCCAAACACCAGCGGATAAGTGCCAGGTGAGAGGCCAAAATAGTCGAGATAGAGAAACGGCGAAGCGGTCACGAAGGCAAACAGGCCCGCAAAGGAAGCCGCTACCGCACAGATATAGCCCATGCCTTCACGGTGCTTAAGCACGCTGGCGTAATTGCGTATTACCTGCCGTGGTGAAGCGGCAGGCAACGACATGTCGCGGGTTTCAGGCAGACGCGTGCCTAACAACCAGAGTAAAAAACCTGCATAGACGGCCAGGAACACAAAAATCAGCCACCAGCCAGCCACATGCAGCAGCAAACTGCCCACCGCTGGCGCCACCAGCGGCGCCAGCATCATAATCATCGCCATGGTGGACATCACTTTAGCGGCCTCGCGCCCGCTAAAACAGTCGCGCACAATCGCCGCCGAATTGACTACACAGGCTCCTCCACCCAGCGCCTGGATAAACCTCCAGAGCAGCAGCGTGGGCAAACTGTCCACCATCGTAATAGCAAGACTCGCCAGCATAAACACCACCAGTCCACCTAGCAGCACTGGCTTTCTGCCCATGCGATCCGAAAGCGGGCCAAAGCAGAGTTGGCCCAGCGCAAAGCCGAACAAAAATACGCTGATGGAGAGTTCAGTACGATGAATACTGGCGCCGATGCTCTCGGCAATGATACCCATGGCAGGCAAATATGCGTCGATAGCAAAGGGTGCCAGCGCAGTATTGGCGGCCACCAACAGTGCTACCCGGCGAGGATTAAGATCCATGGGTCTCCTTAAGGCGATAATGCACGCACTGGAATAGATAGGCCGCTAATCATAGCCGATTTTAAGGCGTTTGTCGGGGTGGGGCACTATCGAACGATAGCCCTTGGAGATGGCCAGGGGCTTATCAAGGTAAGGAGAGCTTAGTGGTGCGTCGTGGCGTCTTGGGACTCAAGCATCTCAACCAGCGGCTGAAACTGCTCACGGTTATGCTCGTTCATATGCATTAAAATACGGTGGGCTTCCAGGATGCGATCACGCAGCCCCTCCTCGTCGGCTGGCTCTTGGGGCAGCTCTTCAAGCTCATTGTTGAGCGTACTCGCCTGCTGTAGCGGCGCTTCCATCAGCGTGAAAAAACGCGCAAAGCCCATCACATCCAGCATCTGCCGCACATCAGGATTATCGACAATAATCGTCGGCGGCTGCTCCAGGCGCCCTTTCACCGCCATCGCGACCTTGGCCAGAAAGCCAAGCGCCGTCGAATCGACATTGGTGGCTTCACGCAGGTCAATCAGCACGGCACGCAGGCCCGGCGTCTCGGCGAGACGTTGGGCTTGGGTATCCAGCGTGGCGCAGAGCGTCAAACGCACATCGCCACACAGTTTTAAAACAAAAACACCAGAATCGAACGCCGCTTTAATGCGGCCTTCTTCAATCAGCATGACCAAATCCGCTCACCATCATGATTGTTAGATCATCGGGTAAAGCATCGCGCTCTTGGTTGGCATCAAACTCCGCATCTCCTTCGGCAAGAAGTGCGTTTGTTTTTGCTAGCCGTTCGCGCAACTGCTCAAGCGTTACACTCTCGCTTACTAATTGCTCAAGCTCCTTGAGCCGCGTGTCGAGCGTTTTACCCGGCAAGCATTCCAATACTCCATCTGAGCAGAGCCATAGACGAAATTTATTCGGCAATGCACAACTCAGCGAAGGATACTCCACATCGGGGAAAAGGCCTACCGGCATTCCCTCTCCTTCCAAACGGCGTAGCTCTCCCTCTGCCGCCAATAGGGGCATGGGAAGCTGCGCGCCGAGCGAATAGTGCAGAGTATGCGCCTCGTGGTCAATAACACCGACAAATAAGGTGGCATGTTTACCAATATCGGTGCCCTGCAGCTCACGGTTCATCGCCTTTAACCAATCAGGCGGCAGATCTTCCGGATGCTGGCCATCCCACTCACTCAGCCAGCGGTTGCATAAATATTTGAGCAGCACGGTAACAAACGCCGACGAAGCGCCATGCCCCGATACATCGGCGAAATAGAAGGCGCTGTAGCGCTCGTTATAGCGTTGGTAATCGAGGAAATCACCAGACAAGTAGAGCGAAGGGGCGAATATATAGTCGTAAAACACCCCGTTAATCACCTTGGGCCGCAGCGGTAACAAACGCCGCTGAATATGCCCACCGCTCTGCTGATCCATCCGTAACAGCGCCAGATGGGTCTCCAGGCTCTCGTTTAACTCCGCCAGCCGCGCATGGTCACGCTCGCGCTCCAGCGCCAAATCGTTGAGCTCTATGGCCTTACGGATCATTCGTCGCAACAGCTCAGCGTGACGCAGCGGGTGGACAATATAGTCCACCAGCCCTACATCAATCGCTTTGATCAAGTCGGCGTCCTGACGCGAGTCGCTAACGACCAACGTTGGCAGGCGTCGCGTTAGGTGTGTCCACTGCTGCCGCGGAACTGCTCGGGCATGGGCAACAATAAGCGCCGTGCCAGCGGGTAAATGCTTGATATCGTCAGCAGCAAACACCCACATGTCATCGCAGGTAATCGCTTCAGCAAGCGCATCGCGCTCACGACCGGGTTCGTCGATCACCGCGATCAACTGCTTAGAATGCTCCATCATGAGCCTCAATCGGTGACTTCGTCGCCACCAGAGTCACTATCATCCTGACCACTGTTGTCAAAATCGCTGTCATCAAAGTCGAAGGTTTCGCTGGCAAAGGGGTCATCGCCCAATTCTCCATCGCTCACCTCAAATTGGCGGCTCTGTAAGTAAGCATCACGAATAAAACGGTAGCGATCGCCGCGAATCAGCTCTTCCTGGTCGAGCAAACCCGCACGAATATCAATCACATTGAGTGCGGTAAGGCTCACTCGAACAGCATCGTCTTCTACATAATTAACGGGGTTCGTCGCCATGTTAGCGGGCATACCTGTGGTATCCCGCAGCGTGCTGGGGCCAAAGAAAGGCAGCACAAGATAACGCGAATCTTCCCACCCCCACACCGCTAACGTTTGGCCAAAATCTTCTTCATCCGCAGTAATTTCCATTAGGGTGGCATAATCTAACAGTCCGCCAATGCCTACCGTGGAGTTAATTAAAAAACGTGATGTGGCGAGACCCGCGTTGGCCGGTTTGCCTTGCAGAACGCTATTAAGCGCAGTACGCACTTCACCTAAGTTGGAGAAAAAATTACCTACGCCCGTTTCTACCGGGTCGGGGGTGACAGCGCGATAGCCTTTTGCCACCGGCTTGAGTGCGTAACGATCCAGCACATCGTTAAACGCAAACACTTTGCGGTTAAAGCCTTCCCAAGGGTCTTCGGGAGCAGCATTTTCCGCCATTTGTGTACTGGCACAGCCACCGCTTGCGAGTAACGTCACCAGCAGTAGTGGCACCCCTTTGCTACGCAGCGAAAGCGCAGGCTTCTCGTTATTTAACCACTGCCACATGACATTTTCCTTTTTCAATTCCCCAGCACCTTTACAGACATCTACAAACGACGAATAACCACACAGCCCGCGCTATAGCCCGCGCCAAAGGAGCAAATCACGCCAATATCACCCTCCACAAGTTCCTCGCGATGGAGGTGAAAGGCGATGATAGAACCCGCTGAACTGGTGTTGGCGTAGCGATCCAAAATAATCGGCGCCTGTGTTTCACTCGGGTCATAGCCCAATACTTTGCGGGCAATCAAATCGTTCATATGTCGGTTAGCCTGGTGTAACCACATGCGCTTCAGATCGCCACCGGTTAACTCTAAGGAGGCCAAATGGTCGGTGATCAATTTAGCCACCATTGGGCAAACTTCTCTAAACACCCGACGCCCTTCCTGCACAAACAGCTTGTCCAAGGCGAGAGGGTCACTGTCCGTTACGCGGTTAAGGAACCCTGCATTATTACGGATCGCGTTGGAAAACTGGGTAACCAGCCGCGTACCGAGAATTTCAAACTGCTCATCGGCCACCGCAATGGCGCTATTTTCTAGTACTACAGCGGTACAAGCATCGCCGAAAATGAAGTGGCTGTCACGGTCTCGAAAGTTGAGATGCGCCGAGCAAATTTCCGGATTGACCACCAGAGCGCGCTTAACACTGCCGGAGGCTATGGCATTGGCAGCCGTTTCAATGGCAAAGGTCGCTGAACTACAGGCGACATTCATATCAAACCCATAGCCGCTTGTTCCCAGAGCCTGCTGCACTTCCACTGCCACGGCAGGGTAGGCACGCTCCAGGTTTGAGCAGGCGACAATGACCAGTTCAATGTCAGTTGCATCCACCTGAGCGGCGGCCAGCGCCTGCCGCGCAGCAGCGGTTGCCATCTCGCACTGGATAGAAGGTTCGTCGTTGCCCCGCTGCGGCAGTTTAGGCCGCATACGCTGTGGGTCAAGGATTCCAGACGCATCGAGCACGTAGCGGCTCTTAATTCCGGAGGCTTTTTCGATAAATTCACTGCTGGAATGCGCCAGCGATTCACGCTCACCACGCTGAATCGAATCGGCATACTGCGCATTTTCAGCGTCTACCCAAGCATTAAATGCTGCCACCAGGGCCGCATTATCAATGGCGTGTTCCGGCGTATAGAGCCCTGTACCGGTTATCACCACATGTGTCATGCCAATCTCCTCTAAGCGGCTTGCCGACGTGACCGGCCATCAATGTAGCGTGCAACTTACGGCGAACCCATCACGTTACTGTGTGCGTAAAATAGCGGTTTTTCCAGCAACTTTTTTCAACCCCTAGCTAAACGCTAGTGATCTCTTGCCAGCGTTTTTCCAGTCGTTTTACCGACACCACCATGCTCGTCCCCAACTGCTGCGCGAATAGCGACACTCTAAGCTCTTGCAACCACCAGCCAAAAGCAACCAACTCAGGGTCTTCCACCCTTCCGCGTCGCTCACTTTCCCGGCGGGCATCAAAGCGAGCCTCTAATGCCTGGACGTCTTGCATCATCATTTGATCGCGACCGCGCTCACGGGCGGCTTTTTCAAGCCGAATGAGCGCCGCCTCGGTGTAGCGTGGGTATTCGTCAAGCCAGGCGCCCGCATCGCGGATAAAGCCTGGGTAAACCAGTCGCTGCATCTGCGCGCTAACATCGCTATATACCAGCGCCAGCGCAAAATTAAGTTTCCCTTTGAGCACCTTACTAACCGCCAGGTGGCCTTTTAGCGCAGCCTCTACCCGTACCAACAACGCTTTCGCTTCGTCCACAAGTTGGCTCTGAGTAGCGCTTAGGCGCTGGCTAAACTCCCCTTCCGAGCGTGGCAGGGGGTGCTGAGCCACTACCTGAGTAAACACAGCTAGCAGCAGGTCATCAATCAAAGCTTGCTTACTGCCCACTTTGGCAAACAGCAGCGCGCACTTCTCAACACCCGGCAGTTGCTTAATCGCTTTAACCTGTTCGGGAAGCTTGGCAATCGCCAGCCGGGCAATGCCCTCTTGGTGAGCGGCATCAGCTTTTGCCGGGTGATCAAACAGCGCTACCTTGAACTCGTTGGCGTCAGCTGCAACCAATGCAGGATACGCCTCTACGCGAATACCTGCCTGGGTGGTAACACGCGAAGCTGGCAGCGGTGTCGTGGGCAGCCCGGCCACAGCGGGCTCATGGCTAACCTGTTCAGCCAGGGCCTGGGCGCCTGCGCTGGCTGCCGCTTCAAAGCGCTGCTCAAGGGCACGCAGATCGCGCCCCTGCCCTAGGATTTCGCCCGCATGATCGACCACGCGAATATTCATGATCAGATGCGGTTCGAGCAAGTCTAGGCGCCAATCGTCAGGATGCACCCGCGTCGATGTCCGGCGGCGAATAAACTCCCCTAACGCCTCGGTTAACGGGCGCTGATCGGGTACCAGTGTTTCCAGCGCCGCATCCACCCAATCGGGAATCGGCACCACCTGGCGGCGGATGCTTTTCGGCAGTGACTTCAGCAGCGCAATACACTTTTCACGCAGCAGCCCAGGCACCAGCCACTCCAGGGCATGCACCGGCACCTGGGGCAGCATGGCGGCGGGAACAGTCAGGGTAACACCGTCATCCTCGGCTTCAGGGTCAAAGTGGTAACTGACTGGATACGCGACGCCCGCCAGAATCAAATGATCGGGGTACTGCGCCTGGGTCACGTCCTTCGCGTCACGCGCCTTCAGCGACTCAATATCGAAGTGGAGTAATTGCGGCTCTTGCTGCTCAGCCTGCTTGCGCCAGTGCTCAAAGCCCTTGCCGTTGACGATCTCGGCCGGAATCCGCTGGTCGTAAAAATCAAACAGCGTGTCTTCATCGACCAGAATATCTCGCCGCCGAGCGCGATCTTCCAGCGCTTCGACTTCGTCGATCAGCGCGCGGTTATGGGCAAAGAAGGCCCCTTTGGTTTGAAACTCCCCTTCCACCAGCGCACGGCGAATAAACAGCTCCCGGGATTCCTGAGGCGCGATCGGCCCGTAATGTACCTTGCGCCGCGCCACAATCGGCAGACCAAACAGCGTGACCTGTTCAAAAGCCACTACCTGGGCGCGCTTCATTTCCCAATGCGGTTCGCTGTAGCTGCGTTTAACCAGGTGCTGCGCCTGGGGTTCAATCCACTGGGGATCGATTTTGGCCACGGTGCGGGCAAACAGCTTGGAGGTTTCCACCATCTCAAACGCCATGATCCACTTGGGCGACTTCTTGGCCAACCCTGAGCCTGGATGAATCATAAACTTGCGATTGCGGGCGCCGAGATACTCGCGGTTCTCCACCAACGTCCCCAGATTAGAGAGCAGCCCCGAGAGTAGCGCCTGATGCACTTTGCCCGACGTTTTACGCCGCGTTTGACGCGCCTGTTCTTCGCTCTCGTCTTCATTACGGGGCGGCGGCGCGGGCACGTCGATATCCATATCGCGCAGCAGTTGGCGCAGTTGGCGGAAGGTGTCGTGCCACTCGCGCATGCGCAGGTAGTTGATGTAGTGCTCGCGGCACCAGCGGCGCAGTTGATTACCTGAAAGCGCCTCACGGGCATTCTCAATGCCGTGCCAGAGGTTCAGCAAGGCGACAAAGTCGGAATCCGGGTCGTGCCAGCGCTGGTGAGCTTGGTCGGCGGCTTGGCGTTTATCCGCCGGTCGGTCGCGGGGGTCTTGGATGGCCAGCGCCGAGACGACGATCAGCACATCGCGAAGGCTGCCAAATTCGGCACCCGCCAATACCATTCGCGCCAGGCGCGGGTCAATCGGCAGCCGCGCCAGCTTACGCCCGAGCGGAGAAAGGTGCTGCTTTTCATCCACTGCGCCCAACTCGAACAGCAGTCGGAAGCCGTCTTTAACAAAGCGGCTATCCGGCGGGTCAACAAAAGGAAAGGCCTCGATATCGCCGAGCTTGAGCCCCAGCATCGAGAGAATCACCGAGGCAAGGTTGGTGCGCTGGATTTCAGGGTCAGTAAAACCGGGCCGGGAGAGGAAATCCTCTTCGCTGTAGAGGCGAATGCACACGCCTTCAGCAATCCGCCCACAGCGCCCTTTACGCTGGTTGGCGCTGGCCTGGCTAACCGCTTCTACCGGCAGTCGCTGGATCTTGGAACGGTAGCTATAGCGGCTGATACGTACAAGGCCAGGGTCGATCACGTAGCGAATACCGGGTACGGTCAGCGACGTTTCCGCGACGTTGGTGGCGAGTACAATGCGCCGACCGCGGTGCGGCGCAAACACGCGGTTCTGCTCTTCGTTGGAGAGCCTCGCGTAGAGCGGCAGGATTTCAGTGCCTTTAAGCTCGGCGCGGCGCAGGGTATCGGCGGTTTCACGAATCTCGCGCTCACCAGGTAAAAACACCAGCACATCCCGTGGGCCGTGCAGCCAGCCTTTTTCGCGCTCAATGGCTTCAATCTCTTCCACCGCGTGCAGAATGCCTTCTTGCAGCGTGCGGTCTTCTTCATCGTCCTCGTCGCGTACCAGCGGCCGGTAGTGCACTTCAACGGGGTAGGTACGCCCGGTAACTTCCACCACGGGTGCAGGCGTCTTGGCGGTGCCGAAGTGTTTGGCAAAGCGCTCTACGTCGATAGTCGCCGAGGTAATGATGACTTTTAGATCGGGCCGCTTGGGGAGCAAACGCTTGAGGTAACCGAGCAGAAAGTCGATATTCAGGCTGCGCTCGTGTGCTTCATCAATAATGATGGTGTCGTAACGCAGCAGCAGCGGATCATGCTGGGTCTCGGCCAGCAAGATCCCGTCGGTCATTAGTTTGACCAGGGTCGTCGGGCTGCTCTGGTCGGTGAAGCGCACCTGATAGCCCACCTGCTCGCCCAGCGAGACTTCCAGCTCTTCCGCCAGGCGGCTGGCAACGCTGCGGGCAGCCAAGCGACGCGGCTGGGTGTGGCCAATTAAGCCACGGCGGCCTCGCCCCAGCTCCAAACACATTTTAGGCAACTGGGTGGTTTTGCCAGAGCCGGTCTCCCCCGCCACCACCACGACCTGATGGTCGCGGATGGCGTTAACAATATCTTCCCGCCGTTCGACCACCGGCAATTCTGGCGGGTAGTTGAGGGCGACCTTTTGGCTTTCGCGCTGGCCAAGCTGCTGCTGGGCGCGGCTAAGCTCACGCTCCACTTCATCCAAACCACGTCTAATCGGTTTGTTATCGCGCAGGCGACGGTTTAAGCCGGCCAGCCGCCGCTCCAGCCGCTCTGCATCGCGCAGCATCACATCGCCCGCGGCCTGTTTCAGCGACGCAAGACGTTGGCTATCGGTGGGGGCTGGGGATGTGTCGGTGGTCACGATTGAGTCGGCTTCCATTCGCTTGGGCATTTAACAAGAGATATTAGTAAGAGTTATAAAAAATCAACCCGCTCAATTGAGCGGGTCGTATAGTGTAACGCTTTCAGCTCCGCGACGCCTAACCACAGTGCCGAGTCATCATCTACAGTTACGTTTTTGAGGGCTCTTCGTCACGCAGCTGGCGGCGAAGCACTTTGCCTACGTTGGTTTTGGGCAGCTCATCACGAAACTCGATGATCTTGGGCACCTTATAGCCAGTGAGCTCTTTTTTGCACCAGTCGCGTAGCGTTTTTTCATCTAGCTGATCATTTTTACTGACCACAAACAGCTTTATGGCTTCGCCAGAATTTTCATCCGGCACGCCGACCGCTGCAGACTCAAGTACATCCGGGTGTGCTGCCACCACATCTTCAACTTCGTTGGGATAAACATTAAATCCAGAAACCAGGATCATATCTTTCTTGCGATCAACGATGCGGATATAGCCATCATCTTGTAGCACAGCAATGTCGCCGGTGTGGAACCAGCCATCCTCATCAATGGCGTCACGGGTTTCGTCTTCGCGCTGCCAGTAGCCTTTCATCACCTGCGGCCCTTGCACGCACAGTTCTCCAGGCTCGCCTAGCTCAACGTCGTTGCCATCGGCGTCGACGACTTTTACCGCAGTGCCTGCCACGGGCTTACCGATAGTGCCCAGTTGAATCGCATCGGTGGGGTTGAAGCTGACAATGGGAGAAGTCTCGGTCAAACCATACCCTTCGGCAATTGGACAACCCGTGGTTTTTTCCCAACGCTGCGCCGCAGCTTTGGTCAGCGCCATGCCGCCGGAGATCGTCAGCTTCAACTTGGAAAAATCGAGCTGCTTGAAGTCGTCGCGATTACACAGCGCATTAAACAGCGTATTGAGGCCGATAAAAGCGGTAAAGGGCAGCCCCTTGAGCTCTTTGACAAAACCATCCAGGTCGCGAGGGTTAGTGATCAGCAAAGAGTGGTTACCGGTTTCCATAAGGAACAGGCAGTTAACCGTAAAGGTATAGATGTGATAAACCGGTAGCGGTGCGATAACCAGCTCTTCGCCATCGGTCAGATGAGGGCCAATCGCTTCCCGCGCTTGAAGCATATTGGCGATGAGATTGCGATGGGTCAGCATGGCGCCCTTGGGCATACCCGTAGTGCCGCCAGTGTATTGAAGTGCGGCTAACTCGTCAGGACTTCTCTTGACCTCGGTATGGCTTAGCGAGGCACCTTTTTTCAATGCATCGCGAAAACCCACTGCACTGGGCAGTGAATAAGCAGGCACCATTTTCTTAACGTGCTTGACCACTGCATTGATTAACCAGCGCTTGGGAGCATCGTGTAAGTCGGCTAGCTGGGTGACTAAAACGTGTTTGATATCTGTTTTATCAAGCACTTTTTCCAGCTTGTCGGCCATATTGGCCAAAATCACAATGGCCTTGGCATTGGAGTCCTTGAACTGGTTGGCCATTTCCCGCTCGGTATACAGCGGGTTGGTGTTGACCACTACCAAGCCTGCACGCAGTGCACCGAATACCGCTACCGGGAACTGCAGGACGTTGGGCAACTGGATGGCAATACGGTCACCGGGAACGAGATCGGTTTCATGCTGTAGCCATGCAGCAAAGTCTGCGGAAAGGCGGTCAAGATCAGCGAAAGAGAGCGTTTTTCCCATACAGGAAAAAGCTGGCTTGTCCTTAAAGCGTGCTACTGCGTTATGGAAAACATCCGTGACTGAATCGTACTGATCCAACCCTTCAAGCGCTGGGCCACGTAAAACGGCGGCGTTGGCGTGTTCGCTCATGGGCAATCTCCGCTATTAGCGTCGGCGTAAGTCACCGACCTTGTTGTTGTCGCTAGGCTCTATCTGAAAATAGGTTAAGAAGCCCAACGATATACGACCTCTAACAGGCTGTAAAACGATCGATTGAAACTGACGTTTCAACTTTAGCCCATAGTCGAGTTCAATTGATGCGCTGCTACTTCCCTCAATCCAATTTAGTAGATCGTTTATTTATGGACAGTAACGCGCCTGAATTTCTCCATCGCGCCAGACCAATAGCTCACCCGGCACCATGCGCTGCCAGGCTTCATTATGCGTGAGCGGCTCGGTGGCAATGACTGAAACGATGTCGTTAGGCGTGGTATGTTCGGCAAAATTCACCGTCATCTCGGCGTCGGAAAGTTCCGCCTCGCCGAAGGGCGCACAGCGAGTAATATGCGCAAGCTTCGTGGCGCAAAATGTATACAGGTAGATTCCATCGGAGAGCAGCATATTGAACACGCCCAGCGCTCTTAGCTGCTCACATAGCTGGTGCAAACGCTGCCACAGTGTTGCGGGATCAGCGGGCGGGGAAGGAAACTCGCGGCGAAGCTCGCCCATTAACCAGCAGTAGGCGTGCTCGCTATCAGTGCTGCCAACTGGGGTGTAATTTCCTAATACTAGGCGCTCCCAGCCACTTAATTGGCCATTATGGGCATAGCACCAGGGCCGCCCCCACATTTCTCGCGTAAAGGGGTGAGTGTTGGCAAGCTTTACGCCCCCCACATTGGCTTGACGAATGTGACTGATCACTACATTAGACTTAATCGGGTAATCGCAAATTAGCCGGGCGATGGGGGAATTAACGGAGGGATGGGGGTCGCGAAAATCGCGGTAACCGCCCTCTTCGTAGAAGGCAATTCCCCAACCATCGCGATGAGGGCCGGTGCCCCCACCGCGATGCAAAAAGCCAGAAAAACTAAAACAGATATCGGTGGGCACATTGGCGCTCATACCCAGCAGTTCACACATACGCTTTACCAATACACAGACACCGGGCGTTCTCTGCAAAAGCATTGAACCTAAACACAGCCATTAACCAATCACCGGTTCGCGACGGCGTGGTGATTCACTTTCATCGGCTCTCTCTTCTTCCTGAACGACATATTCATCGTCCCCAGGACGGCGCCACCACCACAGAGCAACGCCAATCAGCGCGCCTAATGTCATCCCTAACACCAGCCACATTAGCCCGCCACGAAGTGCTGCGCCGTTGTTTTCTAAAAACCCAACCGCCGCCACCATCGCCGAAGGGGCCCAACCGGTATAGAATTCACCCTCTTCGATTAGCGGCAGCCGGAAAGTGGCAGGTGCCCATATCGCCCCTGCCACCATCCAGGTCAGCACAAGACGTGGCAAGCGAGGCAGAAAAGTGAGCGCAAAATAGACCGCGACAACCACTAACAGCGACAGCCCGTAATAACTCAACCACAGTAGTGGCGTTGAATTTGCAAACAGCATAATACCCCTCATATGGGTGAGCTCACCCGACGTTGATTTCCCGTTATGGTACCTATCAATTTATGAAAGCACAGCAAGGCATACCTTCAGGCTTACCCGCTGCACGCTATTATCGCGCCAATGACCCGCAATGGCACTGGTTAGAAGAGCGCGATGACCCACAGGTCAGTGCCTTTTTAGAGGCCGCCAACCAGCAACAAGCCGATTGGTTTGCCCCGCTTGCCCCGCTGGAGGAAGCGTTATACCAGAGTCACTTGGCGCGCCGCGAATTAGCAGTGACCAGCCTTAAGACAACGCTTGACCACTTCACGTTCTGGAACGAGACCGGTGCCGAGGATGACTACCCCTGCTGGTGGCGCCACCCCAACCATCAGCCTGAACAGCACGAATGCTTTTTTGACGTTAGAGCCCGTGCCGCCAAGCACGACTTTTACGACATGGGCGATATGGCGCTCTCTCCCGATGAACAGTGGTTGGCCTGGACAGAAGATACTCAAGGCGACGAGCGTTTTACCCTGTGGCTGAAAGCACTGCCAAGCGGGTCGCCCGTGCAACTGTTAAGCGATATTGGTGCAGGTCTGTGCTGGGCAGAAGATCAAACTGACACCACGGCGACGCTGCTGTTCACTCGCTTTGACGACACTCAGCGCCCCGACACCGTTTGGCGCTTTTCACTTTCGCTGAAGGAGCCTGGCGTCTCAAAAGAGCCAGTACTGGTGCTACGGGAAGACGATACTGAATTCTGGCTCGGCATCGGCAAAACGCGCTCACGGTCGTGGCTGCTGCTTGAAAGCGGCTCAAAAGACACCAGTGAAATTCACCTGTTGCCCGCCCACTCGCCTGATTCAGCACCGCAGTGTATTCAGCAGCGCCAACCAGGGGTTGAGTACAGCATTGATCACCGCCCAGGCAGTTTTTATCGCCTGCACAACCAGGCAGGTGCTCACTTTCAGCTCGATTTCCTGCCCGAAAGTCAGCTTGGTCAGCCCCAATTGAATTGGCAAACGCTAATCGCCCACCGTGAAGAAGCCACCTTGGAAGGCGTTGATGCGTTCTCTTGGGGGCTGATGCTGGCTGAGCGCGATCATGCCCAGGCACAGGTTCGTTTGCGGCGTTTGCTTTTTGATGCCCAGCACAGCTGCACCCTGGATGAGACCCTGGCACTGCCTGAACAACCCTGTTCGCAGATGCTTGAAGATGCCCCGCACTTCGATACCCAGGTAGTGCGCCTTCGCGAAGAGTCGTTTACCCAGCCGCCCAGCTGGTTTTCACTCGATCTAACCAGTGGCGAACGGACGCTACTGAAGCGGGTACCTGTTTACGGCAACTTACAGCCTGAACAGCTAGTCAGCCGCCGCCTTTGGGCCATCAGCAGCGATGGCGAGCAAGTGCCCGTATCGGTGGTGATGCGAGCCGAACTGGCGGATCAGCCCTTACCCACGCTGCTGTATGGCTACGGCGCTTACGGTGAGGCTCTCGACCCCTGGTTCTCGATCGCCCGGCTGGAACTGCTTGAGCGCGGTGCGGCCTTTGCCGTTGCTCATGTGCGCGGCGGCGGCGAGCGGGGCGAACCCTGGTATTTAAACGGCAAGATGGCCCACAAGGAGAACAGCTTTGATGATTTCCTGGCCGCCAGGGAGGCGCTTGTGGAACAGGGTGTCAGCGATTCACAGCGCATAGCCGCCTATGGCGCCAGCGCCGGAGGACTACTGGTCGGCACCTGTATTAACCGTGCGCCGGAAAAGTTTTGCGCCGCGCTGCTGGATGTGCCCTTCTTAGACGTGCTGCGCACGATGCAGAACCCGGAGCTGCCTCTGACGACCGCGGAGTACAGCGAGTGGGGCAACCCGGAAGAACCAGAGGTCGCCGAGCGAATAGCCGCTTACTCGCCCATCGATAATATTAAAGCGCAGTCATACCCCGCCCTGTGGATTGAGGGCAGTTGGTTCGATACCCGGGTCAGCTACTGGGAGCCCGCCAAATTTTATGCCCAGGTAGCACAACAGCAGCAGGGTTCTGCGCCGATTCTGATGCGTACCGATATGAGCAGTGGCCACGGCGGCGCATCCGGTCGATTCAAAGCCTGGCGCGATACCGCGCGCCAAGATGCGTTTATTCTCTGGGCACTGGGCCTGAACTCGCAAACGCTGCCAACCCCTGAGTAAAGTGCCCAAAGGCCTGCTGTGCCGCGGCAAGCACGGCAGGCCATGTAGACCGGGGGCAGTGGTACTCTGCAAAGTGCCAAAAAGCTGCCCACTCTTCTGTTGTTAAAGGGTGAGCAGTAAAAAAACGCAACGGCACCTGATCATCCAGCACGCTCTCAACGTGGCGGGCAATCATCTTCCCGCCCAAACGTGAACCTTCCAACACATAGAGCATGCCCACTGCGTCGGCCACACTGGTAGGTGGCGGCGTAAGAGGCGCAGATGGCGCTCGCCTGCCGAGTTGGTGGATATCCGCCTTGAGTAGCGCTTCTCGATGTATTAACCGGTAATCCATATCATGCGCCTGTAAGCCACTGCTTAGCGCCTGCTCTAGGCTGGCGATGGGGGCATAAAGCGCGCTTAACGCCGAAGTATATTCAGCAACCGTTAATTCGCGCCTTAGCAGCGGTTTCAGCGCGGGATGCTGATCGACTCGATGGTGATCCGCACGCGTTTCACGCTTCAACCATTCACTCAGCGTGGGCTTACTCATTCCCTTTCCAGGCAAACGACTTGGCCTGCTGAAGCAAGGCGCGCAGTTTCAATAGGTACATGCGAGTACTCTTGGACCAGGGGCGGCCGTGGCCTACCCGCTGCTCTACCCAGGCTTCGAAGGAGCGCCGCGGCGCAATCCCGCTGCTGCCATCGCGATAATCAACGGGTTTATCGGGATTACCGCCCCAAGTAACTTCATAGAGGTGTTCAAGCCGACATAAGTAGAGATTAACGCTGTGGTGCTGATCCAGGGGTAGATCACTTACCACAGCAACCCCGGCGATCTCACTCAGCGGCATATTGGGGCAGTCGATTCGCAAGCTATCACTTATCCATACCGACGACGTTTCAAACCGCGCAGCCTCGGCCACTACCTCAACCCCACCCACCGATAGCGCAGTACCTGCCTGATAGTATTCGTCTCCCACCTGCAAAATCACCCCATCGACATCAAAGGTATCCATTAACCAGTGGCTTAATTCAGTCCAGGCGCTCGCTAACTCGCCGTGGCGCATCAGCACGTCCTTAGCCTGATCAAACTGGCGCTGCATGCCATCAAGCACCTTTAATCGCCTGCGCGCCTTATAGTCGCGCAGGCGTAAATTAAAGCCTTCCGACAGCGCGCTCATGGCCTGTAGCTGACTAACCGTTAACTGTTTGGGTACGGCACTGTGGCAAGAAATCAGCGCATCAAGCTCGCCGGCCTGCGTTATCGGAAGAGAGATAGCCGAACCGACCCCCATATTGGCCATATATTCCTGGTGAACCGGTGATACGCTGCGCAAATCCACCCATGAGAGATTGGGGATAGAAGCCTGCTTGCGGCCCATAATTGCCACCGGTTCAGCGCTGGCGTGGGGGATTGAACGCCACGGGTTTTTTAAGTAAAGCTGACGCGCCACCTGGGGAATATCGCTGGCTGGAAAGCGCAAGCCCAAATAGCTGCCCCCAATCTCAGGCTGGCGGGCCTCCGCGGTAACTTCACCGTCGCCTTCAGGCATAAAGCGGTAGTAATGCACGCGGTCAAAACCACTCAACGCCAGTAATTCCTCTAACAGTTGCTGGCACTGCTCTTCAAGCGCTTCACGGTTTTCAGGCACAGGGTAAGCTTCCCCCTGCTTCGGCATCGGGTCGGCATGAGTATCAACAGGGTAAATCTCAAACAGAAGCTGCTCACCATTGTGGCTTATTACCACATCGAACTCTTGAGGCCCAAAATTGCTTTGGCCTGTATAACGTTCGCCCTCTGCAAGGGTCGGTGCACTCTTGTGCAGCTCCTGAAGAAAAGCGGGAAGCGGTTGATCCAGTAGCGACTCGAGCTCGGTATCCACACCGAGCCAATTTAGAATATTCTCCGATACGTGGCTGACAATGCCTTGCAAGGTGCTCACTACTAGCGCCCCATGAGGCTGAATAGCACCGGAAAGATGCAACTGCTCGTGCTCACACTGCTCAATAAACCCATTTTGCATCGTCATGTCAGGATTTCCTTTCCATATCATCATTGCTGAGAGGCAGAACATGGGCCTTGGCGAGTACGGTAAACTCAGCTAACGGTAATGGTCGTGATAACAAGTATCCTTGCACGTAATCACAGCCATTAGCGGTCAACCAGCTTAACTGGGAATGTGTTTCCACGCCCTCTCCCACGGTGCGGATATTGAGCGCCTTGGCCATTCCTAGAATCGCCAGAGCAATCGCCTGATCACTCTCATCTGCGCTGTCTAGTCCGTCTACAAAGCTTTTGTCTATTTTAAGCTCGGCCAACGGCAGCCGCTTTAGGTAGGCGAGCGATGAGTAGCCGGTGCCGAAATCATCCACCGCAAGCTTAATCCCCGCTTCACGCAGCTTTTCAATATTGCCTAATGCCGCGCTTGAGCGGTCGACCAAGGTGCTTTCGGTAATCTCCACTTGAATCAACTCATGGGGAACCCGGTACTGTTTTAGACAGGTAAACAGATGGGAGATGAAGCGCTCCTCCTGGAAGCTGCGTGCAGACACGTTCATGGCCACCGGTGGTAAGCAGACACCATCGGCCAGCCATTGCGCTAATTGAGTAATCAACAGCAGCGCCACATGGCGGTCAAGCTCTAAAATCAAGCCGGTGGCTTCGGCAACGGGGATAAAATCAGTCGGGCTTACATCACCCAGGACGGGGTCACTCCAACGCAGCAGCGCCTCGGCGCCAACTAAGCGATTGGGAGACGCGCTGGTAAATTTAGGTTGATACACCAGCCTTAAGCGGCCCTGCTCCATGCCCTCGCGCAGTGCGTGTTCAATGGCTACATCACGCATTAAACGCTCTTGCAGCTCGGGTTTAAACAGTTCAAATCGATCACGGCCGTTCTCTTTGGCACGATACATCGCAGTATCCGCTGCTTTGGTGAGGCCGGCCACATCGTCGCCATCATCGGGGCAGAAGGCCACACCAACGCTCGATGTCACAAACAGCGAGTGGCGGCGTACCTCATAGGGTTTGGCCAGCGAGTCGACAATCCGCTTGGCCACCTGCTCGGCGCCTTCGATCGTGGTGTCCGTCACAATGATGGTGAACTCATCGCCCCCGAGGCGCGCTACGGTGTCCATCTCCCTCACCAGCTCACGCAAGCGACCGGCGACTTGGATCAGCAGCTCGTCGCCGACGTCATGGCCCAAGGTATCGTTAATGCTTTTAAAGTTATCCAGATCCAGAAACATCAGCGCGCTGATTTGGTCATTGCGCCGGGCATGGGCAATGGCCACCTGAAGGCGATCCTGAAAGAGCGTGCGGTTGGGTAGCCCCGTTAAGGCGTCATGGGTGGCGAGGTACTCAGCGTGCTGCTGGGACTCTTTAATGTGAGTAATATCTGAAAATACCGCCACATAAAGGGTCTCTTCGTGGCTATCCGGCTCAATGCTGTTAAGTGTCAGCCATTGGGAGAACAGGGTACCGTCTTGGCGCCGATTCCATACTTCTCCCTGCCAATAGCCATGCTGCTGCACCAACTCCCAGACAATATGGCAACTGCCCGGCGGCTCGGAATCCTGGCCATTTTCCTGTTCACTATAGAGCAGCGTGAGCGCAGGTGTATTAAGCACCTGATGGGCACTAAAACCGGTAATTCGCGTAAAGGCTGCATTGACCGACTGTATGTTGCCCAGCGCATTGATAACAACAATCGCCTCCCCCGCCTGCTCGTAGACTTTTGCAGCCACCTGCATCTCCCGCTCGGCCTGCTTGCGGGCAGTAATATCTTCCGCTTCGGTCAAAATCAGGTTGGGGTGGCCTTGCTCATCGCGAAGTACCTGATGAACCGAGGAGAAAATGCGCACGCCCCCTTCCGGGCTAGTGAGGATGTGCTCCGCTTTTACCATGCGCTGATAGCGCAGCGCTTCAAGATCGCATGTCCAGATGGAGCTGGCGTAGGTCTCAGGAAATAGTTCAAAGGGATTGTGCCCCACCAGTTCATCTTTAGAGAGGCCGAAGGTGTTTAAAAACTGGGGGTTGGCGAACGTGTAGTGCCCGTTGAGATCCTTGAGCGCCATCATCACCGTGCTATTTTCCATCAACGCATGCAGCTGGGCCTGGGATTGACGTAACTTGGCCTGCACATGGCTAAGGTCGGTAATATCCATCAGCGTCACAATCAACAGCTCTACGTTGCCATCGCGACTAACGCCGGGGGTCAATACGCGCTGCAGCAACCTCCCTTCCACCTCGATCACATCTTCTTCCGGCATGCCGCTGGCCATAACGCTAGCTAACTGCTCTTCCAGCGTGTTAAGCGCACTAGGTAATTTTAGCCCAGACACATGCCGCTGAAGGGCGGTTGGCCGGAAATTAAAATAGCGCGCCGCGGGGGCGTTGTAACGTTTTAGGCAGTGATCAGTGTCAAACACCAGCAAAGGGAAATCGAGTGCGTCATAGAGATAGGTATACTCTTCGTTGAGCTTAGTGAGCTCGCTGGTTTTAACATTCAGCTCCTCATTAAGGCTTATCAGCTCTTCGTTGGTGGCTTGCAGCTCTTCGTTGGCAGCCTCCATCTCTTCATTAGTGGCTTGAAGCTCTTCATTGGACGCCTGGGCCTCTTCATTCAGTGACTGCATCTCCTCGTTGGTCGTGGCCAGCTCTTCGAGTAGAGCTTGAAGATGTTCGCGGGTAGCTATTAGCTCATCTTCCAGGCTATTGCCTTTATCAAGTGGCAGTGGCTCCATTAGTTGTTCTAGGGAGATATCGCTCGAAGGGACAGATTCGACCATCGGGTTAGGGGTGAGAATCACCAGTACACGGCGGTCGTCATCGCCCTCTGAGAGGCCACGCACACTGAGCCGCCACCAGCGATCTTCAAAGCGTCGACGGCGACCTAATTGAGGCTCTCGCTGTTTTTGAAACTGATGCAGCATCGCCATCAGCTCGCCACGGAAAGCTGGGTTAATCACATCGCCGATGCCCACTTGGGTTCGGCCAGCAGGAAAGTGTAAGAACTTGGCTACCTCTCCCGCCGTATGCAGTACGCCCCCTTGCGCATCACACAGTGCAACCGTTGCTTCCATATGGGCAACCAAAGCAGCTAACAGTTGCTGCATATCACGATCACGTTGACGCCGCAGTGGCGGCTCTCCAGCACTTTGGGTAGATCGCACAGCCACTTCGCGGCTCTCACCTAGTTTACGAAAAAGGCGTTCACGACGATCAAGCGGGGCAAATAGACTTTCGGTTTGGGCGATGCTTTCCGAACGGCCTAGAAAAAGTAACCCTTTAGCCCTTAACCCAAAGTGAAAGCGCTGGAGAACACGCTGCTGCAGTTCGTTATTAAAGTAGATCAGTACGTTACGGCAAGAAACCAGGTTCAAACGCAAAAAAGGCGGATCATCGACCAAATTGTGTTTGGCAAAAACCACCATATCGCGCAACTCTTTATTCACCTCAAAGGCATGCTCTGTGGCAATAAAATAGCGTTCAACCCACTCGGGGGGCAACGCCTCCAGAGCAGCACCAATGTAGCTTCCCCGCCGAGCAACTTCTAAAGCATCTTCATCAATATCAGTGGCGAAAATCTGCACCACCCGGCTGGCCCTGCCGTGACGCCGCTTCGCTTCGGCTATCATCACTGCAATGGAGTAAGCCTCCTCACCTGTCGCGCAGCCTGCTACCCATATCCGGACGGGCTCACGTCCAGCGTCCTGAATGAGGGTGCTAATAGCACTCTCCAAAGCATCAAACGCCGACCTATCGCGAACAAAGGCCGTCACCGAAATTAATATATCGCGGCCCAACTGCTCCAGTTCAGACGGACTAGCCTCCACTAATGCTAGATACTGCTGCATATCAGCCACATTGGTGGCTATCAGCCGACGCCGTATTCGCCTACTCAGCGTGCCTTTTTTGTAACCGGAAAAATCGAGTTGGCGATGCTCTTTAAGTAACGACAGTAAGCGGTCTGGCACGGCTGCTTGGCTATTTTCATGACTTGCATACTCTAACTGGGCAAGTTCGGCTAAACGCGGTGCCATTGCCTCTGCATCCAACACATAGTCAATCACGCCAGCGTCTACCGCCGATTGCGGCATGCCGTTGTATTTAGCGCTGGCTGGCGTTTGCACCATGGTGATACCACCGGCCGCCATAATGGCTCGCAACCCAGCGGTGCCATCAGAGCCGGTGCCGGATAGCACGATACCCACCGCCGCCTCATGGGCGTCCGCCGCCAACGAGATAAAAAAATCGTTGATACAGGGCTTAGGCCCCACATGAGGTTTGATGGGCGTGGTATAAAAAATGCCATCTTTAATCAGTGCGCTAGTATGAGCCGGCACCACGTAAATCACACCGGCTTCAGGTTTTTGGTTATCTTCAAAGCGCTGTACCCGCAGGTGGGTCTCGCGGCTTAATATATCCACCAGCATGCTTTTATGGGTTGGCGATACGTGTTGTAACACGACGTAAGCAAGCGGCATATCAGGATTGAGCGGCTTAATCAGCTTAGAAATGGCTTCCAATCCGCCAGCAGAAGCGCCGATACCCACCACAAGTGGAGAAGCTGAAGGGGAGCTGGCAGCGGTCATGGTCGTCCTTTACTTACCGATAATAGTCGCTAGTAGTCTACACACCCTGCCAAGCAAAGCGACTTTTCCAAAGCGGGAAATAGTCCAATAAACGTCTGTTTTATATTGCGACGAAGGCATAGGCGACACCCAATCTTAACTGAAGTGCCTAAACCTGCTTCCGACCTAGCCCTGCTTAAGAATAGTGCTAAATTTAACTTATGAGATGGTAGTTGCCAGCAGTGTCCGATAAGGTTGAGCAAGCAGATTGCCCATTCGAAATGATGCAAAATTTATACTTATATTGATTGACGCGCATATTTTACAAAACCCATATGCTCCTTTATGCCTATAAACTTCCGCTCAACTCAATCCAAGAATAAAAAATAATATTAAATACAGAAGCTTAATAAAAAAAGATGACGCTAATACAGCTATCGCCCTCTTTGCGTTGATGGCATGCCCTGGTGACCCAGTGGTTTCAAAAGGTACTTTATGTGTCTAGGTGTAAGAACACCCTTGATTGGATATGCGAATAATAGCTAATGGAAGTCAATAATCGCGAATTGGCACTTCAAACTGGCTTGCTGATGCTGCTGGTGTCCACCGTTCTGATTGGTGCAGGTGGATTTTTGCTGGGCTTTTTTCCTGACGTTCACCAGTCGCAATCGCTAGCTCTGCTACCGGACAGTGCGCTGGTGATTTTATTTTGCGGACTAGGCCTCAGCGCAATCATGGCTGGCTTCGAACGTTTTCGCAAAGCCACCGCCGTTGCACTCGCCGTGGTTGCTAGCTATACGTTGATACACAACGCCCTAGACCCTTCATATCACGCTGCGTCCTTGTTGAGTGGCCATCAACGCCTGCCTAGCCAAGCTGCCCCTATATTATTGATGGCTGCCTTTTGTCTTTGGGTCGGCCCTCAGGGACGTTGGCAGCGCCGTATTTGGCAACTCGGCGGGCTATTTTTATGGACGGTTGGCTGCATTACATTAGCGGCCCACCATGGATGGCCCGTGCCCGCCTGGTTACCCCGCGCCAGCGCATTGATCCCCGGCCTGATCGGCTTTTTATTTGGCATTGCCATGATAATGGTGAGCCTGCATGTCCCCCATTTAAAAACGTCCTTAAGCAGTGCCGCTGTATTGGCGGGTATTGTTGGCGTTAGCCTGAGTATGAGTGGCTGGTTTTTAGTCAGTTGGAACCAGCATGAAGATATGCGTCAAAACGCACAGCAAAATTTGGAAGGTATTGCGGTCAATATTGATCAAATGCTGGCGTCACGGGCGATAGTTCTAGAACGTTTAACTGATCGCTGGCGCCAGGTCTTTGCAGACCCCACCTCTCGAAGCCGGGAGGTTGAACGCTACTGGACAGATTATCCAAGTATCTTAGCGATTGCGTACTTCAATCCAGTGGCCAATGACATATGGCGCCGTTCTCGCCATGAGAGTGCTCAGCGTTGGCTAGATAACCAGTTGAACACCTTAGCGACCTTGACTTGGCTTAACCAGCAGAGAAACGTCATACAGTGGTCGTTTCCCGACTATGAGCGCCCCACGTTAGCGCTACTTTCCATTAAGCAGCAAGAACGGCCCTATCAACTCGTTGCAGCCATCGATATAGCGCGCCTTATTAAGCGGGAAACCGGTGTCGTCAATGGCACTTATTCGCTGCATATCACCCATGCCAATGGCTCCCTCCTTAACGAAGGTAATGGCCTATTGCCAACCTCTTCTCCCGGGTCACTGCCGCCAATGCTCGCTGAACAAACGCTGGTTTTGCCAGGCGGCACAATTATTAATTTGTCTCTTTCTGAACTACCCAATCCGCCGTTAGAACTAACGCATTTTATAGCCGCCGGCGTGGGAATTGGCGGGCTGCTGCTCACTTATCAGTTGGTTTTTAGCTTTGCCTTGATATCAGCCCGCGCTCAGCGCTCGCGTGAGCTTTCGAAAGCTAAAGAGACCCTGGAGGATAGCGAACAGCGGTTTCGCTCGCTGTTTACACAAAACCCTGATGCGGTGTTTTCGCTGGATTTGAGTGGCTACCACTTAAGCGTCAATCGATCCCTACTCACCCTCCTTGAAATTGACGAAGCACAGATTATCGGTAGTCATTGGAAAGACTTTGTTCCCCCTGAACATCATCTAACCGTGGATGCCGCCTTCCAAAAAGCGTTAATGGGCATCGCCCAGCGGTTCGACTTGGAGGTCATTAATCATCAGGGCAATGCCCGCCAGTTAGATATGTCGTTTTTACCTACGATAGTAAGCGGTCAAGTCGTAGGCGTTTACGGCATTGCCAAAGAGATGACAGCACTACGCCAAAAAGAGTCACAGCTGCGTATCTATCAACGCAGTCTCGAAGCCAGCAGTAACGGCATTTTAATTTGTGAGGCTCAGCAAACGGATTACCCCATCCTTTATGTAAACTCTGCCTTTGTAACCATGACAGGCTATTCGCTTGAAGAAGTAAAAGGCCGCAGCTGCCGTTTTTTACAGGGCCCAGATACCGACCCACAGCAAATTGCTGATATACAGCATGCGCTTGAACAACAACTCGATATCACCTTGACCCTTCGCAACTATCGCAAAAACGGCCAAGCGTTCTGGAACAATCTCTTTCTCTCGCCAGTGCGTAGCCCTGACGGCCAAGTAACACACTTTGTGGGCAGTATTAACGATATCTCCGAGCGCCGGGATCATGAGAACGCACTCGCTTTTCATGCCACCCACGATGTGCTGACAGGCCTTGGCAACCGCGCTCTGTTTGAAGACCATTTGCGCCATGACGTCGAACTTGCTCGGCGTCATAAGCAGCAGCTAGCGGTACTGTTTATCGACCTGGATGAATTCAAACCGATCAACGATACGCTAGGGCATGGCATTGGCGACCAAGTGCTTATCAACGTTGCCAGACGGCTTGAACAAGCCATCAGGCCTTCCGATACCCTGTGTCGTTTCGGGGGGGATGAGTTTGTGTTGCTATTACCGGATCTCGATAGCCCACAGCAGGCAGAAGAGATTGCCGGGCGCCTGCTCGAAGCCCTTGCCCAGCCTTACCGCATTGAGCGCCACGAACTCCACCTTTCGGCAAGCATTGGCATTGCGCTTAATGACAAAGAGCTGTCGCACCCCGAAGAGTTACTCCAGCAAGCTGATATGGCGATGTATAAAGCCAAGCAGCAAGGTCGCAACGCCTTGCAAACCTTCACTCAGGATATTAACCAAAAGCTTACCCAACGGGTGACGCTGAGAAATGATTTGCAGGAAGCAATTCTGAATGAACAGTTTGAATTGCATTACCAGCCGCTGTTAACGATCACGGGAGCAGTTCAAGGCTTTGAAGCACTGGTACGTTGGAACCATCCAATCAAAGGCGCTATCTCACCGGCGCTATTTATCCCTATTGCTGAAGAGACAGGGCAAATTATTGCCTTAAGCCAATGGGTGATAGAGCGCGCCGCGCGGGATTTTCTCACTCTCCAGCCGCAGCTTTCCAGCCACTGCCGCATATCGGTCAACCTTTCGCCGATGCAGTTTCATCGGCCTAGCTTTTTAAGCTCGCTCAGCACTACCCTAGAAGCCACAGGACTCAGTGCGACATCGCTGGAACTTGAGTTAACCGAAGGCATATTGATGAATGATACTGACGCCGCGATTGATACGCTGCATGCGCTGCGCGCGATGGGGATCAGTGTTGCCATTGACGATTTCGGCACCGGCTTTTCAAGCCTGAGCTACTTACGCCACTTACCCGTCGACAAGGTAAAAATTGACCGCAGTTTTATCAACAATATTGCCAACAACAGCAAGGATGCCGCTATCGTGCAGGGCATTGTTGCCCTTGCTCATCACCTAGAACTGACGGTGGTGGCAGAGGGGGTAGAGACGACACAACAGCACCAACAGCTGGTGGAGTTGCAGTGCGATGTTTTTCAAGGCTACCTATTCGCGAGACCCATGCCCTTCGAGGCTCTTTGTGAATGGTTAACTGAGAAACAGGGTTCAATTAAAGCTACATCGGCAGCACGGCAATAATATGCGACTCTAATTGCTGCTCCGGCACTTCATCCTGGGACACCGCGAAGCTGCGCACGCTGACTCCTTTGCGGTGAACCCGCTCGGCGTCATTGCTTAACAACGGATGCCAACCCGCCAACTTGCGCCCTTCCGCCACTCGCCGGTAGCCACAGCTCTGCGGCAGCCAGGTGAACTCTTTAACCAATGCCGGCGTCAGCTGAGTGCAGTCGGGCACGCTTTCAAAACGGTTCTCGTAATCGCTGCACTGACAACTATGAATATCCAACAAACGACAGGCCACATTGAGTACCGCTAACTCTTGGGTGTCCTCGTCGTGCAACTTCAGCAGGCAGCACTGACCACAGCCATCGCATAGCGCCTCCCACTCCTGGGGTGTCAGTTCTTCTAGCGTAAAGCGCTCCCAAAAACGTTCGCGCATCGCGGTCTCCATCCTCTCCTGGCTCATTGTCACGGAAAGCTCTTTATGATTGGGGTGTATCTTGGTGGCTCAATTCAGCCAATAGCGCTGGCCATAGTGTCTGAAAATCGTTCTCTAGTGCTTGATAATCGTCGTACAGCCAAGGCACTAAAGCAGCCAATTGATTGGGGCCAGACAAACGCCGCCCAATGCCGGCAACGGCCCGGCAGGTAAATGAAAAGTCAGCGTAGCCTCTTAGCCAGTCGTGCTCGACGAGAATCGGCATCATACTGGCCAGCCGGTTCGGCGCGGTGCGAGTGGAGAGCAGCCGATAGCAACGCTCAATGATCGCTTCCTGATCTGCCTGCCCCGCCGTATCCCGGGCCAGGAAGTGATCCCACACCATATCCAGGGCTATCCCCGCATAGCGCCGCTGCCCCGTTGGCGCACGGCGCCGTGCATTAACAACGCTAGGATGGCTATCCACCCAGGCATCTACCCGGCGATGGTGACGAATGCCTAACGCCGTCGCAGCGGGCCAAGCACTTAAATCATGGCCCTTAACGCCATCGGCAATTAAATTGCCGTAGAGAAAATCATCACTACCAGCGCTCACCAACCACGCATGGGCAAGAAAATTCATAACCGGGGCGCTACTGTTCGTCAGAAGGGGCATCAGAGCGCGAAGCCACATGGGCGCGATGCACGTCGAGCAAATAGGCCTCTTTAGGCGGCGGCATTTGCAAATAGAAGCCTTTCTCTTTAATGCCTGCTACTACGTCTGCTGCATTAACCCGTGACAATTTTTTGTCAGCGGTCAACAGCATGGTAAATACCGGTACCGGCTTGCCGAAGGTCTCAAGTAATAACTCTGGGACGTCTACCAATCCTTGACGCTTATCGATGTATAAATACATTTCATCTTTACGCGAGCTTTTGAAAACCTCGCAAATCATTTTGTCGCTCATTATGCTCGCTCCTCTAGGGCCTGGGCCAAAGCGCCATTCAGACACTCGCCACGCCAACCCGTCGGCCAAGTGAGAGGTTCCCCTGCCAAGTCCTGCATCACCAGTGTTTCTATATCGCGGCGACGCATGAGCATTTCCGGTGCCACTCCTAAGTAATTGGCTTTGCCTGTTACCGCCTTCTTGAGTGCTTTAAAACGTGATTTGAACGTCGGGTGCATCGGGTCTGGCCAACGCTTGGGCAGCGCCTCTTCATCACAGTGCTGGGCCTGTTTGACCATTGCCAGCAGTGCGTCGCCCTCTTTTTTGATCAGCATCGGCTTAATGCCTTCAACGTCAGCGAGTTCAAAGCGATTGCTGGGCATCTTTTCGGCGATCGCAAACAGCAGCTTATCGCTAATCAACCAGTTACGCGGCAAGTCGCGACGGCGTGTCTCGCCTTCACGCCAAGTGGTCATTAGCCGATACGCCTCCATTTGACGGGGCGTTAAACGCCACAATTGGCGTTGACGGGTATACCACTGCAGGTCGTTATCAACGCTGCGGCCGGCCTGTTCAATTAAGCTAGCGCACTCAGCGTCCACCCATTCACGCCGCCCCAACATGGCGAGTTTTTCAGCCTGTAGCGTCCAGACTTTTAGTAAATAGATCACATCCAGCGCGGCGTAATGGCACTGTGCAGGCGACAGCGGGCGTAGTAACCAGTTTGAGCGTGTTTCCTCTTTAGGCAGGGTTTCACCGACCCAAAATTCGACCAGCTTTTGATACCCCATGCCAGGATTTTCGCCTAAAAATCCTTGTACTACCTGAGTGTCGATTAACGGTTCCGGCAATACACCTGCCCAGTGCTGAAAGACCTCTAGATCTTCGCTGCAAGCGTGCAGTAATTTGATGGCACTATTTTGCAGCAGAGCACGGAATCTATCGGTACAGGGAACGGCCACCGGATCAATCAGATAAGCCTCTTCCCCCGCGGTAAATTGAATCAGCGCAGGGACTGGAAAAAAGGTGTTCTCTCGAAAAAACTCGGTATCCAGAGCAATCACGGTGGCATCGGCTACTTGCTCGCATGCCGCATCAAGCGCATCTGGAGTATCAAGCCATTGATAAGAGGGGGTAAGAGAGGACAAAAGCATTCTTCCAAGTTAGCGCAAACGCTCAGGCGCTTGCGTTTTAGGTAGGCTTATTCACTGGCAAACGGCAGACGACCATTAAATGCACGACTCAAGGTACCGCCATCAACGTACTCCAGTTCACCGCCCATGGGAACGCCATAGGCAAGCCGTGAGAGTTTGACGCCGTGTTCGGACAGCAGCGAAGCAATGTAATGGGCAGTCGCTTCACCCTCGATGGTGGGGTTAGTCGCCAACACCACCTCTTCAATGAGCCCTTCTGCAACACGCGCTTCCAGCAAGTCTAAACCAATCGACTCAGGCCCCACGCCATCGAGCGGCGAAAGGTGACCGTGGAGCACAAAATAGCGCCCTTTAAAGCCACCGGCTTCTTCAATCGCCAGTTGATCGGCAGGCGACTCCACTACGCAAAGCAGTGAATCATCGCGCCGCGGGCTTTCACACAGCATACAGACCTCTGCTTCGGTGAGCGTGCGGCAGCGCTGACAGTAGCCGACTTCTTCGATCGCCTGCAGAATAACCTCAGCAAGTCGCTGCCCACCTGGCCGTTCGCGCTCGAGTAGGTGCATTGCCATGCGCTGAGCCGTTTTGGGCCCAACGCCTGGCAATACGCGAAACGCATCCATTAGCTGCTCAACGAGAGGAGAAAAACGCATTGCTTAGAACGGCATCTTAAAGCCGGGCGGTAGGTTCAAGCCTGCCGTCGCTTCTTCCATTTTCTGTTTAGAGCTGACTTCCAATTTGCGCACTGCGTCGTTGACCGCCGCCGCTAGCAAATCTTCCAGCAATTCTTTGTCCTCTTCCATAACGCTGGCGTCAATGGACACGTTTGATACGTCATGGCGACCATTCATGGTGACCTTGACCATACCGGCACCCGCCTCGCCCTGGACTTCGGCTTTGGCGACCTCTTCCTGGGCTTGCTGCATTTTTTCCTGCATCTCTTGGGCTTGCTTCATCAAGTTGCCCATTCCACCTTTAAGCATGGTCTGATCTCCAACGTCCGTAGTTAAAAAACAAGTTAAAAAAGCTAGTTAAAAAGATGTTTATGTCTCGACGAATTGAAAAGCGCTTAGCGTACCGCGTCAGCAGGCTTAACGCTGGATTCTATCAGCTTTGCCCCAAACGCCTGCTGTAACTTCTGTACATGGGGGTCGTGATTGAGTAGATCAACCGCCTGGGCATGACGCTCTTGATTAAGACGCTCTTCGCGCTGCCGCGGCGTTTCAAGGCTATTAGACAACTCGGCAACGTAAAACGCTATTCGCCGTGGCATACCCTGCTCTTTTAACGCCCGTTCAATACGCGTTTGGTGCACTTCCGCCTGCATGGCCTCTTGGCTGGGGTCGAGGCGCAGCGTCAGCAGCGTACCGTCGTCACTCTCGACCAAGCAGTTGCCCGCCAAGTTACGGGTTAAGCCGCCCAAACCAAGAGAATCAAAGCACTGCAACCACTGCGCATTATCCAGCTTGCCGGACTGAATTTCCGACCGGTTTTGTGGAGAGGTTTCTGGCAGGGTTTCTGACAGGGCTTCTGGAACGACCTCTGGTGCAGCTTCTGGCGCTACAGTCGCTGAGGGCTCTACCGTTTGAGGCTCGGAAGCAGGTGCAGGCGCTGCGGTCGGCTCTGGCTCAGTAACAGGCTGGGGCTCAGTAGCAAGTTCTGGTTCAGTCTTAACCGTTGGCTCAGGGACTTGCTGGTGAGTCCCCCCCTCTATTAATCGTTCCTCCGCTTCGACAGTCCAAGGCGGCGGCTCTTGCAGAGGTGGTTCCTCTTCAGCGGCAGGCGCTGCCTGCTCAGGGCTTGGCGCTAATGGCGGCTCAGGCTGAGCGTCTGGCGTAGAATGAACTTCTGCCGTTGCATCAACTGCTGCCGCGGGATGCGGCGCCGTTGATGGCGCCTCTGCCACGGGCGCTTGAACACCCTTTTCTGTCGCTTCCGCTTGTGAAGGCTCGCGGCGAAGCGGTAGCGGGGTACGCGGCGGTTTCGGCACACCCTGAGGGCGAAATGCCAGCATCCGTAGCAACGTCATCTCTAACGCGCTGCGCAGATCAGGGGCGTGCACCATGTCGCCCCGCCCCTGAATACCAATTTGGTAATAGAGCTGAATGTCTTCAGCGGTGAAACGGCTAGCTAGCTGCAGTATAACGTCACGATCACCATGGCTGTTATCCACGGCGTCCGGCACCATCTGTGCAACGGCTAAACGATGCAGCATGCTTGATAACTCATCCAACACCGCGGCAAAGTCCGGGCCTTGCTCTGCCAACTCAGCCACTTCGGCCAGCAAGCGCTGCACATCCACATCGGCCAGGGCTTCTGCCAGCCCAAGAATATGACGATGATCCAAAGTGCCCAGCATGGCAGCCACATCCGCATGGCGTACCGCTCCTTGGCCAAACGCAATGGCTTGGTCGGTGAGACTCATGGCATCACGCATTGAGCCTTCCGCCGCCTTACCCAACAGCCACAAGGCGCTTTCATCAAAAGCGACACCCTCTTCACCCAGCACATAGGTGAGATGCTCCACCACGCGCTCTGGTGGCATATGTTTGAGGGTAAATTGGAGGCAGCGAGAAAGTACCGTCGGCGGCAGCTTTTGCGGATCGGTGGTCGCCAGCAAAAATTTAACGTGAGGGGGAGGCTCTTCCAGCGTTTTCAGCAGCGCGTTGAAACTGCTGGTGGAGAGCATGTGCACCTCATCGATCAGGTACACCTTATAGCGCCCTTGGGTAGGCGCATACTGGACGTTGTCCAGCAATTCACGGGTATCTTCTACTTTGGTTCTTGACGCCGCATCGACCTCAATAAGGTCAACAAAGCGCCCTTCATCAATTGCTTGACAGCTATCGCACTGACCACAAGGGGTAGAGGTAATGCCTTCGTCACCACGACCGTTGGCCGTGCAATTCAAACACTTGGCAAGAATACGCGCCAAGGTGGTTTTACCCACACCACGAGTACCCGTAAACAGGTAGGCATGGTGTAGACGCCCCTGATCAAGGGCATTGACCAAGGCGCGTTGAACATGGGCCTGGCCCACGAGTTCGTGGAATGTGCGAGGCCGCCACTTGCGGGCCAGAACCTGATAACTCATGAAGCTGTACTTCCTTCGGCGGGCTGACTTGCCACACGCTGTAGCCAGCGCGAGGCAAAGGCCACGATGCATAACAAAGACGATGCGAGAACAAACGTCATTCTAACGGTTGCACCGCAGCCCGCCAACCGCCTGAATAAAACGGACGGTTAGACAACGCCTAGGCGTTATCACCACCTTCCGCCGCACCAGCACGCTCTGCAGCGGCTTTTACTAACTTTTCCAGCTCGCCATTTTGATGCATCTCAACCACGATATCGCAACCACCCACTAACTCGCCTTCTACCCACAATTGCGGGAAGGTGGGCCAGTTAGCAATTTTGGGCAGCTCAGCGCGAATATCCGGATTATCCAGAACGTTAACGAACGCAAAGCGCTCGCCACAGCTCATCAGCGCTTGGACGGTCTGGGCAGAAAACCCACACTGGGGCAGTTGGGGCGAACCCTTCATGTAAATCAGGATCGGGTTTTCGCTAATTTGGCGCTGAATATTTTCGGCAGTCGTGCTCATACTATTTCCTCGCTTATTGATAACCGATGCTCATCTACTCAGTTAGCACTCGAACGTAGCAGTTGAACAAGTACCTGAGTAGAGCGCTCGGCTTTAACGTGTATGTGGCATTCTACGCATGCCGTTCGCGTTGCGCATCCCCTGCAGCATAGCTAGGATAGTGTTTTTGCGCGGAGAGAAGCCCTTATGGCGACACGCCATTTCCTGACCTTGCTAGATTTGACACCGGATGAGCTGGGCTATTTGATCCAGCGCGCCATTACGATCAAAACCAATCTAAAAGCCCAAGGTCCTGTTTATACACCATTACCCAACCGGACTCTGGCGATGATCTTTGAAAAATCATCGACGCGCACACGGGTTTCATTTGAAACCGGAATGGCACAGTTTGGCGGTCACGCACTTTTTCTCTCCCCCCGCGACACTCAACTGGGTCGGGGCGAACCTATTGAAGACACTGCTCGCGTACTGTCTGAAATGGTCGATGCAGTGATGATTCGCACCTTTTCCCACGCTGGGCTGGAAACCTACGCCAGCGCCAGCAGCGTACCGGTGATTAACGCCTTAAGCGATGACTACCACCCCTGCCAGCTGCTTGCCGACGTGATGACCTGGACTGAGCTACGCGGTAGCGTAAAGGGTCGCACAGCGGTGTGGATTGGGGATGGCAACAACATGTGCCACTCATGGATCAATGCTGCTCGCCAGTTCGGTTTTCATCTGCGCATTTGCTGCCCGAAAGGCTACGAACCTCGTGCAGACATTATGGCAGCCGCTGGCGATCAAGTGACACTGCTGCACGATCCTCAGGAAGCGGTAAAGCAGGCCGACCTGATCACCACCGACGTTTGGGCCTCTATGGGCCAAGAGGAGGAGCAGGCGAAACGTGAAGCCGACTTCGCGGGCTTCCAAGTGACTGAAGCAATGCTCGATAAAGCAAATCAAGACGTGCTCTTCCTGCACTGTCTGCCCGCCCATCGCGGCGAAGAGATCAGCCATACACTGCTCGACGATCCCCGTGCAGTCGTCTGGCAGGAAGCCGGCAACCGCTTACATGCACAAAAAGCGTTAATCGAGTTTTTGCTACTAGGGCCAATCACTGAGCAAAAAACAGCTGGCTAAACGCCGCCTTTAAAGCTAAAGCAAGACGAAAAAAAGCCTCGTTAAACAACGAGGCTTTTTTCTAGCATTTGGTAAAATTTTGTGTTGGTGGAGCCTAGCGGGATCGAACCGCTGACCTCAACACTGCCAGTGTTGCGCTCTCCCAGCTGAGCTAAGGCCCCACGTACTGTCTTTCCAACAGCGAGGCGGATACTACGGTGAACATTTCCTTTGGTCAAGTTTTTAAAACATCAGCGCCTAACTAATTCTCCTTTGTAGTTAGCTGTGGCACTCTATGCATTAGAGTACAAGGCCAACGCCTGAGCCCATGATGTTTCCATGCAGGAGCCTGTCCCTTGATCAGTGTACTTATCGCCGATGATCATCATCTAGTAAGAACTAGCATTGCTCACCTGCTAAACGAAGAGTGTGACATTAAAGTTGTGGGCGAGGTCGACGACGGCGAAAGTGCGGTAACACAGTGTCGTCATTTAAAGCCCGACATCGTGTTAATGGATATTCGCATGCCAGGCATCGGCGGGCTTGAAGCCACTCGGCGCATTCACCGCAACATGGAAGACGTTAAGGTCTTGATCTTGACCGCACATATGGAAGACAGCGTACTGCGACGTATGCTGGAAGCTGGCGCCTCAGGTTTTTTAAGCAAAGGCGCCGATGCCACAGAAATGACCAATGCCATCCGTCAGGTCTTCCATGGACGCCGCTATGTCAGCCAGGAAATTGCCCAACGGCTAGCCATGTCGCACTTTACCGATGAGGATAATCCATTTAGCCACCTTTCCCATCGTGAGCTACAAATTGCCCTAATGATTGTGAACTGCCAGCGCGTACAAGATATCTCGGATCGCCTGCATTTAAGCCCTAAAACGGTAAACACCTATCGCTATCGACTCTTTGATAAACTACCGGTAGCCACCGACGTTGAGCTTACTCACCTAGCGCTCCGTCACGGGCTGGTAGAGGGGTTTGACGTTACCTAAATACGCCCTCACATCTTCCCCTGCTGTTACCGGGTACCTACACGCTGATATGACCTTTGATTCAAAACAGTTCTTGAGCTCGGTAAGCTCCTCGCCAGGGGTTTACCGCATGCTTGATGAACAAAGTAATACGCTCTATGTGGGCAAGGCCAAGCGCTTAAAAGCGCGTCTTGCCAGCTATTTCCGCGGCCAGTTGAATACCAAAACCCAAGCCATGGTGGGGCGCATCGCCGATGTCCAAGTCACTGTCACCCGCACGGAAACCGAAGCCCTGCTGCTTGAACAGACGCTGATCAAACAGCTGCGTCCGCCTTATAACATTTTACTGCGCGACGATAAGTCCTACCCCTTTGTCTTTGTCACCGACCGCCACCCTTACCCGGCACTTGAGTATAAGCGCGCCCGTCAGCGCAGCGACGATGGCCGCTATCTAGGCCCCTACCCTAGCAGCGGTGCCGTGCGTGAAAGCTTAGCGCTGATGCAGAAGATATTTCATATTCGCAACTGCGAGGACAGCGTCTTTGCCCACCGGTCACGTCCCTGCTTGCAGTATCAGATTCATCGCTGTAGCGCTCCCTGCGTCGACTATATCTCCGCTGAGGACTACCGGCGCGATCTAGAACACGCCGTAATGTGCCTGGAAGGCAAAAGCGAAAGCGTGACCCAAGAGCTGATGGAGGCGATGGAAAAGGCCAGCCAGGCGCTCAACTTTGAGGAGGCCGCCCGTCTTCGCGACCAGGTTCAGCAACTACGGCAGCTTCAGCAGCGGCAGTTTGTCGACACCGGAGGCGGTGATGCGGATATTTTCGCTCTCGCCCAGCGCCCCGGTGCGCTTGGCGTTTCAGTGTTAAGCGTCCGCGATGGTCGCCTGCTGGGCGCGCGCCATCACACGCCGAAAAACGGTCTGGATCTACCGCTTGAATCGCTGCTCACCGAGGTGGTTAGCCAATACTATTTTGGCCAACCCCATAACGTGCCCAGCGAAGTAATTACTAGCCACCCGCTAGACGACAGCGAGCTTATCGCCGAGGCGTTGACCCAACAGGCGGGCAAACGCATTCGCGTTACCAGCCAAGTGCGCGGCCACCGCGCCCAGTGGCAGCAGCTCGCCATTACCAACGCGGAGCAGCAGTTGGCCTCACAATTGGCCAATCAAACCCAGCTCACCCAGCGCTTTACCGCCCTGCAGAAAGCGCTGAGCCTAGAAGACACACCGCAGCGCCTGGAGTGTTTCGACATTAGCCATAGCCACGGTGAGGCCACCGTTGCCTCCTGCGTGGTGTTTGATCATCAAGGCCCGCGTAAAAGCGACTACCGCCATTTCCGTATTGAAGGTGTCGCCGCCGGTGATGACTATGCTGCCATGCAGCAGGCCCTAACCCGACGCCTAAAGCGCGTAAAAAGCGGCGAAGCAGTCGCCCCGGACATCCTGATCGTCGACGGTGGCAAGGGTCAGCTCAATATGGCCCGAGAAGTGTTTAAAGAGCTCGACATCAGCAACATCATGCTACTGGGCGTCGCTAAAGGCACCACGCGTAAGGCAGGACTTGAAAGTCTGTTTGTGGAAACAGCGGACAATCCGCTGGATTTGGATCCGACCTCCCCCGCCCTACACTTGATCCAGCATATTCGCGATGAATCACACCGGTTTGCCATTGCGGGCCACCGCGCTCAGCGTGATAAAGCGCGACGCACTTCAACCCTGCAGGATATTCCAGGCATTGGCCCCAAGCGTCGTCGGGAGTTACTGCGCTTTTTTGGCGGCCTGCAGGGGGTACAAAAGGCCAGCCGCGATGAACTCGCCCGCGTACCGGGCATTAATGCGTCGTTAGCCGAGAGTATTTACCGGGCACTCAATGGATAAACGCTCGTTTGCCATAGATGCCATCGGCCAAGGGGGATAGAATGACCCCCAGACACTTCGAATCCTCTGATTTCCCGGCAAGGATCGCACCCTGCGATGAACATACCCAACATATTAACGCTGGCGAGAATCGCCTTTATTCCGCTGCTGGTGGTGCTGTTTTATCTACCCTTCAGTTGGAGCATGCCTGTGGCGGCTGGCTTATTTGGTCTGGCCTCCATTACCGACTGGTTGGATGGCTACTTAGCGCGACGCTGGAATCAGTCCACACCTTTTGGCGCATTTTTAGACCCTGTGGCTGACAAACTCATGGTGGTCGTCGCCCTGGCGCTATTGATTGAGCGTTACGACACCCTGGTGCTGACGCTCCCTGCGCTGGTGATTATCGGCCGGGAAATTGTCATTTCAGCGCTACGCGAGTGGATGGCTGAAATGGGTAAACGTGGCATGGTGGCGGTTTCTTGGGTAGGCAAGCTTAAAACCACTCTGCAAATGGTGTCGCTGCTGATCTTACTGGCGCTTCCACCGACGCACGAATTTGCACTGCTAGGCGTTGTAGTACTTTATACCGCCGCTATCCTAACGTTGTGGTCGATGATTCAATACCTGAAAGCGGCCTGGCCGCATCTTAGCCGCTCCATGTAAGCTGCTGATAAGTAAATAAGGAGCACGCATTAATTCATTGATTGACAACTTGGCGGTGATCCGTATAATTCGCCCTCGAGTCGAGCGGGAATAGCTCAGTGGTAGAGCATCGCCTTGCCAAGGCGAGGGTCGGGAGTTCGAATCTCCTTTCCCGCTCCATTTTGGATGTGTGGTAAAAGGGTATCGCCAAGGCGAGGGTCGTGATCTGGTGCGCCAGCCCGGTCGAATCTCCTTTCCCGCTCCAACGACTTTTGAGGCTGGATGGCAGAGTGGTTATGCAGCGGACTGCAACTCCGTGTACGCCGGTTCGATTCCGACTCCAGCCTCCATCTTTGTGTAGCAGTGGTGTTTTAAGTAGAACGAAACAGCATTGCGATGTGATCTTTGTGTGATGTAAAGCCCGGATGGCGAAATCGGTAGACGCAAGAGACTTAAAATCTCTCGGGGGCAACCCCGTGCCGGTTCAAGTCCGGCTCCGGGCACCACTCTCTGCTTTTCACTTCCCCTTCAGCTTTTCTTCCTCAGTCATTTAACTTCCTATATTGATTTTTATTACGCCGCTCTTTGCTGCGCCTTTTTGCGTGCTCGAATATCACTCATTTCTTAAGCCGAAGCATCGCTAAACGCTAATCGCCGCGCTATGATGCCTGCCTTCTAATTATTTGTCCTCGGCGAAGCTTGCGACGTTTAGGGCTTGCAATATTTCGGTCAGCATCAAGGGGGAGCAGGCACTATGAGCACGCCAATATCCGATGTACTTATCATTGGCGGCGGCGTCGCTGGGCTAACCCTTGCCTTGGAAGTGGCCGATCACAGATCAGTGACACTGGTTCGCCCCGCACAAGACGACCAAGGTGCCAGCCGCTGGGCCCAGGGCGGCATTGCCGCTGTGCTTTCGCCGGATGACGATCTCGATGCCCATATCAACGACACCCTGGTGGCTGGCGATGGGCTATGCGATAGCGAGGCCGTTCGCTTTACCGTCACCAATGGGCCCGCAGCCATTCAGTGGCTGATTGATAACGGCGTTCCCTTTACACCCGAGCACGACCCTGCCGCACGCTACCCGTATCACCTCACCCGAGAAGGCGGCCACAATGCCCGGCGGATTATCCACGCGGATGACGCCACCGGTCGCGCCGTGGTGGATACGCTGGTAGCCAAAGTGGCGCAGCATCCCAATATCACCCAGCGCAATGATTTAACCGTTGTTGGCCTGCTACAAGATAATCAAGGTGCCTGCCGTGGCGCCTATGGCAGCGATACTAACCAACAGTGGCACTCGCTCACTGCGCGCCATACCGTATTGGCCACTGGCGGCGCAAGCGGCCTTTATCGCCACACCACTACGCCCGCTCCTAGCAGCGGCGAAGGCATGATGATGGCGGCAGAGTTGGGGGCTCGGTTAATGAACCTAGAGTTTCAACAGTTTCACCCAACCTGTCTATTTGACCCCGAAGGCCCGGCGTTTTTGATTAGTGAGGCGGTTCGTGGTGAAGGCGGACATCTGCTCAATGGGGCCGGAGAGCGTTTTATGCTGGCGCTGGACAAGCGCGCCGAGCTAGCCCCAAGGGATGTCGTCGCCCGCGCCATTGATGCCGAAATACAGCGCAGCACCCTAGGCCACGTGTGGTTGGATATTCGCCATTTAGGTGAAAAGGCAATTCGCCACCACTTCCCCACTATTCTGGCGCACTGTGCTTCTCGCGGTATCGATATCACCCAGCAGGCTATTCCCGTGGTGCCTGCTGCCCACTATAGCTGCGGCGGTGTCGCCACCAACCTGCAAGGTGCCACCAAGGTTGCCAACCTCTATGCCATCGGTGAAACAGCTTGCACAGGCCTACACGGCGCCAACCGAATGGCCAGCAACTCACTGTTAGAGTGTTTGGTATTTGCACGCAGCTGTGCCCAAACGCTGCTCGCACAAGGGCAGGAACAATACGGCCAAGCGAACAGCAGTAGCGGATTTCAGCCCCCAGCGCAGGCTGCGGCAGCGGTCTTACCCAAGGAAGTACTCAGCGATATACGCCAACAAATGCGCACCACCATGAGCCAGCATGTCTCCATTGTGCGCAGCGAAGCGGGGCTAAGTTCTGCTCTGGCGCATTTGAAGGCGCTGCTAAACAGCTTGGAAGAGATTAACGGGGCCCTAACAGCCCCGGAAGGCAAACGCTTGCACCAGACACTACAGTTAGCAATATTGACCGTGCTCGCCGCTCAGCAGCGGCATGAGTCACGAGGACTGCATTACTCCACCGACTGGCCCCACCAACAGCCCACAGCCGTTGCCTCTTCGCTTTCGATAAACGATTTATCAGAGGCGTTAGAAAAAAATCGCTAGCGGCCAGGACGGTGGAACAACTGCCTTACCTCACGCAGACCTTTGTGAGGCACGCTATCAGGCCAGAGCCAAACCCGCTGCGTACCCACATAAAGTCCTATTAACCAGGGCCCTAAATAGTCACAGCGAACCTGATCCGCGTCACTCAGATCCTCATTTCCCGTGAGAGCACCCACCTCATGCTGCGACTCGCGCAGCCAACGGCCTTGAACTTGTAGCGCCGTCAACGTCAGCGAGAGCACGCCTTTGGGTTGACGAAGATAGCCGCACCACCCAAGGCCACCGCCCAGTACAAGCATCGCCACTGCTGCTAGCTTACCCCCGACCCAATAGCTCAACGCTACTAGCCCGATCAACAACCCACACTGGGCTAGTAGCCAATACTTAGAGGGTACGATAGGCAGAATTATCGGTGGTTTCAGCATGCTCAACGATCATTTGTACGATTCGCCGCTGGCTCGGCTCCTCGGGCCACTCGCGGTGCATCAGCCAGACAAACAGATCCTGATCTTCACCTTCAATGAGCTGCTGATAGGCCAGCTGATCCTCTTCGCTGAGATGGTCAAACCGCTGTTCAAGAAACGGGATAAGCAGCAGATCAAGCTCCCACATGCCGCGCCGGGAGTGCCAGTAAAGCCGTTTGCGCAAAATGGCTGCTGGGGAATTGTCGTCGTTCAACGTCAGCCGCTCCGATCTAATAAATGAAGGGTCAGTATACCTAAGCTGTGGGGTCGCGCCAGCGCCCTCCATCGCCTATGCTGTTAATGAGTCTAGAACCTTGTTTTATCTGAATTGTTTTATACTGAATTGCGCAGTATGCTGAATTTGATGTTAGCGAGGTCGAGAGCGCGTCAAGGCCTTCAATGTTCGCAGGGAGCCAACCGATGACTAAATCTGAATTAATCGAACAAATTGCGATGCGTCAGCCGGAGTTGTCCGCCAAAGATGTTGAAACGGCGGTGCGTATTATCCTGGACGATATGACGGATTCTCTTTCTAGCGGTGGTCGCGTTGAGATCCGTGGTTTCGGCAGCTTTTCGCTGCACTACCGGGAGCCGCGGGTAGGACGCAATCCAAAAACAGGCGATGCAGTTGATCTGGAAGGCAAGTACGTGCCGCACTTTAAGCCTGGGAAGGAGCTACGCGAGCAGGTAGACGCTAGTCGAGCACTAGGCTACTAAAACGCGACTATTCATTTCTGTGGGATGACGTCGCCGCTTGAGTCGTACACAATAGCGCTACCGTGAACGTCACAGACTAGGAAACTCACATGCGTTGGATCAAAGGGCTGATTCTAGCCGTTATTTTGCTGATAGTAGTGCTGGTCGGTATTCTGTTTGCCGTTAATAATCAGCAAACCATTGCCTTAAACCTTATTTGGCTGGAGCTACCAGCGGTATCGCTGTCGGTTTGGCTGCTCGCGACGTTGGTGTTTGGCGTCATACTCGGCATGCTCGCCATGCTAGGTGTCTACGTGAGATTAAAAGCCACCCTGGCCCGCAGCCAGCGACAGAATAAGCAGCAGCGTAAAGAGCTCGATAGCCTACGCACCCAGGAGTTTAAGGAACTGGCATAAATGCTGGATGTCGCGCTGCTAAGCGTACTGTTGGTCGCCATTGCCATCGGTTACGGGTTAGGTTATCACCAAGCCGGACGCCGCCGACATCGCTCCCGACCGCCCGCGGCCTCCTCGCAGGCGCTCTCCAGAGACTACTTCGTCGGGCTTAACTACCTGCTTAACGAGCAGCCCGACGAAGCGATCAATACCTTTATTAACGTGCTTGCAGTCAACAGCGAGACGGTTCATACCCATATCGCCCTCGGCAAACTGTTTCGCACCCGCGGCGAGGCTGATAAAGCGGTGAGCATTCACCAAAACCTGCTAGCACGTCCCGCCCTTTCCCAACACACCAACGAACAGATCCAGCTTGAGCTTGCCCGGGATTTTATGGCGCTTGGTGTTCATGACCGCGCACAGCGGCTACTCAATACGCTACTGGAGCATAGCGGTGATGATGATCACCGCTATGCTGCGAAACAGCTGCTCATTGATTTATTAGAGCGCGAAAAAGCGTGGCAGCAAGCCCTCGACGTTATCCAGCCGCTGCTTAAGCAGTATCCTAAGATGCGTCGTCCAGCGGCCCACTGGCTATGCGAGCTGGCGTTAGAGGAAATTAGCGAAGCCAGTCGACCACTGGCGAAAAAGCACCTCAAAAAAGCCCTGCAACTGGATGAAAACTGCGTTCGCGCCACCCTGCTACTAGCCGAATTAGAGATGGACAATGGGCACTATGAACGAGCGATTGAGCGATTAGATAACATCCCAGGGCAAGAGATAGCGCATATCCCCACCATGCTGCCCGCCCTCAAGCACGCCTATCTGCGCAATAATGATGAAGCTGGCTATGAAGCTCATCTTTACCGGCTACTTGAGCAAGCGCCTTACACCAGTACGATTATTGCGCTAGGGCAGCTCGTGCATCAGCGTGAAGGGGTCGACAAAGCAATTGAGTTGATTGGTGAGCGATTGCGCGCCGTGCCGAGTTTAGGTGGGCTGGATTATTTGATCGATCTGTATATTGAAAGCCAACGCCTGAGTGGAAAACCCTCCCCAGATACGCGCCTACTGTTACTAAAACATCATACCGATGCGCTACTGCTTAATAGAACGCGTCATCGCTGCCAGCGCTGCGGCTTTGCCAGCGACGCGTTACAGTGGCAGTGCCCCAGCTGTCGCTTCTGGGGCACGATTAAGCCGGTCATTGGCGTTGAGGGCGAATAGTGCTCACAAAGCTAAGGTGTTCAAGGGTATTTAGTGAACCCCTAGTTCCGCCTCAATCGCCTCAAGCGCTACCATGGGGTCGTCAGCCTGAGTAACGGGGCGACCGATGACCAGGTGGCTGCTTCCCTCTGCCATAGCCTCACTGGGGCTCATCATCCGCTGCTGGTCATTAGCGACTGCAAAACTTGGCCGAATACCAGGAGTCACTTTCAAGAACGACTCACCGCATAGCGTTTTGATCCGCGCGGACTCCTGGGCCGAACAGACGACCCCTTGTAAGCCACTCTGCTTCGCCAGCAGCGCTAAGCGCTCCACGTGATCGGCGAGTGGTGCCTGAATACCCAGCTCTGCTAAATCAGCGGCCTGCATACTGGTCAATACGGTAACGGCGATTAAATGGGTCGTTAGAGCATTCTGATCCAGGCGTTGCACTGCCGCCTCCATCATCCGGCGCCCGCCGCTGGCATGAACGTTGACCATCCACACGCCCTGCTCAGCCGCCGCCTGCACGGCGCTGGCAACGGTATTGGGAATATCGTGAAATTTAAGATCCAGAAACACTTCAAACCCACGCCCATGCAGCGCCTCAAGCACCGCCGGGCCGCTGCGGGTAAATAGCTCCTTACCCACTTTCACACGGCACCGGGCGGGATCCAACTGATCAGCCATGCAAAGCGCGGCGTCTAGTGACGGGTAATCAAGGGCAATAATAATCGGGGAATCGGTGGCCACAACGTTGCTCCAAATACGTTTTCGACCATTATATCAGCCTCTCCCCACTCCTCGCTCCCCCGAGTGCAAGCTGCATGTAAGCCTTTTGCCATATATGAATAGCTAAAAACTTACAAGCGCCGTCATAGATCTCTTACAGAAACACGTTCTCAATAAAGCTAAGTTAGTAATGCATCGGCGTTTAACTTGCTCATTATTAATTCGGGCACGAGTAGAAACCTCTACTCAACGCCGCTTGTGCAATCCAATCAACCCATCGTTATTAAAAGGATCATTGCAGATGAACATGACAATTAAAGGGATATTGGCCGCCCTACTGCTGAGCATTAGCTTAGGACTTTCCAGTGGCGTGCTGGCCCAAGAGGTAGCCCCAATTAACGTCAATACAGCCGACGCTGAGCTGCTGGCCGAACTACCGGGTATTGGGCCCAGTCGAGCCGACGCGATCATTGAAGAGCGCGAAACCAATGGCGCCTTTGAAAGCGCTGCAGACCTTGAGCGTGTCAATGGTATTGGGCCAGCCACCGTTGACCGTATGCGCGATCAAGTGACATTTGAATAACCTCATTGAAGCGCATATTGATCGTTAAAAGTCCACAAAGCCCGGTGCTTACCCAAGCCGGGCTTTGTGGATAGCGTGCTTTTAAATCATCCACATATCCAAGAATTTGTGTACCGGCATTGCTTCAAGGGTTGTCTGACGGCTGCATATTTCGGCAATTGTTTGGCAACGACTTGCTGGAAAGCGGGTCGCTAAATTGCGCTCAAACTTTTCAACCAATAGCGGCATCCCCTCTTCCCGACGACGTCGATGGCCTACCGGGTACTCCACTACGATTTTATCAGACGCACTCCCATCGCTGAAAAATACCTGCACCGCATTGGCGATAGAGCGCTTCTCAGGGTCATGGTAATCCGCCGAATACTCAGCGTTTTCTTCTACCACCATCTTATTACGCAGCTCATCTATCAGCGGATGCTCCTCATGAAAGCTATCTTCATAGTGCTCAGCATTAAGCGCACCAAAGATAAGCGGCACCGCGGTCATGTATTGCAGGCAGTGGTCGCGATCCGCCGGATTGGCGAGTGCGCCGGTTTTTGAAATAATCCGAATAGCCGAATCGTGGGTGGTGAGTACAATCCTATCGATCTCGGCCAAGCGCTCCTTCACCTGCGGGTGGAGGGTTACGGCGGCTTCACAGGCGGTCTGGGCGTGAAATTCAGCCGGGAAGGAGATCTTAAACAGAATATTCTCCATCACGTAGCTACCAAACTCCCGCTGAAAGCGTAGGCGACGGTCAGCTTCCGGCTTGAGGCTCAAATCTTTGTTGGCATGACTGAACAGCACATCGTAGAAGCCCCATTGGGGCGCTGACAGCGCGCTGGGAATACCCATTTCACCACGCAGGGCGATATCCGCTAAGCGCACGCCCCGTGAAGTGGCATCCCCTGCGGCCCAGCTTTTACGCGAACCGGCGTTGGGCGCATGACGATAGGTGCGCAGGCTCTGACCATCTACCCAGGCGTGGGAGAGCGCCGAGAGCAACTGCTCGCGATTGGCGCCCAACAGTTTGGCGGCCAGCGCCGTAGAGGCGACTTTCACCAGCACCACGTGATCGAGGCCAACGCGGTTGAAGCTATTCTCCAGCGCCAGCACCCCCTGAATCTCATGAGCCATGATCATGGCGTTGAGCACATCGCGCATTGTAAGCGCAGCGTCGCCTTGTGCAACCCGCTGCTGTGAAAGGTGGTCAGCAACGGCGAGTATCCCACCCAGATTATCGGAGGGGTGACCCCACTCGGCGGCAAGCCAGGTGTCGTTATAATCCAACCAGCGGATGATACAGCCGATATCCCACGCCGCCTTAACCGGGTCCAGGCGAAGCGACGTGCCGGGCACTCGTGCCCCAAAGGGAACCACCGTGCCTTCCACTATCGGCCCCAGATGCTTAGTACATTCAGGGAAACGTAGCGCCAACAGCCCGCAGCCAAGCGTATCCATTAAGCAGTAGCGGGCGGTTTCCAATGCCTCCTGTGACTCCACCTGATAATTGAGCACGTAGTCAGCAATGGCCTGTAGCTCGGGGTCGTAATCAGGCCGCTGATTGGTTTCGGATGTGGCGGACATAGCACTCTCCTGTTGTATACCGATCCATTCAGTATGGCCCAGCGAGGGTTTATTAAAAGCTGTCGCCGGGTATACGAACTACCCCCTCCATCAACACCCGCGCACTGCGGCTCATGATTGCCTGCTCAATATGCCAGCGCCCATCTACTAGGTTTGCTTCCGCACCCACACGAAGACTTCCGGAAGGATGACCAAAAGTAACCTCGTTTCGCTTACCTCCACCGGCGGCTAGGTTCACCACAGTGCCTTCAATCGCCGCTGCGGCTGCTATAGCAACGGCTGCAGTGCCCATCATGGCGTGGTGTAGTTTGCCCATGGAGAGCGCTCGCACCAGCAGGTCGATATCGGCCGCCTGAACGTTTTTACCGCTCGATGATATGTAATCCGCCGGTGGGCTAACAAAAGCCACTTTGGGCGTGTGCTGGCGACTGGCGGCTTCGCTGACGTCGTTGATCAACCCCATACGAACTGCACCGTGGGCACGAATGGTTTCAAACATAGCCAGGGCTTTGCTGTCGCTATTGATGGCATCCTGCAGCTCGGCGCCGGTGTAACCAATGTCAGCGGCGTTAACAAATACAGTGGGAATACCGGCATTAATCAGGGTCGCTTTCAATATCCCCACGCCTGGCACGTCAAGCTGATCAATGAGATTACCGGTGGGAAAAATGGCCCCCTCGCCATCGGCCGGATCCATAAAGGCCACAGGAATCTCGGCAGCGGGAAAGGTCACGCCATCCAGCTCAAAATCGCCGGTCTCCTGCACTTCGCCATTGACGATAGGCACCCGTGAGACGATGGTTTTCTGGATATTCACCTGCCAAATGCGTACCTCGGCCACCCCGTTTTCAGGAATACGCGCAGGGTCAACAAGACCATTGGTAATTGCGAAAGGGCCGACCGCCGCGGAGAGGTTGCCGCAGTTACCGCTCCAATCCACATAGGGCTTGTCGATGGAGACCTGACCGAACAGGTAATCCACATCGTGTTCGGCTGACTCACTTTTCGACAGAATCACCGTCTTGCTAGTGCTTGAAGTGGCGCCCCCCATACCATCAATCTGCTTTTCGTAGGGGTCGGGGCTGCCGATTACCCGCAGCAGCAACTGATCCCGTGCGACACCCGGCCGCTGTGCCGCTTCGGGTAGGTCACTTAGTTTAAAAAACACGCCCTTACTGGTACCGCCGCGCATATAGGTTGCGGGTATTTTTATTTGCGGTACGGGGTTTGTTTGCACTGAATCGCTGCTCATCATTACCACTCCTAAAAAAATAACCCGGTGCTCTAAGCTTGTTTCGAAAAGCTAGATTCGAAAAACTAGGTTCGAAAAGCTAAAGGCACCGGGTTCTCTCGGTCAGCTAGGCCACTTCAATTAAGCCGCCGTGGACTCAAGAAAGTCTTGGGCAAAGCGCTGCAGTACACCACCGGCGGTGTAAATCGACACCTCCTCGGCGGTGTCCAAACGGCACTTCACCGCAACCTGCTCGCTGTCACCGTTTTGGCGGTGGATCACCAGGGTGAGCATCGCCCCTGGCGAAACGGTGCCTTCGACATCAAAGGTTTCAGTGCCGTCCAGGCCCAGTGTCATACGCGTAGTCCCAGGCTCAAACTCCAGCGGCATCACCCCCATACCGATCAGGTTGGTGCGGTGGATACGCTCAAAGCCTTCTGCGGCAATCGCTTCCACCCCCGCCAGCGCCACGCCTTTAGCCGCCCAATCACGCGAGGAGCCCTGGCCGTAATCCGCCCCGGCAATAATGATCAGCGGCTGCTTGCGAGCCATATAGGTTTCAATCGCCTCCCACATGCGGGTGACTTGGCCTTCCGGCTCTACCCGCGCCAGCGAGCCCTGTTTAACGTTGCCGTCGGCATCGCGCACCATCTCGTTGAACAATTTCGGGTTGGCGAAGGTGGCCCGCTGAGCAGTTAGGTGGTCACCGCGGTGGGTGGCGTAGGAGTTAAAGTCCTCTTCAGGCAGGCCCATTTTGGCCAAGTATTCGCCCGCTGCGCTGTTCAACTGAATAGCGTTGGAAGGCGACAGGTGGTCGGTAGTGATATTGTCCGGCAGGATCGCCAGCGGCCGCATGCCTTTGAGGGTGCGTACTTTCGCCATATTGCCCTCCCAATAAGGCGGCCGGCGGATATAGGTGCTCTGGGGCCGCCAGTCATACAGCGGGCTGACCTGGGCGCGGGCGCTCTTATCCAGATCGAACATGGGGATATAGGTCTGACGGAACTGCTCCGGCTTCACCGATGATTTGACGATCGCGTCGATCTCTTCATCCGCTGGCCAGATATCTTTCAAGGTGACTGGGTTGCCCGCCTGATCCACGCCCAGGACGTCTTTTTCGATATCAAAGCGAATCGTGCCCGCAATGGCGTAGGCGACCACCAGGGGCGGTGACGCCAAAAACGCCTGCTGGGCGTGGGGGTGAATGCGCCCATCGAAGTTGCGGTTGCCAGAAAGCACGGCGGTCGCATAGAGATCCCGCTCAATAATCTCCTGCTGAATTTTTGGATCTAGCGCCCCGGACATACCGTTGCAGGTAGTACAGGCGTAGGCCACCACCCCGAAGCCAAGATTTTCCAGTTCGCTCATCAAACCGGCTTCTTCCAGGTACATCTTGACGGTTTTCGAGCCCGGCGCCAGCGACGACTTCACCCACGGCTTACGCAGCAGACCCAGCCGATTGGCGTTACGGGCAATTAGCCCGGCGGCAACCATATTACGTGGGTTAGAGGTATTGGTGCAGCTGGTGATGGCGGCGATGATAACCGCGCCATCGGGCATTTTGCCTGCTTTCTCTTCCGCCTGTGCTGCCTCAAGCCCTACCGCAATGCCGCGCTGTGCCAGTTCTGAAGTAGGCAAATGAGCGTGGGGATTGGAAGGCCCCGCCAGAGTGCGTTTCACCGATGAGAGGTCAAAGGTTAGCACTCGCTCATACTCAACCTCGGTCAAGCTATCCGCCCACAGGCCGGTGTGCTTGGCGTAGGTTTCAACCAGTGCAACCTGTTCATCTTCACGGCCGGTAATTTTCAGGTAATCGATAGTTTGGCCATCGATGTAGAACATCGCCGCGGTCGCGCCGTACTCGGGAGTCATATTGGAGATAGTGGCGCGATCGCCGACCGTTAGGGCATCGGCGCCTTCGCCGTAAAACTCTAAATACGCGCCGACGACGCGCTCTTTACGCAGAAACTCGGTAATCGCCAGCACCATATCGGTACCGGTAATGCCAGGTTGCAGCTTGCCGGTCAGCTCCACGCCGACGATATCCGGCAGGCGCATCATGGAGGCACGGCCCAGCATGACGCTTTCAGCTTCCAAGCCACCCACACCTACGGAGATAACGCCCAGGGCATCGACCATGGGTGTATGGCTATCGGTACCCACACAGGTATCCGGGTAGGCAATGCCGTCGCGGTTCTGTACCACTGGCGACATCTTCTCCAGATTGATCTGGTGCATGATGCCGTTGCCGGGGGGAATCACATCAACGTTTTCAAAGGCCGTTTTAGTCCAGTTAATAAAGTGGAAGCGGTCATCGTTGCGGCGGTCTTCAATGGCGCGGTTTTTCTCGAAGGCACCCTCTTCCGACCCTGCGTGCTCCACCGCCAGCGAGTGGTCAACGATTAGCTGGGTAGGCACTACAGGATTAACCTTGGCGGGGTCGCCGCCCTTTTCAGCGATGGCGTCACGCAGCCCGGCTAAGTCCACCAGTGCGGTCTGGCCGAGAATATCGTGGCAGACCACGCGCGCGGGGTACCAGGGGAAATCCAGGTCACTCTTGCGCTCGATCAGCTGTTTTAGCGCATCGGTAAGCAGTTCAGGATCGCAGCGGCGCACCAACTGCTCCGCCAGCACACGTGAGGTATAGGGCAGCTGCGCATAGGCTCCGGGCTGAATATCTTCCACCGCCTCGCGAGCATCAAAAAACTCAAGCGCTGTGCCAGGCAGGGGTTTACGGTATTGGGTATTCATAGCAGACAGACTCACAAGAAGGGGGCTGAAAAAAGCCCGGTGTCCAAGTCACCGGGCAACAGGCGGTTCAGTCTCGCGCTTCTATCGGCACCCACTCGCTCTTCTCAGGGCCAGTGTAATCGGCGCTAGGGCGAATAATGCGGTTATTGGCACGCTGCTCAAATACGTGCGCCGCCCAGCCAGTCAGCCGTGACATCACAAAAATCGGCGTAAACAGCTTGGTGGGTATATCCATAAAGTGATAAGCGCTGGCATGGAAGAAGTCTGCGTTACAGAACAGCTTCTTCTCACGCCACATGACCTCTTCGACCCGTTCAGAAACCGGGTAAAGCACCTTATCACCCACATCGTCAGAAAGCTTCTTGGACCAGTGCTTGATAATCGCGTTGCGCGGGTCGGACTCGCGATAGATCGCATGGCCGAAGCCCATGATTTTATCCTTACGCTCCAGCATGCCCATGATCTTGCTTTCTGCTTCTTCTGGCGACTGCCAATCCTCGATCATCGCCATGGCCGCTTCGTTGGCACCGCCATGCAGGGGGCCGCGCAGCGAACCAATCGCACCGGTCACGCAGGAGTGCATATCGGAAAGCGTGGAGGCACACACCCTTGCGGTAAAGGTAGAGGCGTTGAACTCATGCTCGGCATAAAGAATCAGCGATACGTTCATGACCCGCGCATGCAGCTCTGAGGCGGGCTCGCCGCGTAGCATGTTAAGGAAATGGCCGCCTACCGAGTCGTCATCGGTCTCGGTATCAATGCGCACGCCGTCGTGGGTGAAGCGGTACCAGTAGCAAATAATCGAGGGCAGCACCGCCAGCAGCCGATCCGCAACGTCTTGCTGCTGATCAAAATTCTCCTCGGTTTCCAGATTGCCCAGCATTGAGGTGCCGGTGCGCATTACATCCATGGGGTGGGCGTCTTTGGGAATCTGCTCGAGCACTGTTTTCAGTGCATCAGGTAGGCCACGCAGGCTTTTCAGCTTGGCGATGTAGTGATCCAGCTCGGCTTGATTGGGCAGTTTGCCTTTTAACAGCAGGTAAGCCACTTCTTCGAATTTGGCTTTTTCGGCCAGCTCTTTGATATCAAAGCCACGATAGGTCAGGCCTGAACCGGTTTTGCCTACTGTGCATAGCGCGGTAGAACCAGCGCTCTGGCCACGCAGCCCTGCGCCTGTCACGGGTTTATCAGCCATGGTGTGTCTCCTGTTACTGCTTTTATTTTAACTATCGTTTTCTGAATAATGTCGTTTATTAAACTTTCGGCAACGCTGGTTTGGTGAGAGGGCAGGTTGGAGCGAGGGTCTTTCGCCCAGGGATGGCGAAAGTAGCGCCCAGGGATGGGTTCACAGCGCCCTCGCGGAGACCTGCCCTCTCACCAGTTGGCTTACTGGTCATCACCTTTCTCGGCAAACAAAGCATCCAGCTTCTGCTCAAAATCGTGGTAGTTCAGAAAGTCGTAGAGTTCGTCGCGTGTCTGCATGATAGGCACGACGTCTTTTTGATGGCCGTTGTCGAGGATGCTTTGATAGACCTGCAGTGCCGCAGCGTTCATAGCGCGGAAGGCCGAGAGCGGGTAAAGCACCATGCGGCAGCCAACGTCACCAAGTTCCGTTTGCGTAAATAGCGGAGTAGCGCCGAACTCGGTGATGTTAGCCAAAATGGGCGCATTGACCCGTTCACAGAAGGCTTTGTAATCATCCAGGGTATGAACCGCTTCGGCGAAGATGGCATCTGCCCCTGCTTCCACGCAGGCGTTTGCCCGCTCAATGGCCGCATCGAGTCCTTCTTTTTGAAACGCATCGGTGCGGGCAATCAAATAGAAGTCGGGGTCGATCTTGGCATCGGCGGCAGCTTTAATGCGGTCGACCATCTCCTGCTGAGAGACAATTGCTTTATTGGGGCGGTGGCCACAGCGCTTTTGGGCCACCTGGTCTTCCATATGTACCGCGGCCACGCCAGCGCGCTGCATTTCTTTTACTGTGCGTGCAATATTGAAGGCACCGCCCCAACCGGTATCGATATCCACCAGCAGTGGCAGCTCGGTAGCGCCGCAGATACGGTGGGCATCTTCCACCACGTCATTCATGGTCGTCATGCCCAGATCCGGCAAGCCGAAAGAGGCGTTGGCGACGCCGCCACCAGAGAGATAAATGGCTTGGTGGCCAACCTTGTCGGCCATTAACGCTGTGTAGGCATTAATGGTACCTAAGATCGGCAGCGGGCGGTTAGCCTCAAGCGCGGCTCGAAACCGGGCGCCGGGAGTCATCTGAGACATGGGCGTTTCTCCTATTGCTAATTTCTAGTTATGTTTTAGCTTTGTGATGTAGATGCTGACTGTTCTAAGGCCGCTGCATAGCGATCCGCCACATTGGCGCGAGAGGCGCTGACATGGCGGCGCATGAGCAGCTCGGCCAGCTCCGCATCACCGGCTTCAATGGCATCAACAATGCGATGGTGCTCCACAAAGGCGCGCTGCGGTCGCGTGCCGCTGGCACTGAACTGAGTGCGATAAAGGCGCACAAGGTAGTAAAGGTCGTCGCAGAGCAGGTTCATTAGCATCTTGTTATGGCTGCCCTGAACGATGCAGTAGTGAAAATCGAGATCACCTTCGCGCTGGTAGTAAGCTTCGCCGCGCTTTAAATCGGCTTGGCCTTCGTGCAGCGCCAGCACATCCCGCAAACCCTGAACCTCTGCCGGTGACATATGCTCAGCCGCCAAGCGCGCCGCCATACTTTCCAGGGCTTCACGCAGGTCAAACAGCTCTAAAAGCTCCTTCATCGAGAGCTTAACCACCCGGGCACCCACATGAGGAACGCGCTCGATGAGGCGGTGGGCTTCCAAGCGCCGCATCGCCTCGCGCAACGGCCCTCGGGAGATACCATAGGTTTTAGATAGCCCCGGCTCGGTAATCTTACTGCCGGGAGCAAGCTCGCCGCGTACGATGGCATCTTGCAACTGATGAAATACCCGCTCGGCGAGCGTGCGTACTTCAGGGGTTGCCATTTCATGCGGCGAGGCGTCGGAATAAGAAGAAATGGGTAAGCTCATGGCAAATTGTCGACAATTAGAAACATAGCGAAACTTTAGCCCCGCGAACCACAGCCGTCAACCTGCTTATAAAGCGACTTTATACATCTTTCGTTGTAGGCAAAAAGTCTATCTGCAAAAACAGTGTCAACAATCATGTTTCGAGCGTGAGAATTGCGTCAATCGCATGACTGGTGCCGATCTTCAACGACCTCTACCATATGCAGCCCTCTTACCGGCCAGGCGTTTGCTTAATGAACCAGGCGTTGACGATCACTGCCCTGCCCTATTCACCCGACCCACTGGGAATATTCGCCTGCCTACGTGCCAGGCCCGGTGCGGTGCTGCTCGATAGTGGCCGCCCTATCGCCACCGGTCGCTTTGATATTATCAGCAGCGACCCGCTTGCCACCCTTGAAGTGGCTCATCATGGCGAAGCGAGTATTGCGTCGGATCAGCTTAGCCCACCGGCGCACATAACTAGCGATGCGTTTGCCCTGCAGCAGTGGCTACTGGATCAACTGGATATTCCTAATAAAACCAGTGAACTCCCTTTTCTAGGCGGGCTAATAGGTTACTGGGGCTACGATTTAGGGCGTAAAACCTTATCGATCAAGAGTGCTCAGGCAAGCCCTGTCACGTTACCGCAAGCCCGTTTGGGACTTTACGACTGGTGTATCACCCTGGATCACATGGCCCAGCAGGCGTGGTTGATCGCCACCCCGCAGCGCCGTGAGCAGGTGGAAAGCTGGCTTATCCAGGCGCCAGCGCCGACTTGCGCGTTTACATTGACGAATAGCTTTAAAGCAGAACTCAGCCATGACCAATACGTCGCACGCTTTAACGCTGTGCAGCGCTATATTCGCGCGGGTGACTGCTATCAGATCAACCTGGCTCAGCGCTTTTATGCCGACTACCAGGGGGATGAGTGGCAGGCGTACCTACAGTTACGCAAAGCGACCCCCACGCCCTATTCAGGTTTTATGGCCTGGGGCGATAAGGCCGTGCTGTCACTTTCCCCCGAACGGTTTATTCAGTGCCGCAACGGCGAGGTCGAAACACGGCCGATTAAAGGTACCCGTCCGCGAGGGGCCACACTTGAAGAGGATAAGGCGCTGGCGGAACAGCTATTGAGCAGCACTAAAGATCGCGCTGAAAATGTGATGATCGTTGACCTACTGCGCAATGACCTGGGTCGTGTCTGCCAGCCCGGCTCCATTCGCGTTCCGCAGCTATGCCGCCTAGAGAGCTATCCTAACGTGCACCACTTAGTCAGCGTGGTGCAAGGAACGCTGGCCGGCAACTACACCCCTCTGGCACTGCTTAAGGCGGCCTTTCCCGGCGGCTCAATTACCGGCGCCCCAAAAATTCGCGCGATGCAGATCATCGATGAACTAGAACCCTGCCAGCGCAGTGTTTATTGTGGCAGCCTTGGCTATGTCGATGTGCGCGGCAGCATGGATACCTCCATCGCTATTCGCACCATGGTAGCCGAGGCGGGAAGACTGCATGTATGGGGCGGCGGGGGTCTAGTTGCAGACTCGAAAGCGGACGAAGAGTACACCGAGACACTGGATAAAATTCGTCACCTTATAGGCGCTTTGGAATAAGCAGCGCGAGCTCTATATCAAAAAGGAATATAAAAGCCAAACTAAATGGTATTGGGGTTCGCTGCCTCCTGTTTGGTAGCCTAGTCAGTATTATTTAACTTTCGATATTTAATTCTCGATTAGGAGGCAGTATGTCCTCAGAGCTTGAAGCGATTAACAGAGATTTCGCAAATAACCCTCAAGGGTTAGTTGAGTGGGCGCTGGCCCAGGGTGCACGGCCTATTTGCACCACCAACTTTCGCCCCTTTGAGGCAGTGATTCTGCATATGGTTAGCCAGGTGCGTCCGGATATTCCCATCGTGTGGATGGACAGCGGCTACAACACCGAGGCGACTTATCAATTCGCTGACGAGGTGATAAAGCAACTCAACCTAAACATCGTGAGCTTTGTGCCCCGGCGCACACGCGCTCACCGTGAAGCGCTGGAAGGCCCCATGCCTGGTATCGATGACCCGCGCCACGCGGCCTTTACTCAGGAAGTCAAAATTGAGCCCTTCGAACGCGCACTGCGTGAAATGCAGCCCGACGTATGGTTCACAGCACTGCGTGCTGAAGACACCCCCGAGCGCGCAAAAATGCAGCCGGTTAGCCGCAACAGCGATGGCCTATTGAAAGTCGCCCCGCTGCTGCAGTGGAGCGCCAAAGATATGTACCAGTATCTACAGGCGCATAATCTACCCAACAACTTCGACTACTTCGACCCTACCAAGGTGGAAGAGAAGCGCGAGTGCGGGCTGCATTTACAGCACTAACGCCACACTGCGGGTTAATACTCTGGCAGGTCCAGGTCGTCAAACAGCGACTGCTCATGGCGCGGGCCTGCCGTTAGTGCCTCATCAACCCGGTCACGGGTTAAGTGAGGCGCAAAGCGCTCCAAAAAGTCATACATGTAGCCGCGCATAAAGGTGCCACGGCGGATACCAATTTTGGTAGTGGAGCTGGCAAATAGATGGCCCGCATCCAGTGCCACCAAATCCTCATCAAGCGCCTCGTCCACGGCCATATGGGCCACAATTCCCACACCCATGCCCAGCCGCACGTAGGTCTTGATCACGTCGGCATCTGCGGCGGTTAGCACCACATTGGGCGTTAACCCTTTCGCTTTAAAAGCATCGTCTAACTGCGAGCGACCGGTAAACCCGAATACGTAGGTAACCAAGGGATGCTCACCAAGTGCCTCAAGGGTCAACGGGCCCTGATGAGTCGCCAGTGGGTGCCCCTTAGGCACCAGAACGCAGCGGTTCCAGCGATAGCAGGGCAGCAGCACTAAATCGGTAAATAGCTCTAACGACTCGGTCGCGATGGCGAAATCGGCCTGCCCTTCACTGACCATCTGCGCGATCTGCTTGGGCGTACCCTGCTGCATATGTAGGGCAACATCGGGGTATTTCAGGGTGAATTCGCTGATAATGGGGGGCAGCGCGTAGCGAGCCTGGGTATGGGTCGTGGCAATGGCCAGGCTGCCGCGGCGCTCATCGCTATGCTCCTGGGCCACCTGCTTGATGTTTTCGGTGAGGCGTAGTACCTGCCCGGCCAGGTCGATAATCGACTGCCCAGCAGGCGTCACTCGTGTCAGGTGCTTGCCGCTGCGTGCAAAAATCTCGACGCCAAGCTCATCTTCTAACAAACGAATCTGCTTGGAGATACCCGGCTGTGAGGTAAATAAATTCTGTGCTGTGGCCGAGACGTTCAGGTTATGTCGATTGACTTCCCAGATATAGCGTAGCTGTTGTAGCTTCATATCCTCACCTTATTTATTCTTTATACAGATCCATGTAGACCGTATTTCGATGTAGACCGAACCTTTCAGCACACTCATGCGCAGTGGCTACATCACGTCTGACTGGTGGCGTTGATGACTAGGCACTCTACAGCACCATATAGAATAAAAAACACCATGATAATATCTTTATATTATAAAAAAAACGTCCTACCAGCACTCATTAATTTCTGCTATTTAGTTAACTCATCATGCAGGAAATTTGCCAGCAACCTTCGCGCCCGCTAACATCTGCCCACGCTTATCGCGATAGACATGAGGCGTGGTGAACGAGCGCCAATTGATCGCGTAATGACCGTTGCTCCATTTGAGGCAACGAAACAGTAAGAGCAACGCAAACGGAGAAGCAAATGGCTAATAATGTTGATGTCACCAACGCCAATTTTGAGCAAGAAGTCCTCAACGCTGAACAGCCTGTGCTAATGAAATTCTGGGCGCCGTGGTGTGGCCCGTGCAAAGTGATGGCCCCGGTCGTTGATGAAGTGGCTGCAGAACGTCAGGAGAGCCTGAAAGTCGTTAGTGTCAATGTAGACGACGCACCTGAAATTGCTGCCGAACAAGGCGTGCGCGGCGTACCTACCGTCATGCTGTTTAAATCCGGCACCAAAGTCGCTTCACTGGTTGGCGCGCAATCTAAATCACAACTGACCCAGTTCATCGAACAAAACGCTTGATGGATGAAGGTGTTTAGCACTTGTAAAAGCCGCCGACTCTGTCGGCGGTAACAGGCCCTAAATTTTCTGCTTAATTTTTCCGTTTCCACGGTGGCAGACTAGCATCACCTGCCCGAGTATCTTTCACACGGCGCTTTCCAGGCCCTAACAGCCGTGCGATCCAGCGTGTTTGTGGGTGGCTATCGAGGGCAATCTTTAGCGTCATCGTCAGCACCACCGAAAGTAGCATTCCCGCCGCACCAAAGATCCATCCCCATACCACCAGCGATAAAAACGCCACAAACGTGGAAAGCCCCAGCGCTTGCCCCATTACCCGCGGTTCGATCAAATTGCCGAGCACAAAGTTGATCACCAGATAAGCGGAAGCCAGCAGTAGTGCCTGAAAGGCGCCGCCATCCTGGGAGACCAAGAGCAATAGCACGGGAGGAATGGCAGCAATGGCTGAGCCGATATTGGGTATAAAGTTAAGGGCAAACGCCAGCACGCCCCATAGCAGCGGAAAATCCACCCCAACGACCATGCAAGAAAGCCAAACCAACGCGCCCGTTGCCAGGCTAATAACCGTCTTAACAGCCAGATAGCGCTTCAGCGTTAAGCTGAACTCACTAAAGCGTTTCAAGCTAGGTGCAGGATTTTCCAAGGCACGGGAAATTTTGTCGCGCACATTGAGGGTTTCAAACAGCATAAAGATGACCAGTAACCCGACAATGATGCTCTGCATAAAGAGGTTACCAAGCTGGCTCAATACCTCTGGCATCCAGGAGCCTTCATCATCCATCTCAAAGAGCGAGTTGATCTGATCAGGATTAATCGCTAGCCCCCGAGAAGAGAGCGCATTGAGCAAATTCCAATACTGTTCATAAAGCCGCGATTCTATCTCCGGCAACGCCGTTACAAAGGTACTAAAGCTATTGACCACCAGCAGGCCAATCAGTGATATAAACGCCAACAACACCATCAATGTCAGAAATGCCGACATTCGCATGCTTAAACCACAGCGATGCAGCCACTGCACTGGTGAAGTACATACTACTGCGATAAATATCGCGAGCAGCAGCGGCACTAATAAATCAGCACCGGCTTTCATTCCTGCAATAATCACCACCAGCGCAGCGAGCGCCAGGGTGGCATTGAGTGGAATACTGCGGTAATCCTCGTCCGACAATTTCGACATGATCCATCCCTAGCCTGTTGTCCATATATAATGGCTGCATTCACCATATTGCACAAACCGTGCAAATAATAAGCAACTGTTTTGCATCCACTCTTCCGTGCTGAACTTTCCTTTCTACTTCGCTTCCAAGTTGCGTCTACCTGAATGATTTACACCCGGTTTAACTTGGCGGCACCACTGCCCGCCCACTAAGGAAAACATTTATGCAAGCCATACCAGCTAAGCTTCAAAAATCAGGTACTAAACGTTTACGCAATGGCATACTAGGCAGCGCACTATTGGCTCTAGTTAGCGTGCCTTTTGCACACGCCTCGCCGTCGCACCCACCCCAGCCAAGCCTGCATGTTCAAGCGCAGTCTTGGGTTGAGGTAGAACCCGATAAGGCCACCCTGAATGCACGGTTATGGGAAAACACGCCCGCCCTTTCCACCTTGGAAGAGAGTGATAGTAGCGCACTTAGCGATGCCCGCGAGCGTTTAGAGACCCGCGCCAGCAAATTAATCGAGCAAATGGAAGCCACTGGCCTAGAGCGTAACGCTATCAATGCAGGCTCGTTAAATGTCTATCCTGAGCATATTCAAGGGCCACGCAATGAAGATGGCGAGCATGAGACCTTGCAGCGCACGCGTCTTGAGCGCCCGATCACCGTCGAACTCACCGACCTCGAACAGTTAAGCGAAGTGTTAGACGCGCTAATAGCCGCTGGTGTTAACTCATTGGATGGCGTGCAGTTTGACCTACAAGACCGCGACGCTGCCACTGACGAAGCGCTGGTCAAAGCGTTGGAGAAAGCGCAACACAAAGCAAACCTGATGGCCGACAGCTTAGATGCGGAACTGGGCCATGTGCAGCGCATTGAAGAGACGCAATCGCCTATCTTCCAGCCGCGCATGATGTCAATGCGGGCAGAAAGCGATGCCGCTGGCGCTAGTCAATCCGGTGCCGCCAGTGATTACAGCCCCGGCACCATTCGTATTGATGCCGGGGTTAGCGTTGAGTGGGCGCTTAAAGGGCCAGACGCTCCACGCCGCCCAAATAGCGACGTAGCGGCTCAGGAATAATCACCGAGCCATCCGCCTGCTGGTGGTTTTCAAGCACCGCCAGCAGGCAACGACCAACCGCCAGCCCCGAACCGTTCAAGGTATGCAGCAACTGCGGCTTTTTGGAATCCGGATGGCGATACCGCGCTTGCATACGCCGGGCCTGGAAATCTTCGCAGTTAGAGACCGACGAGATCTCCCGGTAAGTCTCCTGACTGGGCAACCACACTTCCAAGTCATAAGTCTTCGTGGCCCCAAAGCCCATATCCCCAGTGCAAAGCGTTACTACGCGATACGGCAACGCCAGCGCCTGCAGAATCGCCTCCGCATGGCCGCGCATCTCTTCCAGCGCTTCGTAGCTCTTCTCCGGCTCCACAATCTGCACCATCTCGACTTTATCGAACTGATGCTGGCGGATCATACCGCGGGTATCACGCCCGTGTGAGCCCGCCTCACTGCGGAAACACGGCGTATGAGCGGTAAGCTTCATCGGCAGCGCTGCCTGTTCGACAATTTCATCGCGCACAAAGTTGGTCAACGGCACTTCTGAAGTGGGGATCAGGTGGTACTCGCGCTCATCGTCCAACTTGAACAAATCTTCGCCAAACTTCGGCAGTTGGCCGGTGCCCATCAGCGAATCGCGGTTGACCATGTACGGCACGTAGCACTCTTCATAGCCGTGCTGCTCGGTTTGGGTATCCAGCATAAACTGCGCCAACGCGCGGTGCAGGCGCGCTATCGGCCCGCGCATGACCGCAAAGCGGGCACCGGTGATTTTCGCCGCCAGCTCAAAATCGAGATAACCCGACTTCTTGCCTAGATCAACGTGATCCAGCACCTCGAAATCAAACTCCCGCGGCGTGCCCCAGCGGTGAAGCTCGACATTATCGTCTTCGCTTTTGCCTTCCGGCACGCTTTCGTGGGGCAGGTTGGGAATACCACTGATAGCGTCGTCCCACTCTTCCTGGACGTCGGCCAGCTCACGCTTGGCTTTATCAAGGCGATCACCTAAATCGCTGACTTCATCCAGCAGCGGCTGAATATCTTCCCCGTTGGCCTTGGCTTTACCAATCGCCTTGGAGCGCATATTGCGCTCATTTTGCAGCTGCTCGGTTTGCGTTTGCAGTTCGCGGCGACGCGACTCCAGCGCCTGCAATCCCGCTTTATCAAGCACAAAGCCCCGGCGGGCCAGTTGTTGAGCAACCGTGTCAAGATCACCGCGCAGCAGTTTCGGATCGAGCATGAATCCTGTCCCTTGGCCTGAAAACAATAAGAGCAACGCGCCAATGCGCGTGCATAAAGGGGCCTATTGTAGGCAAAAGCGCGGCGGGGAGCCATGGCCGGAGTCAGTTGGCATGCGTTTAGCCACGCTAGAAGGTTGAATCGACCAACTATTATAGAGCGTCACCATCCAAGTAGTGCCGCTGAAAGAGTGCAACACCAGATAAATGTGTACTAGCGCCACACTCAAGTAGCGCGAGGTAAGCCTACGGCGCACCCGAGAATACAGCGCGCAGCGCTGCTTAGATGATCGGCAACTGCGGCTAATTATGCATTATTCGTAGTGGCTCCAAAGCCGGAGCACTTTAATTACCCCTTCGTCTTCAAGTACCTGGTAAACCAAACGATGCTGAATATTGATGCGCCGTGAATAAGCCCCCGCAAGATCACCGATGAGCTTCTCAAACGGAGGCGGTTTCCGATACGGATCTTCAGCGATCAGTGCTAGCAGCTCCTGTGCCTTTGGCTTCAATCCACTGGAGGCTAACTTCTTCGCATCTTTCTGAGCGTGTTTGGTGTAAACCAACTTCCATGTCACCAGTCCAACTCCTCATCGCACTCATCCACTGGTGTCTCCATTCCATCACGAACAGACTCTCGCATCCCTGGAACAGAAAGCAGGAATAGCGTCTCCTGAATGGCAGACCAGTCCTCCTCCGCCACCAGAACGGCTTTATTCCGCTTGCCCATAATGACAATGGGCTGATGAGATTCGGCAGTCTCATCAATCAATCGATAAAGATTGCTGCGCGCCTCTGTTGCAGATATTCCGGTCATAACGCACCTCTAATTTATCCCGCCTCACATTTATTGTACGCCATATGGTACGTACGTCAAAACGAACGCAATATTCAACCCTTTTAAGACTCGAATTAAATCACCACAACTCAGAGCTTGGTTCTGATCGTTATATTTCAAAATAGCTATAGCGTGAACCCTCAACCTCAATTAGCGCGTGGTATTCCTGTGACTGAGCAGCATCTAACTCTCGGATCTAACGCATGAGCTATAACCACTCGGCATATCCATCCCAGCCCATTAGCCAAAAGTGATAGAGTGCCCGCCGATTCGACTGGCGAATCGATAAATAATAGGTTTTCACACTTTTTGACAGGAGAAACGCAGTGCAGGAGACAGCACAGCAGGGAAAGTTTGCTTGGTGGCGACGAATTGCCCTATGGAAGAAGATTCTCGCAGGGTTGGCGCTGGGTATTTTAGCGGGAGCGCTGCTAGGTGAAACCGCCAGCGTGTTTAAACCGCTGGGTGATATTTTTATTAACGCCATTATGATGCTGATTGTGCCGCTGGTGTTCTCCACCCTGGTGGTGGGTATTACCTCCATGCGCGACCCGCAGAAAATGGGCCGTATTGGCGCGCGTACCATTACGCTCTACTTGGTCACTACCGCCTTTGCTATTTCCATCGGTCTGGTACTTTCCACCCTGCTGCAGCCGGGCGTGGGGGTTGATTTAAGCTTCGACTCTGAAGTGGCCGCTAGCGAAGCACCATCGCTGGTCTCTATTCTGGTTAACTTAGTGCCGCGTAACCCGCTGGACGCCCTGGCCAACGGCAACATTATGCAAATCATTGTGTTTGCCATTGGTTTGGGTATTTCGCTGACGTTGATCGGCGATAAAGGCGAGCCGGTCATGAAGGTATTCGACAGCTTTGCCGAGGCGATGTACAAGCTCACCGGCATTGTGATGGCCTTCGCGCCCTTCGGCGTCTTTGGCTTGATCGCCCACGTCTCCGGCCAGTACGGTTTAGAGATACTGCTGCCGCTGGCCAAGCTGATTGGCGTGGCGTACCTGGCCAGTATTCTCCACGTGCTGGTGATCTATTCAGGTTTTATCTCGCTATTGGGGCGGCTAAACCCAATGCGTTATTTACAGGGCAGCCTGGACGCTATTGTAGTGGCGTTCTCATCCGCCTCTTCTGCGGGCACCCTGCCGGTCTCTATCCGCTGTGCGCAGAAGAATCTGGGCGTTTCCGAAGGGGTTTCAGGGTTTGTGCTGCCCGTGGGCGCCACCATCAATATGGACGGTACCGCGCTTTACCAGGGCGTGGTGGTGCTATTTATTGCCCAAATGACCGGCACTGATTTGAGCATGATGGATTATGGCATGATTGTCGCCACTGGCACGCTGGCATCCATTGGCACCGCAGGCGTACCGGGCGCTGGCCTGATTATGCTCTCGATTGTAATGGCCCAGGTTGGCCTGCCGCTGGAAGCTATCGCCGTGGTCGCGGGGATTGACAGGATCCTTGATATGGCACGCACCAGCGTCAACGTTGCGGGCGATTTGATGGTCACCACGCTAGTAGGTAAAAGCGAGGGTGAGCTCAACGAAGACATCTACAACCGTCGCTAATGTTAACGCTACATTTATAGTGTATGAAAAGGCGTCCGCTGTGGTTAGCAGCGGGCGCTGCGCTTTCCCTTTTACAACCTCCCCTCTCATACAGCAGTTGTGATTCGCACGGTTTCTCGGCAACCTATTAGCATCATTTCTAGCCGAGCAACGCAGCTATGCCTACCGCTTTTGATCAAACGCTCGCCGCCATCGATGCCCTGCATGCCGAGGATCCGCGTTCCACGACGCTTGCCGATGGCACCTCCATGCCCCAGGAACTGGCTTATGCCCAGCGCATGAGCGACTGGCTAGACCGCGTGCATGACGCGCCCGATGACGTGCTGCGCTTAGCCGTACGCGCACAGCACTTACAGCGCTGGTTAGTCCCGCGTGAGGAGTACCCCGAAGGGCGCGTAGGCTACTTAACCTGGCGGCGCGACCAGGGCAAGCGCGCAGGCGATACCACCGCCCAGCTAATGCGCGACGCAGGCTACAGTGACAAAGAAGCCGAGCGCGCCGCAGCGATTATTGGCAAGAAAGGCCTGGGCCGAGACCCCGATGTGCAGGCGCTGGAGGATTGCGCCTGCCTGGTATTTCTAGAGAACTACTTTGCCGACTTCTCGCGCAAGATCGAGCACGACCACATGGTACGGATCGTGCAGATGACCTGGCGCAAAATGTCGCCCCGCGCCCACGACATGGCCCTAACGCTACCTATGTCGGACGCCTCATTAGCGCTGGTGAAAGAGGCTCTGGGAGTGGATTAAGGAGAGGAGTAAGGTGTGGGGTAAGCTACAGAGCAATGCGCTACCGTGAGATGCAGCGGGGCAGCCGCTGCGGTAAAGTAGCGGTCTTCTTTTACTGCGCCCCCGGCACTGACGGCTTGATCAACTATGATTGCATCCTTGGACACCCGTACCGCCCCGTTTGAACGCTTGGGCAATGAGTATGTACGTTTTCTACAGGCGCTTAAAACGCGTGGCTTTGAAGGCGAAATCGCTCCCGACTATGCCAACCGTACGGTGTTGGCAACGGATAACTCGATCTACCAGCGCCTGCCCCAGGCGGCGGTCTACCCCAAGCATGCCGAAGATATAGAGCGCCTTACCCGGCTGGCGGCCCAAACCACTCACCGCAGCATTGTATTAACGCCCAGGGGCGGCGGTACCGGCACCAACGGCCAGTCGCTCACCGATGGCATCGTGGTGGATGTCTCCCGCCATATGAATCAGATCCTAGAAATCGATGTGGATGCACGGCGGGTGCGCGTTCAGGCGGGCGTGGTGAAGGATCAATTAAACGCGGCGCTCAAACCCCACGGGCTGTTTTTCGCCCCGGAGCTTTCGACCTCCAACCGCGCCACTATTGGCGGCATGATCTCAACCGATGCCAGCGGCCAGGGCAGCTGCGAATACGGTAAAACCCGTGATCACGTGTTGGAGCTCGATACCATTTTGATCGGTGGAAAGCATCTGCACAGCCGCGTATTAACACAGGACGAAGAGCAGGCTGAGTGCCAGCAGGAAGGCATTCTGGGCCGCGTACATACCACCGCCGCCGAGATTATCGACCAGCAGCGCGACTTGATTGCAGCCAAATTCCCGCCGCTCAACCGCTGCTTGACCGGCTACGATTTAGCCCACCTGCGCGACGACGAGGGGCAGCTCAACCTCAACAGCCTGCTGTGCGGCTCGGAAGGCTCGCTGGGCTTTTTAAATGAAGCGGTGCTGAACGTGCTGCCGATTCCCAAGCACTCCACCCTGGTCAATGTGCGCTATACCAGTTTTATGGATGCGTTGCGGGATGCCAAAGCATTAATGACTGCCAGCGCGCAGCCTACCTCGATTGAGACCATCGACGACAGCGTGCTGCAACTGGCGATGGAAGATTTCGTCTGGGACAGCGTGGCGGAGTTCTTCCCGGCGACCGCTAACACGGCGATTCGCGGCATTAACCTGATTGAGTTTAATGACGACGATGAGAGTGCCCTCGCCGAGCGAGTTCGCGCCTTCACCGAACACCTAAGCCAAGACACCACCGTTGAGCGCCTAGGCTACACCCTGGCCGAGGGGCGCGGGCAGATCCAGAAAGTCTACGCTATGCGCAAGCGCTCGGTGGGTTTGCTCGGCAATGTGCAGGGCGAGAAACGGCCCATTCCGTTTGTGGAAGATACCGCCGTGCCACCGGAGCATCTGGCCGAGTTTATCGCAGAGTTCCGCGCCGCGCTGGATGCCCGAGGACTCTCCTACGGGATGTTTGGTCATGTAGATGCAGGCGTGCTGCACGTGCGCCCCGCCATTGATATGAAGGATCCCGAACAGGAAAAACTGATTCGCGCGGTGTCCAATGAAGTGGCTGCGCTGACCCAGAAATATGGCGGCCTGCTGTGGGGCGAACACGGCAAGGGCGTACGCTCCGAATATTCGCCTAAGTTCTTCGGCGAACTCTATCCCAGCCTTCAGCGGGTAAAAGCGGCTTTTGATCCTTATAACCAGCTTAACCCTGGCAAGATCGCCTCGCCCGCCGAAAGCGGCGAGCTCATCGCCAAGGATAGCGATCCCGATCTGTTGACGGTCGATGGCGTGCCCATGCGCGGTCAGTTTGACCGCACCATCGACGAGCGCGCCTGGCAGGCCTACGACGCCGCGGTGTACTGCAATGGTAACGGCGCCTGCTACAACTATGACCTTGATGACCCCATGTGCCCTTCCTGGAAGGCAACGAGGGATCGTCGCCACTCGCCCAAAGGCCGTGCCAGCCTGATCCGCGAGTGGCTGCGGCTGCAGACCCAGGCGGGCATCGACGTGGTCGAAGAGTCGCGTAAGAAGAAAGCCGAAGGCGGCTGGGGCTTTATTAAGAGCTTTCCGCTGCGGGTGGCGAACACGCTAAGCCGCAAGCAGCACCACGACTACTCCCATGAGGTTTATGACGCCATGGCGGGCTGTTTGGCGTGTAAGTCCTGCGCGGGGCAGTGCCCGGTTAAGGTCAACGTCCCCCAGTTTCGTTCGCAGTTCTTGGAGGTCTACCACGGCCGCTACCTGCGCCCGCTGCGCGACTACGTGATTGGCGGCACTGAATTTATGCTGCCCACCCTGGCCAAGGCGGCACCGCTGTATAACGCCGTGATTGGCCAGCGCTGGGTAGAGCAACTGATGCGCCGCACCTTGGGCATGAGCGATTCTCCGGCGCTTTCACGGGCCAGTGTTAAAAAGCAGCTCAACGCCTGGGGCGTCGCCGAGGCAACGCCGCTCTCGCTTACCCTGTTAACCGAACAGCAGCGCGCTAACAGCGTGATTATTGTCCAGGACGCCTTCACCACCCACTTTGAAGCCAAGCTGGTCATGGACGTGGTAGAGCTACTCTCGCGTCTCAATTTACGAGTGTTCGTGATGCCCTATTCGGCGAATGGCAAACCCCTCCAGGTACAGGGCTTCCTGGGCGCCTTCGAGCGTACCGCCGCCAAGCAGGCCGAGCGGCTACGCACCTTGGCCCGCTTTGATATCCCCCTGGTGGGCATCGACCCAGCAATGACGCTTACCTACCGCCAGGAGTACATCAAAGCACTAGGCAATGAGGCGGTACCGGAGGTGCTGATGCTGCAGGAGTGGCTGGCAACCCGCATTAATACGCTTGCGCCCAGCCAGCTCAAGCTAAACGACCCAGGCTTTAAGCTGCTCTCCCACTGCACCGAGAAAACCAACGCGCCGGGTAGCCCTAAAGCCTGGCAGCAAGTGTTTGCGGCGTTTGGGTTAGAGCTTGAGCTGATGGCCACCGGCTGCTGCGGTATGTCCGGCACCTACGGCCATGAAACCCGCAACGCCGCTACGTCAAAAACGATCTACGCCCAGTCGTGGCAGCCCCAGGTCGAGGCAGAGGAAAACAGCGGCAAACTACTGGCTACCGGCTACTCCTGCCGAAGCCAGGTAAAGCGCTACTCGAGTCAGGTAATGCCGCATCCTTTGCAGGCGCTGTTAGCCGCAGTTAAGAGAGCAGCTCCGCTCTAAAGCTTGTACAATAAACACCTCTTGTATAATGTTGAGTGAGTTAACGGCGTGCAGTGTAAAAAGCTGTCACGCTGTTCTTTAATTGTTTTTTCAGGAGCTGCCTTGTTATCTCTACTTTCCTCTCTGACTCGTCTAGGCGCAGGCGCTGTTTTAACCCTGAGCCTAGCGGCCATGGCGGTCGCTCAGGAAAACCGTGTTGAGACGCAGGTAGTGGCGGACTCTCCGCGGATAGAGGTGTTGCCATTGACCGGCACCGTCAGCGCCCCACGCACCTCGCTGCTATCAAGCGCTGAAGCGGGTCAGGTCAGCGAGCTAACGGTTGAGATGGGCGACACAGTCACTCAAGGCCAGCCGCTTTTATCGCTTGATACCCGCGATATTAGCCTGGAAAGCCAGCGCGCCAGCGCGGATCTAGCTCAGGCCGAAGCCGAACGTGACGAAGCGCAGCGCTTAGTGAGCGAAGCCAATCAGCTCTCGGCGCAAAACTTTGCCGCCAGTGAACGACGCCAGCGTGAAAGCGCTTTAGCAGCGGCCCAGGCCACCCTTGAAGCGCGTCGAGCCGACTACAGCTTGGCCCAGCTGCAGCTTGAGCGTCACCAGATACGTGCCCCCTTTGACGGCATGGTCACCCACCGTGAGAGCAATATCGGTGAGTGGGTAAACCCCGGTGATACCCTGCTCACCTTGGTCGATTTAGCTTCCCTTCGCTTGGATTTCTCGGTGCCGCTCTCTGCCTACCAACGCTTTGAGGGCTCCCAGTTAGAGGTGCGCTTAGAAGGCAGCGATCAATGGCACCCGGCGCGCACCCTCGCGCGTATTCCCCTCGATGCCAGTTCAAGGCAGTTTCTGCTGCGTGCAGCGCCGGAAACACCACTTGAAATGCTACCGGGTATGGCAGTAGAAGGCCGTTTGCAGCTTAACGGCGAAAGCGGGCCCAGCGTGCCGAGGGATGCCCTCATTCGCCGTCCGGATGGCAGCGTCAGCGTTTGGTTAGCCCGCCAGAGCCAGAGCGATGATACTTGGCAGGCGTTCGAACAGCGGGTTGAGATCGGCAGCAGCTACCAGGGAGAGGTCGCCGTGAATGAGGGCCTATCAGCGGGAGACCGCGTTATCGTCGTCGGTAATGAGCGGCTTGAAGAGGGACAAGAAGTGTCCCTGAGCGACGACTAAGGAGCGATACCCGCATATGTTTGCCGCCATTATTCGTCACGGCATCTTGGTGAGCGTTATTACGCTGATCCTGCTGATTCTGGGGGTAGCTGCGATTTGGCGCATCCCTGTACAGATGATTCCCGACCTGGAAACCCGCGTGGTGGGTATTGAGACCCAGTGGCCGGGTGCCACGCCGCAGGATATTGAAAAGGATATCTTGATCGAACAAGAGGAGTTCCTGCGTAATGTGCCCAACCTGCAGCGCATGGAGTCCACCGCCAGCAGCGGCAGCGCCGAAATCGAGCTGGAGTTCCCGTTTGGCGTCGATCTCACCGAAACCTTGATTCGGGTTAACAACGCGCTAAGCCAGGTGCCCTCCTACCCCAACAATGTCGACCAGCCGCGCATCGTCGCCAACTCCTTTTCCGCCAACGCCTTTATGTACTTTAACGTTGGCCCCCGTGGGGGTAACCCCCGCCAGCTCGATATGCCGGCCATGCGCGACTACCTGGAAGATAATGTCCGCCCGCGCCTTGAGAGCGTTGCGGGCGTATCGGAAGTCACGGTTTCCGGTGGTGCAGAGCGGCAAATGCAGCTACTGATCGACCCCGAAGCGTTGGTCGCCCGTGAACTGAGTATCGCTGACATTCAGGACGCCCTTCAGGCTCGCAACCAGGATGTCTCCGGCGGCAACCTCGAGAGCGGCAAACGCCGCTACCTGCTGCGTACTGTAGGCCGTTTTGAGGATGTGGAGAGCCTTGAAGCGCTGATTCTCATCCGCGACGGAGACGCGGTCACCCGGCTAAGCGATGTGGCTGAAGTACGCCAATCCTACGCCGAACTCACTTCTCGCGCTTACAGCTCGGACGGTCAGCCGGTACTAAGCGTGCAGGTGCGCCGGGAACCGGGCGCCAATGTGATTGATATCAAGCGCGCCATGCTCGATGAAGTCGCGGCGCTAAATGAAGGTCTGCTAGCCGAGCAGGGCATGCGCATGACGCTCTCTAGCGACGACGTGCGCTACGTGGAGTCGTCGATTGCCAATGTCTGGGTCAACCTGGGCCTGGGCGCGCTGTTTGCCACCCTGGTGATGTATGCCTTCCTGCGCTCTGCCCGCGCTACCCTGGCCGGTGTCATCGGCATCCCTATCTGCACCATCGCCGCCTTTTTAGGCCTGCTGCTGGCAGGGCGCACGCTCAACGTCATTTCGCTGGCGGGTGTCGCTTTCGCCATTGGCATGACGATAGACAACACCATCGTCGTGCTGGAGAGCATTGAGACCCAGCGCCGCCGTGGCCTGGCGCGCTTTGAAGCGGCTCTTGAGGGCGTCAAGCAAGTATGGCCTGCGGTGCTGGCCTCAACGCTGACCACTATTTTAGTCTTTGTGCCGATCTTCTTTATTCAGCAGGAAGCCGGGCAGCTCTACTCCGATATTGCGGTGGCCATCTCGACGTCGATTATTGTCTCCATGGTGGTCGCCATTACCGTTATTCCCACCCTGGGCGCGCATATCGATTTTCGCGGTAAGGAGAGCGCTTCAACGTCATCGCCGCGCTGGGTACGCGGCTGCCTTTGGGTGGTTGATGGCATGATTCGCACGGCTTCCCGGCGCTTTCTCGCTATCGTGCTGGGCATCATAGGGGGAATCGGCATTTTTGTCTGGCTGACGCCCCCGGCGGAGTACCTGCCCGAAGGCGAAGAGGCCAAAACCTTTGCTAGCATGAACGCCCCGGCGAGTTACAACCTGGCCACCATGGATGCCATTGCGCAAACGCTGCAGCAAGAACTGGAACCCCATGTAGGCGATGATCCAGAGGACTTCGAGCGCGGCGATACCGACATCCCGCCGATTCGCACCATGGGCATTCAAGCCGAAGCGCAGAGCCTGCGGATCATTGCGGAAACCATCGACCCCACCCATATTGAAGCCTTGATGGACGCCCTCACCCGGCGCTTTGAAAGGTACCCGGACATGCGCGCCTTTGCTGCCCGTGGTTCGATTATCTCCAGTAACGACGGCGGAACGCGCAGTATCACTTTGGATATTGCCGGCAACGATCTAAACGAACTCTACACCACCGCCAATGCGATTTATCAACGCGCCGAGACAGTGTTCGACAACCCACGCATTCAGTCACGGCCCTCCGCTCTGGATCTTGGCCAGCCGCTGATTGAGGTATACCCCGATTGGGAGCGCGCCGCTGAAGTCGGCCTGGATACCGACGCCCTGGGCACTACCGTCGCGGTGCTCACCAACGGCGCCTACCTGGATGACTTCTATCTCGACGACGAGAAAATCGACCTTTACGGCTATGGCCCCGAGGCAGGCGATATCGACCTTGATGCCCTTGCCACCCTGCCCATCTATACCCCTTCTGGGGTGAGCGTTCCGCTCAACACCCTCGCCGATATTCGCGAGACGGTGGGAACGGCTACGCTGCGGCGGGTAGACGGGCGCCGCAGCGTGACGCTGGACGTTATTCCACCCCGCAGCGTGGCGCTGGAAGCCGGTATCGAGCAGATGCAGGATGAGGTTATCGACCCACTGCGCGATGAGGGCGTCATACCCGCCAACATTAACGTCAGCGTGACCGGCGCGGGGGATCAGTTGGACGCCACCCGCCAGGCGCTAACCGGTAATGCATTAATTGCGTTGGCGATTGTGTATCTGCTGCTGGTAGCGATCTTTGCCCACTGGGGTTACCCGCTGCTGATTCTCGCCACTATTCCGTTAGGCGCCGCAGGGGGGATTGTAGGGCTGTGGCTGATGAATACTGTCGGCGCTCAGCTGCCGAAAATTGGCTTAAATGCCATCAGCCAGCCGTTCGATATGATCACCATGTTGGGCTTTCTGATTCTGATGGGGACGGTGGTCAACAATCCGATACTGGTGGTTCATCAGGCGAGGGAGAATCTACGCACGGCGAGTATGGGGGTTCGGGAGGCCGTTCAGCATGCGGTAGAGAGTCGCTTACGGCCTATCGCCATGACGACTCTTACCACCCTGTGTGGCCTTTCACCGCTGGTGTTTCTACCCGGGGAAGGCACCGAGCTTTACCGCGGCGTCGGTGCCATTGTGCTATTCGGGCTGCTCGGCACGGCAATTGTCACCGTCACCTTCTTGCCAGCCCTTACCGTTGCCGTGCTCAGTAGGAGAACCCAACGGTCGGCGAACTAAAAACGGGTGGCGTTAGAAAAACAGCCTTTTCAGCGCCAATCCCGGATCACTTTCGCGCATAAAGGCTTCGCCGACCAGAAAGCCGTTAACGTTATGATCGCGCATTAGCTCAACGTCATCGCGGGTATGAATACCCGATTCGGTAATCACCGTGACGCCCTCAGGAATGCGCGGCAGTAGATCCAAAGTGGTATTCAGGCTGGTTTCGAAGGTATGCAGATTACGGTTGTTGATGCCGACCAGCTTTAGATCCAGCGCCAGGGCACGCTCAAGCTCGTTGGCGTCGTGCACCTCGATCAGCACATCCATCCCCAACTGGTTGGCCTGATGGTGCAGATCGCGCAGCTGTGCGTCATCCAGGGCAGCAACGATCAGCAGAATGCAGTCCGATCCAATCGCCCGGGCTTCACATACCTGGTAGCCGTGGGTGATAAAGTCTTTGCGAATCACCGGCAGCGTGCAGACATCCCGAGCGGCAATGAGATAGTCTTCGTGGCCTTGGAAAAAATCGGCGTCGGTAAGCACGGAGAGACAGGCAGCGCCGCCCTGGGCGTAGCTTTTGGCGATATCCGAGGGGTGAAACTCTTCACGAATAACACCCTTTGAGGGCGAGGCTTTTTTCACTTCGGCGATAATCGCCGGATCACCTGTTGCAATGCGCGTATTAAGCGCCTCAATAAAGCCACGTGGGGCGCTCTGCTGCTCCCCGAGGGCCAGCAGATCCGTCTCTGAAACGGCCTGACGGCGCTCAGCCACTTCTTGGTCTTTGCGAGCAAGAATGCGCGTTAAAATAGTCGGCGTTGCCTGTTGAGTCATGGTGGTCTCTTTTTTTAAAGCTTATCTTGTTTAAGCACCTACTGCTTAAAAACGCTGGTGAAGTGCGAAAGCTCTTTGAGTTTTTCGAGCGGCAGCTGAGAGGCCTGCGCGTCCTGAGCTACCATCACCCCCTCTTTTAAGGTATCCGCAACCCCCGAACAGTAGAGCGCGGCCCCAGCGTTTAGTGCGACCATATCGGCAGCGGCACCCTCACCGGAAAGCGCGGCCTTGACCAATCGCAGGCTGTCTTCGGCACTGGCGGCTTTCAGCGTTGCCAGGCTCTGGCGCTCAATGCCCAGTTCTTCAGGCGTAATGGTGTACTGGGTAATCTCACCCTCTTTTAGCTCAGCGACCAGGGTGGGGCTAGCCAGGGAGATTTCATCCAGGCCGTCCTCTGAGTGGACGACCATCACGTGGCGGCTGCCCAGGGTTTTCAGCACTTCCGCCATTAATGGCACTAATTCTGGGGCGTAAACACCCAGCACCTGGTTCGGTGCGCCAGCAGGGTTGGTCAGCGGGCCCAAAATATTAAACAGCGTGCGCACGCCCATTTCCCGGCGCGGGCCAATGGCATAGCGCATGGCCGGGTGGTGGTTGGGTGCAAACATAAAGCCTACGCCCACCTGCTCAATACAGCGCGCTACCTGATCAGGCTTGAGATCCAGGTAGATACCCGCCACATCGAACAGATCCGCACTGCCCGACGACGACGAAACGCTGCGATTACCGTGTTTGGCTACATGGGCTCCGGCGGCCGCGGCGACAAAACTGGCGGCGGTGGAAACGTTAAACAGGTTGGCACCATCGCCACCGGTGCCGACAATATCCACAACGTTTTCAGCACTCAGCTCAACGCGCTTCATCAACTCACGCATTACCTGGGCAGCGGCGCTAATTTCCGCGGCGCTTTCGCCTTTCATGGCGAGGCCTACCAGCAGGCCGCCAATTTGCGCATCGCTTGCATCGCCGGTCATGATCTGACGCATTAAAGCGTGCATGGCATCGAAAGTGAGGTCTTCGCGGCGCATCACCGCATTAATCGCATCTCGCATTTGCATGAGCAGAGGGGCCCCTAAAAGCGTGTGAAACCGGCCATTAGCCGCGTTTTAAAAAGTTGGCCAACAGCTCGTGGCCTTGGCGGGTAAGAATTGACTCGGGGTGAAACTGCACCCCTTCTATATCCAGTTCGCGGTGACGAAACCCCATAACTAAACCGGGGGTTACATCGTCATCGCCTGTCCAGGCAGTCACTTGCAAACAGTCGGGCAGGCTCGCTTTATCGACCACCAGGGAGTGATAGCGGGTAACCTCAACCGGGTTATCCAGCCCTTCAAACACGCCTTGGTTAGCGTGAAGCACGGCTGAGGTTTTGCCGTGCATCACCTGCGGCGCGCGCACGACCTTGCCACCATACACCTGACCAATCGCCTGATGCCCCAGGCAGACGCCTAAGATAGGCAGCCTGCCTGCAAAGTGTTTAATCGCGGCCATGGAGATCCCAGCCTCGTTGGGCGTGCAGGGCCCTGGCGATACCACCAGGTGCGACGGCTCCAGCTCTTCGATTTGCTCAATGGTGATATCATCATTGAGGTGAGTGATCACCTGCGCACCCAGCTCACCCAGGTACTGGACAATGTTGAACGTGAAGCTGTCGTAATTATCTATCATCACCACTTTCGGCGCTGCCTGTTGCTGTGATGGCTGTTTGTGCACCGACTGAGCTTGCGCCATTGCCCCATTTGCTCCATTGCGTCATTTCGACCACAGATTAGATCTGTTAATGGAGTGATGATAACGCAACCGAGCACTTCCTTGCAGGGGTTAAGTGTCAACCTGCCCCCCTTTCGACTACCAGCACTCCGGGCAATAGATCACAGCTTTGGATGACCAAGTCGATGCGGAAAAGAAGAAACCATTCGGACGGTCATAAGGAACGCTATGTTTAGGAGTGAAATACAGGCTCTTTTCAGCATAGTGGCCCTTTCTACTTGAGAGTATTCTGCCTTGAGCAATACTTGTTTCGGCCTGCCGCTGTATCGGAACTGGCAACCAGCCACCGCAGTCTTTATTATCTGCCGTCTTTTTAGATAGCCTTTTTAACCAGTTAGGAGCGTGGGATGTCAAAGTGGGTTACCTGGGTATGTGCGCTCTTATTCGTCGCGCTGATAAGCTATGCGCCAGCGTATGCCAATACAACACTGCGCGTTATTGCTTCCTTTTCAGTCATGGAGGAGCTGGTCAAACGGGTGGCGGGCGACACAGTCAGCGTTAATGTCATTGTACCGCGGGGGGAAGATGTTCACCGCTGGGAGTTAACGCCACCCAATGTGCTGGCGTTAGAAGAGACCCATATCGTGTTTTATAACGGGCTTGGGCTAGAGCCCTGGATACGTCATGTTGAAGCGATGTCTGACGATCAGCTAACACTAGTGGAAGTGGCTAGAGAGGCCGACTATACACCGCTGATCATTTCGACCGGGCAGCATAAAGGGGCGCTAGACCCACACATGTGGATGGATCCAGAGGGTGCCGCGGCCTACATTGATGTCATTGCCGAGACCTTGGCAGCTCACCTACCCGACCAGGCCGAAGCGTTTTATAGCCGTGCTGAAGAGGCACGCAAGGCGCTGAATAATCTTAGCCTAGCGGTGAAAGAGCGCCTGGAAGGAATTCCACAAACGAACCGCACCTTGGTGACCAGCGAAGCAGGCTTTGGCTATTTCGCCCGCGCTTACGCATTTGAAGCGCATGGCGTCTGGGGGGTTAACCATGAGACCCAGGGCAGCGCCCAGGCAATGGCTAAAATGAGCGAATATCTTGCTAATAATCGTCCACGCCCACCGGCGCTGTTTTTTGAAAGTACCACGCCCAGTATTCATATGGATGCCCTGTCTCGGGAAGCCTCACTACCTCTGGCTGGCCCACTGTATGTCGACTCGCTGAGCGGTGAAAGTGGCCCCGCGGCTAACTACGCGGACATGCTGCACCATAACGCTGAAGTGATGCATACCGCGCTAGGGGGGGCCACGGCTGAGTAAGCGACCGGCCAAGCCTAGCCCACCACCTTTGTCGCCCAAGGTGCGTTCAACAGCAGCTCAGTTAAAGAACTGAGCACTAGATCGGGGTGACTGTTCTCTATTGGCTCCCCATGGTTGTAACCATAGGGCAGCGCCAGGGTAGTAAAGCCCGCCGCCTTACCGGCAGCCATATCGTGACGTGAATCGCCGACCATCACACACTCAGCTGGCGGTATTTGGCAATGGTGCGCAGCGTGAAGCAGCGGCAATGGATGGGGCTTCTTTTCGGCCAGCGAATCACCGCCAATCCATAGCGTAAAATAGTCAAGCAGCTCGAAGTGCTTTAACAGCGGCTCAATAAAACTCTCGGGCTTGTTGGTGATCAGCACCAGTGTCAGACCTTGTTGATGCAGCGCCTCTAGGGCTTGCTTTACGCCAGGGTAGAGTGTTGTCAGGGTATTGGGTGCAGCGCCGTAGTGCACCATAAACACATCATAGGCGCGCTGTTGCAGGCTAGGTTCTGGCGGGGCTTGCAACGCCCAGGTCAGAGCTCGTTCTACTAATACCGGCGCGCCGTTGCCTACCCAATCCCGTACCTCTGCTTCGCTCGGTTCAGGCAACCCCAGCTCGTCTAACGTGCGCGCCACTGCGACGGCAAGGTCGGGCACTGAATCAATCAGCGTGCCATCCAAGTCGAACGCAATCAGCCGTTTACCCTGTAGTATTGTGTGTAACTCTGAATAGTTTATGGGATGCACTTTCAATGCTCTCTGCCTCATTTCCATTAGAAAACCATCTTACCTGCTTAAAGCAAACTTTCGCATTAGTCAGCAGCGTAAGAACCTTCTATGCTGGGGCTAATTTAGTTAAGGAGGTAGTGATATGCCCACTCCCAGAATCGTGATTGTCGGCGCTGGCGCTGGCGGTTTAGCCCTTGCCACACGATTAGGCCGTACCTTGGGTAAGCGCAAACGCGCAGAAATTGTGCTGCTGGATCGCAATACCACTCACGTGTGGAAGCCGCTGCTCCACGAACTGGCCACCGGCGTGCTGAACTCCAGCATGGACGAGGTGGATCTTCGTGGACACTCATCGGCCCACTTCTACCGCTATCAGCGTGGCTCGCTCACCGGCGTAGATCGTGAGCAGCAGACGCTGCAATTAGCACCGATTCATGATGAAGATGGGCAAGAGGTGCTACCCGCCCGCGAGCTTGCCTACGACTATCTGGTCATGGCAATAGGCAGCGTTTCCAACGATTTCGGCACGCCCGGCGTAGCGGAGCACTGCCACTTCATTGATTCGCCCGAGCAGGCCAAGGCGTTCCAGCGCGATATGATCAACACCTTTCTGCGCTATACCGACCCCAATCTACGTCAGCATACTCAGTTGACCATTGGCATCGTCGGCGGTGGTGCGACAGGAGTAGAGCTGGCGGCGGAATTGTTTGACGCTTCGCGCATGCTCAATGCCTATGGAGTGACGGCATTAGATAACCAGCAAATCAGTGTCCATCTATTAGAGGCGGCACCCCGCTTGCTGCCGGGGCTCTCCGAGCGGGTTAGTCAAACGGTTAAAACAGAGCTTGAGAGCATGGGGGTGACTGTCCACACTGATACCGCCGTTAAAGAAGCTCAGGCGTATCAGTTGCTCACCGGTGACGATGAGGTGATTAAAACCGATATCAACGTGTGGGCAGCGGGTATCAAAGCGCCGCCGTTTTTGGCGGAGCTAGGCCTGACAACGAATAAGAAAAACCAAATTGAAGTAAAAAGCACCCTACAAAGCGTCGATGATGAGAAGATTTTTGCCCTAGGCGACTGCGCCAGTTGCCCAATGGGAGAAGATAGCACCGTTCCGCCGCGCGCCCAGGCTGCACACCAGCAGGCTAAGCTGCTCGCCAAAAACCTGGTCAATAAACTGGAAGGCAAACCGCTAGCCGACTTCCGCTACCGCGATCACGGCTCACTGGTATCGCTGGCCCGCTACGATGCGGTAGGTAATTTGATGCGCAGCTCCGCCTCCCGCGGCCTGTTTTTAGAGGGCTGGCTGGCTCGCCAAGCCTATGCATCGCTCTACCGTATGCACCAGCTCTCTATTCATGGGGCGCCGAAGACGGGGCTAGCGTGGCTGGTCGATAAGCTTAATCGTTACTTAAAGCCGCGCATGAAATTGCACTAAACGACCCTTGTATATTACTTGGCCAGCGCCGCACGCAGCTGTTTGATTACCGTGTCATAGCCGTGCGGGTCGCTGGCTTCGTGGGCGCTGAAAATGGCGGAACCTGCCACAAAGGTATCAGCGCCCGCTGCGGCGATCTCGGCGATGTTATCCACTTTCACACCACCGTCGATTTCCAAGCGAATAGGCCGTCCTGACGCATCAATACGCGCCCGCGCTTCACGCAGCTTGTCCAGCGTACCGGGAATAAAGGATTGCCCACCAAAACCTGGATTGACGCTCATCAGCAGCACCATATCGACTTTATCCATCACATAGTCGAGATAGGAGAGCGGTGTAGCCGGATTAAACACCAGGCCGGCTTTACAGCCGCCGTCACGAATTAGCTGCAGCGAGCGGTCGACATGCTCAGACGCTTCCGGATGAAAGGTAATATAGCTGGCGCCCGCCTCGATAAAATCGCTGATCATGCGATCCACCGGTTTCACCATCAGATGCACATCAATAGGCGCAGTCACCCCGTGTTTACGCAGCGCTTTGCACACCATGGGGCCAATGGTCAGGTTGGGCACATAGTGATTATCCATGACGTCGAAGTGCACCACATCCGCGCCTGCAGCCAGCACGTTATCCACCTCCTCACCCAGCCTGGCAAAGTCAGCCGATAAAATAGAGGGGGCAATCAAGAAATCCTGCGCAGCGGTCATATTCCATTCCTGCTTATCAATCAGTAGACGAAGGGTAGTCACTCGATATACCTGCGAGTGTGCAGGCAAGAGAGCAAAGCCAGGCCGCTATCTTAGCAGAGCCGCTTAGCAGAACCACGTATCAGCTCTTTGCATGGCATCACACATATATTCTTAAATAGAATATAAAACATGATTGTAATTCCACATTGATAGATTTAATCTTGCCAATATTGCGACACTAAGCGCCTACTGTTTTTAAGGAGTTTCTCTATGGCACTGCCAACAATTTTCCGCCGCAGCCTGATTGCCATTGCGTTAGGCGTTACGGTAAGTGGAACCGCCGCCGCCCAAGAGCGGGAGCTACTTAACTCCTCTTACGATATCGCTCGCGAGCTGTTTGCTGCGATCAATCCCGAGTTTCAAGCCTGGTGGCAGGAAGAGCACGGTGAAGAGATTGCCATTAGTCAGTCTCACGGCGGCTCTTCCGCACAAGCCCGCGCCATCCTTCAGGGTCTACGTGCCGATGTGGTGACCTTTAACCAGGTCACCGACGTACAGGTACTCGCCGATGCAGGGCTGGTAGCCGAAGATTGGCAGGATGCGTTTGAGAACAATGCCTCCCCCTACTACTCCACCACTGCCTTCTTGGTACGCAAAGGCAACCCCAAAGGCATCGAAAGCTGGGACGATCTAGTCCAAGAAGATGTAGAAGTGGTCTTCCCCAACCCGAAAACCTCGGGTAATGGCAGATACACCTATCTAGCTGCCTGGGGCTTTGCCGAGAACGAGTTCGATGGCGATGAAGAGCAAATCGAAGAGTTCATGCGCACTTTCCTCGCCAATGTGGCGGTGTTCGATACCGGCGGTCGTGGTGCAACCACCAGCTTTATCGAACGTGAAATTGGCGATGTGCTGATCAGTTTCGAGTCTGAAGTCAACAACATTCGCAAGGAATACGGCAGCGACGACTACGAAGTCATCGTGCCGCCCGTTAGCATCCTGGCCGAGTTCCCTGTTGCAGTGGTCGGCGAAAACGCTGAGCGAAATGGTAACAGCGACTTGGCCCAAAGCTATCTTGAGTACCTCTACACGGAAGAGACTCAGCGCCTGCTCGCGGGCTTTAACTACCGGGTGCATAACGAAACGGTGGTAGAGGAGTTCGCTGATCAGTTCCCAGAGACCGAACTGCTCGAAGTAGACGACGTATTCGGTAGCTGGGATGAGGCAATGGAGACCCACTTCGAAGGTGGCGCCCTTCTCGACCAGCTACAGCGCCGCTAATATTCATTTATGAGCCAGCCTGAACTATGAGTCAACTTGCCACCTGGCGAACCGGCAGCACACGCGTGCTGCCGGGTTTTGGCCTTTCTATGGGTATCAGCGTGCTGTTTATCTCGCTGGTGCTGCTGCTCCCTATTACGGGCCTGTTCGGTCAGTTAGCGGAGCTTAGTTTTGCCGAGTACTGGGCGATCATTACCGAAGGGCGCGTGGTCGCCAGCTATATGGTCACCATTGGCGCGGCAGCCGTTGCGGCGATTATCAACGCCATATTTGGCTTATTGCTGGCGTGGGTGTTAGTTCGCTACGACTTTCCTGGCAAGCGCTTACTGGATGCCTTAATGGATCTACCCTTTGCGCTCCCCACCGCGGTGGCAGGCATTACGCTGGCAACCCTTTACGCCAGCAGCGGCTGGATGGGTGGATTGCTGGAGCCGCTAGGGTTTCAAGTCGCTTACACCTGGGTGGGCATCGCCCTGGCCATGGCCTTTACCAGCATCCCGTTTGTAGTGCGCACGGTGCAGCCGGTACTGGAAGATATGCCAGTGGAAGTCGATGAAGCCGCTATGTCGTTGGGTGCTACCGACGGTGTGGCCTTTCGCCGCGTGATCTTGCCGCATATCTGGCCCGCCTTGGTGACTGGAACCGGGCTGGCGTTTGTGCGTTCGCTGGGCGAGTTCGGAGCGATCATTTTTATCGCCGGCAACATGCCTTATGAAACGGAGATCACCGCACTGATGATTTTCGTTAAGCTGCAAGAGTATGACTATGCGGGGGCTTCAGCGATTGCATCGGTGGTATTGTTTGTCTCCCTGGCGCTGCTACTGGCGATTAATATTTGGCAGGGACGCTTTGTGCGCCGCCTGCATGGAGGTAAGGGGTAATGCGTCGAATTGGTGATGCACCGCTTATCCGGCGCCTGCTGATAGGCGCCGCCCTGGTGCTGTCAGCACTGTTTCTACTGCTGCCGCTGGTGGCCATTTTTGCTCAGGCATTCTCCCAGGGCGTAATGGTGTTCTGGTCGAACGTCAGTAATACCTTCACCCTGCACGCGATTGGTCTGACGCTGGTGATTGCGCTGTTGACCATTCCCGTGTGCCTGGTATTTGGCGTTGCCCTGGCGTGGCTGGTCACGCGGTTTAGCTTTCCTGGGCGGCGTATTCTGCAAACGTTGATCGATATTCCCTTTGCGGTCTCCCCCGTTGTCGCGGGTCTGATTTACCTGCTGCTGTATGGCCGCAACGGTTGGATCGGCACTTGGCTGGACGGCTATGATATTCAGCTGATGTTTTCTTGGCCGGGCATTCTCATGGTGACCATTTTTGTTACCTGCCCTTTTGTCGCCCGGGAACTGATCCCGTTGATGCAGGCCCAAGGCTCTCGTGAAGAGGAGGCGGCGGTGACCCTGGGTGCTTCCGGCTGGACGACCTTCCGTCGCGTTACGCTGCCCAACATCCGCTGGGCGCTGCTTTATGGCGTCATTCTGACTAACGCCCGCGCCGTGGGGGAATTTGGCGCTGTCTCGGTGGTCTCCGGCGCTATTCGCGGTAAAACCAATACGCTACCCCTGCACCTTGAGCAGCTGTATCAGGATTATAATGCCGTGGGGGCGTTTGCCTGCGCGGCCCTACTCGCCTTTATTGCCCTACTGACGCTCGCCGCCAAGGCCGGGCTGGAATGGCGCGCAGCGCGCCGGGAGGCATTTGCATGAGCATTCACTTACACAACATCGCTAAGCACTTCGGCACCACCCAGGCGTTAGAGCCGATCAACCTGGATATTCACGAAGGCGAGCTGGTCGGCCTGCTTGGCCCCTCAGGCTCAGGTAAAACCACGCTGCTGCGGATTATTGCTGGCTTGGAAAATGCCGACCGCAACGCACAGCCCAGCAAAATTCTGTTTGGCGACCGCGACGTGACCAATGTCCATGTGCGTGACCGGCGGATCGGCTTTGTATTCCAGCACTACGCGCTATTTCGCCATATGAGCGTCTACGACAATGTGGCTTTTGGACTGACCGTGCTGTCGCGTAAACGCCGCCCGAGCAGTGGAGAGATTCGCGCCCGGGTGTTTAGGCTGCTTGAAATGGTCAAGCTGGAGCATCTTGCCAATCGCTACCCTGCCCAACTTTCCGGTGGCCAGCAGCAGCGTGTGTCCCTGGCCCGCGCCTTGGCAGTGGAGCCGGAAGTACTGTTATTGGACGAGCCTTTTGGCGCTCTGGACGCCAAAGTGCGCCAAGAGCTACGCCGCTGGCTGCGTCATCTTCACGATGAACTCAATTTCACCAGCGTTTTTGTCACCCACGATCAGGAAGAAGCGCTGGAGCTTTCTGACCGCGTCGTAGTCATGAGCAACGGCCGTATAGAGCAAATTGATACTCCCGATGAACTCTACCGGGAACCCAAAAACCGCTTTGTGTTTGAGTTTCTAGGCGATGTGAATCATCTGGAAGGCAAAGTGACCAACGGCGTACTCACCTGTGGCGACGCATACTGGCACGTGGATCTACCCGATGGCCATGAAGAGCTGCTGCTACGCCCCCATGAAGTGCGGCTAACCGAACAACCCACCTCTGAGAGCCATCTACCGGTGACCATCACGGCGATCTCGCCGGTGGGTGCCGAGGTGCGCGTGGAGCTAGAGGCGGATTGGCTCGCCCAGCCTTGGCTGGCTACCGTGCGCCACACTGATTTTGAGCACTTGGCGCTTCGCCGCGGGCAACGCTTATTCGCCCATCCACGCCACTGGCGACGCTTCCCCAAAGCTGAGTCGAAAGCGACGGAGCAAAGCCGCGTGGCTTAATGCAACGGCAGTTGCCCCTCGTGGGCAACTGATTTAGCTCGCGACCACTCAAGCTTTCAACCTAATCGCGACAACTGTGGGGGGGAGCTTCAGCTCGTGAATGTTGGGGCTGCCAGCTTGGGGGTGTTTTCAACACCCTTCGCGCGCTAAAGCGCCCTCCCACAATAGCCTTGAGCCTGATAACAATCCTGCCAAAGCCAATGACTAGCGCATTTGCCTAAACGTTAGGCTCACCCGCGGTTCAACATCTTTCTTGGTTTTAGGCAGGCTATGTAGCCAGTTTTGCTGTGTATTACCTTGCATAATTAACAGACTGCCGTGTTCTAACGTAAGCGACACACTCTCCCCTGTTTTTCGATGTTTAAACGAAAATTTCCTCTCGCCGCCTAGGCTCAACGCCCCAATCGCGCCATTCTCAACAAGGTCTTTTTCGGCGTCACTGTGCCAGCTCATGCCCTCATCCCCTGAGCTATAAAAATTACCCAGGCACGAATTAAACACCTCCCCGCAGTGGCTCTCCAGCACCTGCTTAATCTCTCTTAAACAATCAGGCCATACTAACGCGATCTTTGTATATCCTGAGTACGTGTAAGAAACCGGCTTGTCCGCATACCAGGCTATTTTCCTCTTTGTAACGATCTCTTTGCCGTAAATAAATGCACGATCATGCTCCCAGCTTAGTTCGCTTAGACACTTATCCAAATACATATCGGCGGTAACGGTATCCATGACTTTGCCGTAGTAGTAGGCCTCACCATCCCGAGGAAGCAGATTAATCAACTTCATATCGTCGTTTTCAAATAGATCCATTTTAACCCCTCTAATGTGCGAAGCCGTAGAAGGCAGTACCCGCCGCCCGTGGCACAAAGCCAACCCCGACGCATCAAACCATAAGCCTGCACATTCCGGTTTAAAAACATGCAACAAAGCAAGAAACGGGTTTTTTCGTCGCTATAAAAAGCCAATACTGCATTGCCATGGGGCAAAAAACCAAGCCCCCCCTGACAACTTCCGGTAAAAAGCTAAAAAAAATCAACCATCAATTAGCGGCTCAAGGCTAAGAGCAAGCTTTGAAAAGGGGTATAAAATGAGAGCAATAGACTATATACGACTACTGTCGCTAGCCGCTATCTGGGGAGCAAGCTTTCTTTTTATGAGAATCGCCTCACCGGCGATAGGCCCGATCAACACGGCATTTTTTAGAGTCTTTTTTGGCCTTATTGGCTTGGCTATTATCATCGCGATCATACGTAAAAGCCTCGCGTTCAGAGGCAAGTTAGGCAAGATTTTGATTTTGGGTGCCATCAACTCAGGTATCCCATTCCTTATGTACAGCATAGCTGCAACATTACTACCTGCTGGCTATTCAGCGATTTTAAATGCGACGACCCCTTTAACAGGGGCCATGATTGGCTTTTTTATCTTTAGCGAGAGTTTAACTATAAAAAAATGGCTGGGCGTAACGCTAGGTATTATCGGCATTACGGTTATTACCACCGTGGGTGATTCAAATATTGTTGGCAACATCTATATAGGTGTTGCGGCCTGTATAATAGCCACTGTTGGTTACGGCTTTGCTGGCTTTCTTACCCGAAAATGGATAACCCAACAGGGCGGCCTGGATTCAACGTTGGTTGCGTTTGGCAGTCAAATAGGCGCTACCGCTTTTCTCAGCCCCTTTTTACTTTGGAACATCTCAACTGGCCCCAGCATTGATTGGCTTCAAGGTGATGTGTGGTTCAGCCTGCTCGCAGTCGGCTTTTTATGCACCTCCCTCGCTTATATCCTTTATTTTAGATTGATCGCTGACATTGGGCCGTTACGGTCGCTCACCGTTACCTTCTTGGTGCCACCCTTCGCGGTGCTATGGGGCTTTCTAGTCCTTGATGAAACGCTATCCAGCGGATTCTTGCTTGGCTCTTTGGTCGTTCTACTTTCTGTTTGGTTAATCGTGGGGCCCGATTCAAAAAAAGCAATCTAGCGAACTAGGTTGCGTCAATTTTTACGCAGCCACAGCGGTGCGCAAAGGCAATGTGCAGTGTGATGTGGGAAGTGACTGAGCAAAGCCACATCGCCAGAACATACCGCCAAGGCGCTACCCGCGTTATACTGGCGTTTTAGCCATAGCGGAGGAAGACCATGCTTCGGCGTCACTTTTTACGGATTTCAGGTGTGCTGCTGGCCAGTGCATGGCTTGCTGGTTGCGCCAGCCCCCAATACTTACAGCTTAGCCCTGAACGCAGCGCGCAGGTGCCGCAAGTTGGCTCAGGCCAACAGGTGACTGTGATTGCCCAGGATGGCCGCGAAAGCGATATTATTGGCAACCGAGCTGGCGGCGATATGTCGACGGCGCATATTACCGTGAGCAGCCACGAGCTGATTCCACGCTTACAGCAAGAAGCTGAGCGTGCCGTGCGGGATATGGGCTTTAGCCCCACCACCGAGCAGGCCGAGGGCCGCCCGAGCTTGACGCTGGAACTTGCCAGTCTGAACTACGCCCGTGGCGACAGCGGCCAGCCACTGGTAGATGAAGCGCGTCTTGAAGGTGTTTTCCGCGCTATCGCGCAAAATAAGGGCACTACTTATACCGGCACTTACACCTCGCGCCGTACCCAGGGCTATGCCCTTAAGCCTGATGCCGACAGCAATGCACGCATGCTCAGCGACTTACTTAGCGATGGCATGAACCGCGCCTTTAGCGACCCAGAGCTGGGCCGTTTACTCGCGCGCTGAGAGACCCCACTGAAACAGATTTGTCACGGGCTGCGCCTCTTTACCTCTAGAGGCGCGGCCCGCGTCGTTCCAGCGCCCATACGCTCTCCGTTCGGCCACGCTCATCCGGGCTACCCTCCTCCAGAAACGTTAGCGTGAAGTTGGGGGTGAACAGGCTTTCGATCTCGCTTTTGGGCACACTATACGGCGGCCCAGCACTGCCATCGGTATGCGATAAACTAATCAGCAGGCCCTTGGCGCCGGGCGGTACCAACTGTGCTAGGTGAAACGCATAGCGCTGCCGAGTGGCTGGTGGCAGCGCTATAAGCGAGGCGCGATCATAAAACGCGCCAATCTCGGCGGCCTGCTGAATATGCAGGTGAAAAAAGTCACCGCACCACAATTCCACGCTACTTTGGCGCGAAATCGTAAACCCTGCCTGACGATAGCGGGATACCGATGTGCTGCGCTGAGCCAAAAACTGCTCAATGGCCTCGGGGGCAAACTCTATACCCAGAACCGGGTGTCCTTCATCCGCCAACCAGCGCATATCAAGGCTTTTTCCGCACAGCGGCACCAGTACCTTGGTGCGATGAGCAACACCGAGCGACACCCAATGGCGCAGCAATGCTGGGTGCGCCTGCTGCAAGTGAAAGCCAATACGCCCTTCTTGCCAGCGCTTGCGCCATTGATCGCTCATTTTGGCCACCTTGAAATCGATTGCACTATCCGGAGAGAGGGCTTATCGCGCCTTTAGAACCAACGGTCACGCTTTTTACGCCGACGCGGGAGGTGAGGCACAATCAGACCCACCAATAAACCCGCGCCAGCCACACCGCCGCCGTACATGAAGTAGCGCATCAGAAGGTCTTCTTCTTGGGTCTCCAGACGCGCCTGGAGCGCCCTCACTTGCCGACGAGACTGCTCTGCTTGAGCATCCAGCTCTTGGTTGCTGGCTTCAAGCTCGGCAATGCGACGTTCGCGAACCTCTAGAGTCTCTGTCATTGAGGCAGTACGCTGCTCCCAGGTTTCATTGATCCCCTCGAGCTCGGCGGTTAGCTCCTCGACCTGGGCTTCTAACGCAGGTAGCTGCTCAACCGCGCTCGGCGTTTGCTGTAGCTCATTGCTCAACACCCAGACCGCATTGCCATCATTGTTGCGCACACGGGTGTAATCACCGCTGGTTTCCAATACCTCTACCTGCTCACCTGCGTTGAGCGTCCCAATGATGCGGTAACCATCGGTGGGGCCGCTGCGCACATAGGTGCTCAGCTCATCGGTCACCCATGCTTGGTTGGCAGACTGAGCAGTGGCATTGAAGCTGGTAAAACTGAGTAAAAGGCCAGCCGCAGCGGCGTAATTTCGATAACGAGTTCTGTTTACTAGCATGACATCATGTCCTGATTAAAAACGCTGCAAGGCGGACGAAGCCAACAGCGCTTATCGCTTAACTTAGCGGGGCGCTTGTCTCATACGCTTACCCTTCTCCGCGCGGGGGCAGCGGAAAGGGACGGGGGAACTCCGCTACCCGGGCATCGGTTTTGACCGCCTTCAATGGCCCCTCGCGCTCTACTTCATCAATGCGCACAATAGCATTTAACGGCAGGTAGCTACGCTTGACGCCATCGAAGGTTCGTTGCAATTTTTCAGTCGCAGGGTCAACCACTACCCGTGAAGCATCGTCAAAGACAAACTCCTCGACTTCAATAAAGCCCCAGAGTTCGCTTTGAAAGATCTCTCGGACGTATAAATCCCAAATTTCACCCTGCTGGTGAACCACCACACGGTAGATCGGCTTGGCCGCCATCTTGGCCTAATCCTCTTGCCATTCGTACATTAAGTTGAACCGCCTAGCTTACCATATTCCCGCAGTTACGCCTTTACGCTATACCCTCAAGCCAGTGATACGCTAATGCAAAGGAAAATGCGCTCATTAGCCGCGCATGCCCCCCTCGTGTATGGTAGTGAGCGTGATTTGGCAATTATGTTCGTTCACCAAGTAGGAGTCATCAACATGCAGAAGGATCCCAATAAAGGCTATATCGCTCTATTAGGCTGGAGTCTCAATGCAATTGAAGCGGCCGAAAATTTTGACCGTCGCTACATTGTCGTTGCACCTGACTGGGCGGAAGAGTATTGCCAAAAACACGACATTCCCTACGTGCCTTGGAATTTCGAGCGACTCAATGATCGCTCAATGGAAATTGCCGAGACGCTTAAAGAGAAAGGCGTCGATGTCGCCATTCCGCTTTACGAAGAGACCGTTGAGTGGGCTGGCGCTATCAACTCTGTGCTACTGGATAACCCGCGCCTTTACGGTCAGTCGCTGTTGTTGCGCGATAAAGCGTTAATGAAGCGTCGTGCCCAACTAGGCGGCATCCGCGTGGGTATTTTTGAAGAAGCCCACGACAAACAAGATGTCGTGCGCTTTCTCAAGCGCGTTAACCAGACGCTGCTCAAGCTGGACGGCGACCCCAACGACCCGATTCACCTGAAGGCGTTTGATAAAGCAGGCTGCCTTGGTCACCGCGTCATTCGCACCCCAGATGAAGTCGATACCATCCCGGATGAAGAGTTCCCGGTGTTGATGGAGTCGCACCTGGATGGCTGGGAATTTGCCGTGGAAGCGTGGATTCATGATGGCAAAATCGCCTTCTTGAACATCTCTGAATACGTGACGCTAGGTTACTCGGTGTTTGTCCCCGCGTCGCCTGAGCTCGAGATTTACCGTGAACAGATCACCCAACAGATCGAGAAGCTGATTAAAGCGTTCGATATTGAGTTTGGTTTGATCCACCCAGAATACTTCGTTACCAGCGATGGTGAAATGTACTTTGGCGAAGTGGCCTACCGTCCGCCCGGCTTCAAGGTATTCGAACTGCTAGAGCGTGTTTACGGCTTCAATGCTTACCAGGCTTCCATGCTGGTATTCGATCCGAAAGCCACGAAAGAAGAAGTGGCCACGTTTTTCCCGAAAGAAGTGGTCGATGCCGATGGCTTTGCCGGCTGCTTTGGCGTTTACCCACGCCGCCGTGTGGTCAGCCGCTTGGAAATTCCCGAAGAGACTGAAGATCACCCCTACTTTGAGTCTCATGAGCTAACCTCACCAGTAGAAGAAACCGTTACTAAACGCACCGCGTTTGGTACTCATTGGGGTCTGGTCTACTTTAAAGGCGAAGACGCGCATACTATTCGCGATCTATTAAAACGCCAAGAAGACCTCGACTTCTATGTATAATCCCCGCTAATGCTGGGATAAGGAGTCACCGTGGAGACAAATCAAGTTACGTCTTCTCAAGAAGATAGCAAGCTCGATGGATTATTGAGCCAATTTGATGACGCAGTGCGCCTGCTGAACCAGGCGCCCGCCTTCTCGAAACCCGCCAAATTGCCGCGCGTGATGGACACTGCGCGGCGAGTATTGCTTCAGGATGGCGGGTGTGACGCACTGGAGTCCCGCGCGCAAGCGTTTGAGGACTCTGGTGTGTTTTTGGGCTCCGATTGGGAAACACCCCAATATTTGGTACCGACCCTGACGACCTTCTCGCTGAAAAGCGCGGATGCCAATGTGGTCGTCATTGAGGCATTGAGCGAGCTTCGACTGCTTGCTGTCGCTAAAGGCAATTTTGAACACCCGTTGGTTTCTTCAGAGCATGCACACCACTACCTTACTCAGGTAATGGCGATTAATTTATGGCTGCTGTTCTTGCCACCCAGCGAGGCGGAGCGGGAAACCCAAGGGCGACTGGCGACTATCCCACGCCAGCTTTTTCAGCATTTAGCCGAACGAATCGGCTATGAGCATATCGTTGATCGCCTGATTGATGAGATTTGGCGCATTTTAAAACAGCGCCCTATTCAGGTTGACTCGATCAAACAGATGATCACCCAAATTGCCCTATGTCAGGCCAATCCAGAGATTGATCTTGGCGCTAGTGGCCAAGGCGCCGACCGGCTGGTCAGCTCGCTTTACGGCCCCACTCAGGCCTGCCGCGAAGATCCTGGCGTGGATATTTATCGCGATCGGTTAGAGCATATGGATCAGGCGGCCCTGCAGGCTGAATCTACCGGCTTCGCCCGGGCAATGCACGATACCGGCTTGGTATCGCCGTATCACGCCGTGCTGCTGCGTCACCTACTCGAAGAGGGTGATCACTTACTCTCCGAGGCGCTGGGCCTTTCTTCTACCGGCCGCGACTGTCTACTCTGCTATCGCGAGCTGGTTCAAGCGCTTATTCGAGGCGGCGTTTATCCAGCCACCGCACAAGCGGTTTACGGCCTGGCGCTGATGCTTGAGCGCGGCATTCTTTATCAGCCGCCGGTGGCGCCCGCCATGTGGCGTCAACTTAACCTGCCGCTATCCGAGTGGGCGCAGTCGCGACTCACCCTGAGCTATGGCGACACTGTTTCTCCTCGGGCACGCTTGATTGAAGGCGTGCTCTGCATGCTGGGATTACCGCTAGGCGTTGGTCAGGGCAACAATCCTACCTGCCAGTCGGCACGTGCACTCTCCATGTGGGCGTACAACGACCCAGACTATCTGCTGCAAATGGTGGCGTGGGCAGCCCGAGATGACGAAATCATTATGCATTTTGAAGGCCAAGCCATTTCCTCCATGGCGAGCCTCTCAGGTGTGGCGACCCAGTTACCCATCGATCTCGACCCGGTTTCGCTGATTGTCGTGCCACACCTGGATCGAATTTATGCCGAAATGGGACGGCGCTGCATTGGCCGTGAAGGTGACCCTCACCGCTGGGTGAATCCTGAATTTCACGGTTGGTGGTCGGGCCGTGGCTTTCGCATCAATGTCGATGTTGCCACCGGTCAACTTAGCGATGTGGACGACTTTATTCGCCACTTTTTCGCCTATTATCATCCCTACTACAATGGCAACCAGCCGCTGATTCACCCTCAGCCAGCGGGTATTGCGGTCACTGATAGCGCGGCGCGTTTTATCGGCTGGCACGCAATCACCATTTTGCGGGCATCCCTCGACCCCTCTGATGTCATGCGGATTTACTTCTATAATCCCAACAATGATAGCGGGCAGGATTGGGGCGATGGCGTCATTGTGAGTACATCAGGCAATGGTGAGCGCTTCGGCGAGGCCTCGCTGCCTTTCGATCGCTTTGCATCTCGGCTGTATATTTATCATTACGATCCTCTTGAGCGCGTTGACATAGCCGACGTCACCAGCGAAGAGGTGGAAAATGTTAAACACTACCTGCACCGTAGCTGGGGGGCCTCACGCTTACCGCCTACCGAGCTGCAGGCAGATCAAGGCTCCAACTCATCCCTACCCAATACACCCCCAGACGTGGGGTAAGCAGCCCTCTGAACAACACACTCTTAATCTCTATGATGCGACTCGATCAACTGTTGGTCAGCCAGGAGCTGGCCAACTCGCGTACCCGCGCCCAAAGGCTTATTCGTCACGGGCGAGTAAGACTTGCCGATAGCGGCAAGCCGTTAACCAAAGCGTCTGAAAAATGGCCCGAAGATACCCGCTTTGAAGTAGATGACGATCCCGAAGAGCGCTATGTATCCCGGGCGGGGTTAAAATTAGAGGCAGTGCTCACAGCGCTTGAGCTGCGTTTTGACAACGCTGTTGTACTCGATATCGGTCAATCAACCGGCGGCTTCAGCGACTGCGCGCTGCGTTTTGGTGCCCGCCATGTGATTGGTGTCGAGGTCGGCCACGGACAGCTTGCAGCAGAGCTACGCGGCGACCCACGCGTCACTTGCCTTGAGGGGGTAAATGCGCGCTCGATGAGGAGCAGCCAAGCCCTCAACAGCGTACTGGCCACTCATCCCATCGATAGCACCATCATGGACGTTTCCTTTATCTCCCAAACGCTGATTCTGCCCGAGGTTGCTGCCCTACTGCCATCAGGCGGACAGTTGATCTCGTTGGTGAAACCGCAATTTGAGCTAACCCCTGGTGCCCTGGATAAACGCGGCATTGTCCGCGACCCTAAGCGCTTCACAGAAGTAGAAGCCAGTATTCGCAGCGCCTGCGAAGCTTGCGGACTGACTATTCGCCACTGGCAGGAGAGCCCGATTACCGGCGGCGACGGCAATCGCGAATTTCTCCTGCACGCCGTAAAGGACACTAAAAAAGAGGCGTAAAGTGCATTATGTCGATGCTGAGGGCAACTGATTAGCCGACTGCACTTTAATCGCCTCACCTTGATCAGGATGAAGCCACACATCCATCTGCTCAAACGCCACGCGTACACCCGCTTCTCGAAACAGCGCATCTACCCGGCAGTTGATTTCATCGGCGGCAAACAGTCGGTCGAGCAGATCGTTGACGAAAATACGCAGCTCAAAATTAAGGCTGTGCTGCCCATAGCTTAAACAGAAAACCTGCGGTTCTGGATCGGTAAGCACGCGGGGGTTTTCATCCGCCACCTGACGTAATAGCTGATGCACCTTGGCCATATCGGAGCCGTGGGCCACGCCGTAAGTGAGCACAACGCGGGTGATATTATCCGACAACGACCAGTTGATCAGTTGGT
>Ga0209344_10000270_pt1 | contig 102520 bp, 85 predicted proteins | sample Cruoilmetagenom6_FD_187293 | JGI IMG/M metagenome (GOLD analysis project Ga0209344, IMG submission 187293) | Oil polluted marine microbial communities from Coal Oil Point, Santa Barbara, California, USA - Santa Barbara Oil Seep Sample 6 (SPAdes)... | ecosystem: Environmental > Aquatic > Marine...
TCGCGTGCGTACTTTGTGATGTCACGGAGTTTCTGAACGCGTTGAGGTTCAGCCATCAGGATCTCGATCGCTTTGTTGGCGCTCGCGGCGACTGTCACTGGGAGTGCGTTACTGAAGAGTGTTGGTCGGCCGCGTTGGATGATGAGATCGATGAGGTCTTGGGAAGCTGCGATGAATCCCCCTGCGCCGCCTCCGAGTCCTTTTCCTAGTGTTCCTGTGAAGACATCAATTTGTCCGATCATGTCGTAGTGTTCGTGTGTGCCTCGTCCGGTTTTACCCATCACGCCGTGTGCGTGTGAATCGTCGACGACAAGCATTGCATCGTACTCATTGCAGAGCTTACGAAGATCAGGAAGATTTGCGATGTCCCCTTCCATGGAGAAGACGCCGTCGGTGATCAACCAGATTTGCCCTGTGACTTCTGGATTGTTCTTTGCTTTTTCAAGGACTTCTCTGCAGGATTCCATATCAGAGTGTTTGTATACACCCTTCTTCACGCCTTTCTTAATGACAGGAGTGAGGCGCATGGAGTCAATAATGCACGCGTGATTGAGCTCATCGGAGATGATGATGTCACCTGCTTCACATACGGTTGGGAAGAGTGCTTCTGTCGCGTTCCAACACGAGACGAAGGTATAGCTTGCTTCTGTTCCCATATAGTTTGCGATAGTTTTTTCAAGCGTGTGATGGGGTGCAAATGTGCCGCAGATGAAACGGACTGACGCCGTTCCAGCGCCGTATTTGCGAAGCGCATCGATCCCTGCTTCAATGACTTCAGGATGATTTGCGAGTCCGAGATAGTTGTTGGAGCACATGCAAATGCGTTTATGACGAGACCCGTCTTCGTCGATCATGGTGACCATTGCGTCCATAGGGGAGTCGAGTGTCTGGAGAATTTTCGTCTGTCCAGCGGCTTCGAGCGTGTCGAGTGTTTGTCTAGTTCTAACGGAAAACGGACCTGAAGTGGTGGTGGGGCTGCTTGTCATGCTGGAATCTCCTCTGATTGTGACGGATTGTAGAAGGCTTGGAGCGATTTGGACGCTAAGAATCAGACAGTGAATAAACATCAACGCAAGAAACTTGAAGGGATCCTCGAATCGTTATCCAAAGATGATCGGGATCGGCTCTATACCGAAGCACGCAAGCAGCGTTCGGACGCTCAGAAGCGAAGGAGCACGAAAGCTCGCGAGACGGTGGATGGAGAACGGCTCGGCCGAGGAAAGCGTCGGCCGGACCCCTTGGTTGATTGGGTCCTCCGATTGGTTGAGCGAGACTTCGCTCACAAGAACACAGACACTCGAGATAAGCGAGTGCTTACAGAAGGTTTAGTCGTCGGGCTCACTCGTCGACGAGCAACCGTTCTTCCAGTTGGTTGTGACGGTTCAGACACCTCGAAGCAGGTCCTTTGTCGCTTGAGTGCAGAGCTTGCTGGGCGCCAACAGGATGGTATTGCGGTTGGCGATCGAGTTATGATTGCTGAGCTCGAAATCGCTGCAGATGCTGTGGAGCATGAGGTAGTGAGTGTGCTGCCTCGTGATTCCAAGCTGGCGCGTCCAGATTCGCATGATACGAATCAAGAACGTGTTGTCGCGGCGAATGTTGATACCGTTGTGATTGTTGTATCTGTTGTGTCACCGCCGTTGCATCCCAGATTGATTGATCGATATCTCGTCGCAATTGAGTGGGGCGATTGCAAACCGATGATCGCGGTGAACAAAGCAGACTTGTTACCAGAAGCAGAACTCAACGAAGCGCTCAAAGTGCTTGAGCCTTACAAACAAGCAGGGATTCCTATCGCAGTCTGCGCTGCGGTTCCTGGAGATGATTCCAGTGTGCGTGTTGATGGGTTACGCAAGTTACTCGCGGGGCAAACATGTGCGTTTGTCGGACATTCAGGTGTTGGGAAGAGCTCGCTCGCAAATGCGCTTGATTCATCGCTTGGGATCGAAACCGGAGGTTTGCGAGGGACTGACCAACGCGGCCGACATACGACGACAGCGAGCGAAATGCACTTTATCGAGCCTGGAATTCGGGTAATCGATACTCCAGGCGTTCGCTTCTTTGGACTCGCGGAAATGTCTCCTGAAGAACTCAGATGGTTGTTCCCTGAGTTTGAGAAGTATGTTCACTCATGCAAGTTCAATGATTGCGGGCATGATCATGAACCTGGGTGTGCAGTAAAAGCAGCAGTCGAAGCGAACGAGATTTCTGAAACACGATACGACACCTATTTGCGATTGCTAGAAGAGCTGCGAAATGGCGGCAAACCCAAGGATGTCGTCGAACGGATTCGTCCAAAGTATGACGACGATTGAAGTGTGAGTCGATACTAAAAAACCACGGATGCATAGCTGTTAAACAGACCATGCATCCGTGACTCGTGTGGTGATTGATTTGAAAGATTACGGCATCATTGCAACTTGGTAGTCGTTAATGAATGCAGAGATATCGAAGAAGTTCAAGTTGAAATCTCCGTTGTGATCTGTCGCGAGATCACGATTCATAAACATCTTGAGGAACGCGAAGATGTCTGCGGATTCGACTGATCCATTCAAGTTGTAGTCTGCAGGATGTGAAGATGCGATGATCGTGACTATCTGATTCGCATCGATATCAGTATAAGTGGAATATGAACCATCCGGCCATGCGATTTGAACTACATCAAGTGTTGATGCGTCAGCAATTCCAGCGTGCACTTCAGTAGGTGATGCAGATGCGTGATTTGATCCACAATGCATCGGCATCAGCTGAGTGTACGATTGTTTCTGATCATGTGTAACAACACGAACCATTGCTCCGATACCATCTGGAGCAAGTGAGTCACGAGCGCTAGTGTCAAGTATGATGCGAGTCCAGTTCCGATCGGTTGGAGTTGACTCTATGATCACATTGTTACGGAATAGTTTGAGTTGTCCGTTGTTTTCGAAGATTGCGATATCAAGGTCGCCATCATTTTCGATATCCAAGCGGACCATGCCTCGGCCTTGCCCGTTGTGTTGGAATCCTGAAGCTTGGCCGACTTCATTGAAGCTTACGCCGTCTCCAAGGTTTTCGAAGAGAACTGCTGGAGTACCTGCAAATAGTCCGGTGTACCCATTCGTCTCTGCGAGATCACGATCACCATCATTGTCTAGATCAGCGATGAGCACTCCCCAACCCCAGTGGCCGTCATATGTACCATTGTCGTGAGCGGTGTTCGTGTATGTTCTTTGTTCGTCTTGAATGAGAAGGACATTTCCTGGTCCCTGTGTGGTTGGGTATGTAATGGATGAGACATACATGTCGAGCATTCCATCGTTGTTGATATCTCCGACATCAACACCCATCCCGTTTGCGGTTTCTATACCAGAAGCATCGATTGTTTGATCAATGAATGTGCCATCTTGGTTGTTGATATAGAGCTTGCTTGTACCTGCATCTGCTATGAGGATGAGATCAGGATAGAGATCGTCGTTCATGTCTACGAGTTGAGGCAAGAAGCCGTAGACTCCTTCGCGTTCGAGTCCTGCATTTGCAGTGATGTCAGTAAATGTGTATTGACCGTTTGAATCTGCGCCGTTGTTTAAGTACAAGCGGTTGCACATGCGGATTTCGTTGTATCCGCAGATGAATAGATCAAGATCGCCGTCGAGATCTATATCTCCCCAGCCTGAACCGAGCCCGTCTCGGACGGACCCAAACAATCGGTTCACTCCTGCTTCAACTGCGACATCTGTGAAGGACCACTGTCCTTGTTCGTCTGGTCCATTGTTTTTGTAGAGTTTGAGTGCGCCAGAGATTGCAGTTGCAGATGATGGGCCGTAGGAAGTGACAAATATGTCGAGGAATCCGTCGTTATTGAAATCAACTGAGGAAGCGCCAAATGAGTGGTGCTTGACATCTACACCCCATGAATTCGCCTGGTCATCGAAGGTGCCGTCCTGGTTATTGATGTACAGATAATCTGGGTATCCTCCTCCTGCGAGCATGAAGAGATCATGGAATCCGTCGTTGTTAAAATCTCCAGCAACGCCGCCGCCGGCCATGATGCTGTAGCGTCCACCGGGAGAGATGAGTCTGAGTGCATCATCGAGCTGTGCTTGTGATGTGTAGTTTTCGAAGGAGATTGAAGATTGAGCAAAGCACATGCTCGATGCAGTCGCGGCGATAACAATCGCAAACTGATGAATGCGATGGATAACAGACCGATTCAATTTCGGTTTAGTTCCATCTGTTTGACAGACGAGGAAAGCAGTCATTTTGAGACCCCACACGAATAATGCGATGTCACTCCAGATTAAATCTGAAAGTACCAAACGCAATCGAGACTATTCGCGCTCAACCCACACGAGTAATTGAGCGGTCTGGTTCAAGACCAGAGCAACAGCCGAAGGGATCAAATTTTGTTTGAAAACCAAAACAGAAGGTTTTCATTCGCTGATTTTCTCAGCAATGTAGCAAAAACAGTTGCATATGCTTTCATGCAGACGCTTGCAAAGAACGCAGAAACCCCTTTCAAGCGTTCAAGGCCTATTTTTGTTCAATCACCGGATTATCCGGTAGCGAGTTCTCAAAGACCCCCACGGTGTTCGAGAATAGAACACAATAGATATACCAGAATCCGTTCAATCATGCAAGGGTTCATTTGTTGGAATGGAGTAAGAAATGTGTGGCTCAAAGAAAAATTCTGATCAATCCTCTGCGGTTTCGATATCGAGTACTGGATACCAATCCTCAGCGTTAATGGAAGCGCTTGATTCATTTTCAAGTTGGGCAACGCGATATATGGATTCGTTGGATGATCGAGATGTTTCAGTTCCTATTGAGCCTGGAGACATACTTTCGAAGCTCCCGACTCAACCACCGGCTGAGGGGATGAGTGAAGGCCAATGGAATGATGTCGTTACGGATGTGGAGAATATAATTGAGCCTGGTTTGGTTCATTGGCAATCTTCTCGGTTCTTTGCATACTTTCCGTGTAGCGCATCTGTGCCTGGAGTTCTCGGCGAGCTGGTTTCGTCTGTGTTGAATGTCAATGGGATGTTGTGGTCAACATCTCCTGCGGTAACCGAACTCGAAATGCGAATGATGGATTGGTGTGCAACGATGTTTGGGTTGCCTGATCAGTTTCGCTTTGATTCAAAAGTGCACTTAGGTGGCGGCTGCATTCAAGGGACTGCGAGTGAAGCTGCTTTAGCAGCGCTTGTCGCGGCGAGAAGAGTGAAAGTAGATTTGGGATTTGATAGATCGAAGATGACGGTTTATACATCAACTCAAGCTCACTCTTCTATCTTAAAAGCGGCGATGGTTGCAGGGTTAGCAGATGGGCCTGAAGATTTTTCTCGTGTCCGTTTGATCGCAACTACTGACAACTTGGCAATGGATGCGGAAGAGTTAAAGGCTTCGATTGAGACTGATATAGCAGACGGATTAATCCCATGCATGATCTCAACGACCCAAGGGACAACTTCGACAGGCGCGATCGATCCTCTCGATGAGATCGGGAAGATGCTAGAGGAGCTATCAACGGATCACCGGCCGTGGTTGCATGTTGACGCGGCGTGGGCAGGAGCAGCGTGTGTTTGTCCAGAACATCGATCGATTCTCGATGGTATTGAGTACGCGGATTCATTGTGCATCAATCCGCATAAGTGGTTGTTGACGAACTTCGATTGTGATTTGTTTTGGGTTCGAGATCGTAAAGCGCTGACTGATTCAATGAGTATCACTCCGGCGTATTTGAAAAACAAGCAGAGTGAATCAGGAGAGGTAATCGATTTTCGTGATTGGCACGTACCTTTGGGGAGACGATTCAGAGCAATCAAACTTTGGTTTGTGATTCGGTACTTTGGAACAGAAGGGCTCGAAAACCACATCCGTTCACATATCAAGCTCGCGGAGCAGTTTGAGGCATTCGTTCACAGCGAGCCCAAGTTGAGTCTTGCGGTGGATCGATCATTGGCATTGGTTTGTTTTCGAGTGGTTGGTGAGAGTGAGCGAACGAAAACGCTGATCGAAGGAATCAATGCGCGCCGACGAGTTTTGATATCGCATACGATTGTGCCTTTGATGAATGAGAGTGGCGAAAAGAACGATTGCTGGGTCGCTCGCGTTGCGATTGGGTCGAGTTCTGTGAAAGAGCAGGATGTGCAGACACTCATTGATGAGATCCAAAGTGTGCTCAAGATGGACTTCGATGCTAAGGTAGAGTCATGAGTATGCAAGATAAATCGATGGGCTGGGTTGGGTGTTCTATCGTAATTTCGAGTCTCCTGCTGATGGGTTGTCACTCATCGCCGCGAACTCATGTGGAATCGAAGGACACGATTCAAGTCGTTGCGGATCAGGATTCAGAGATTGTTATCGAGAATCAAGCGTTTGAACGCGTGTTCGTTTCCGCTCGTGATGTGCTTGTTGACTATCGCTTTGGGATTAACCGAGTCGATGCATCGCGTGGGGTACTGACGAGTCATCCAAAGCGAAGCGTTGGGGTTGTGTCGCCTTGGGATCGTGAACAAACGACGATGGAACAAGAGTGGGAAGACTTTGCGAATCAGCAAGAGCGTGTTGTTCGGATTGAGTTTGAACGCAGCTCTGCAGAAGCAGGTGCTGAGTTCGAATCTTCTGGCGAGGAATCCGTGCTCGTTCGGGTTGCAGTGCTTGTTCATCGAGTACATCGTCCACATTGGCGAATCGAGTCTGAGAGTGTTCGGCTTTCAACTCATGCTCGATCGCGGAATCATGCAGGACAGGTCGAAGCGGAATCATTTCGTGAAACGATCGGTAGAGATGTAGAACTTGAAGAACGGATCATGGCTGAGATCAGATCGCGTGTTGCTCTATCAGATGGATGAATGACTACGATGTGACTTGAACGACGAGGTGCTATGAGTGTTGTCTCGTGATTTTTCTCGCATGGATTGGTTTGAGCTCTTCGATCGATACTCCTTCTCGCAGGATGATCGGGTTATTTGTCGGCGAGCATCGATTCATCTTTGACTGATATCCCAGTGCCTTTGCGATGAGTTCGCCTCGGGATGACGCGTGAAGCTTTTTATGTAGATTTTTAACATGATCATGCACGGTGTGTGTGGATCGATTGAGATTCTCAGCGATCTGTCTTACCGAGTGTCCCAGGATGAGTTGATCAAGGATTTCATGTTCACGATCAGTTAACCATACTTTGGGATTCGTGACGTGCTTGAGCGCGATGTGCGCTTTGTCAGCGATGATGTCGTAGAAATGACTTAAGGTAGTCACGATCGTGTCTGATTGTGATTCGTCAAGATCGTTTGAAGAACTGTGAGGCATAATCGCACAGAGGCAAAGCAAGAACAAATTCGGATGTTCTCTCGATATCGGAACAAGCATCATTGTTGGATATGAAAGATTCAAAGTCGAGAAGATTGACCCTATGGGTGTGTTCGATGAGTTGGAGTGTAGCTTAGATATAGGGGAGATAAGTCCAAGAGTGGCGCTGTGCTGCGGGAGGTTGAACCCGAGTGATTTGAGACGATCTAGTTTGTCCTGAAGATGGATCGAGATAGAAGATTGATCATCAAGTTGCGTAAGGCTTTTTTCTGAGAGATGTGAAACTCCAGATGACATCGTTGATATTGAGCCCGAGTCAGCATCAATTCCAGCGATGATTACACCGACGGCCATATGTGGGGAAGTGGTCGCGATAGCTTCTGCTGCTTGTGATGCCCAGTTTTGTGTGGGTATTGCAGGCAGCGAGCAAAATCGCTGCGTGGATGCGATAAATCTATTCGTAATTTTGTATGTCATTGTCCTATTTTCTTCTGGGTCACCGAGTCGGCGAGTTGTTCGGCTCCTTATTTACCCCCATGCTTACGACGCCTTAATGTATCAAAAAGTTGCTTTGTAAAATAGGGGGTTTCCCACATGAATCCTTATTTTTTCGGAAACAGGGCATAGATTATAGGGTGTTTAGCCTATGTTTGTTGCGAACATATCAACAACAAGGTCATATCCGAATGAATGAAATGGAATTTATTACATTCAAAATAATATCAATTTGCAGGTTTTTACCTAGGGAAAATTGCCACATGCAAGTGATTCAATGCCTGAAATTGGGTGCTCATTCTGAGGATTATGTGGCGTCATGGGCTTTTTGAGGCATACTCGATCTGTTGAAGCGATTGGGGACTCAACAGTACTGACACCACCTCCCCGAAGTAGAAGAAGCGTTTGCTGTTGTGAATGCGAAAACAGGAGTTGCTCGGATCACGGCATAGCTGTGATTCATGCGTTAAGTATGTCCATACACTTTGGGACATCTCGGTTTGTGTTTGAGCGAGGGACTTGGCAGCCAGAAGTGCTTGCGAAGCTCGAATCGCATCATATTGCGGCGTGCTCTGGAGATACCAGTGCACGGAGTCGCTTTGGTGCATCGCTTCAGCAGTTTCTTGTTGCACAAGCAGGTACAGAAGTTTGTGTACTTCACGGTAGAAGCATTCTTGATCTCGAAGGTCTTTGTGCACAACTCGAACGGCTCATTCCAGTTGAGCGACTCGCTCGAACTGTGGACGGCCCGCATGGGCTCGCATCACTGCTTAGACACCGATCTAGCAATCATTCGCGGGTGCCGACTCGTCAACGCTACTTCTTGTGGCATGATGCAGATGTACTGATACGACACAATCCACAACTCTTCGGCGAAGTCGCAGAAGTCTTCGCAGGCGTCTCAGCAGAGATGGAATACGCCGGAGACGAAGCACTGATGATTCAAAGATCGGTCTATATGGGTGGAAATCGACTAGCAAACGTTGCTCGTGATCCAGAATCCCTGCTCAATCGCTGGGCAGATGACGGGCCTGGAGTTCCATTCTGGTCACTCGTGAGCGGCGAAGAGTGTCCTATGACGACGCTTTGCTCTATTGATAGTCTTATGGACTCAATCTAAGACAATCACATCCTCGGCCTAGCTTGACTTCGTAAGGTGGATGGGCTTGGCTTCTTGTCTATGCGCATTATCAGTGGTCAATATCGAAGACGAAAACTCCTCTCTCCTCCTGATGGATCGATTACTCGTCCATTTCCAGACATGGTCAAAGAAGCGATGTTCAATCTGCTTCGCGGTCATTTTGAAGGCCAATCGGTGCTCGATTGTTTCAGTGGTACTGGGACAGTCGGGTTAGAAGCTGCGAGTCGTGGCGCGACAAGGGTCGTGTGCGTCGAGCGCGATCGAAAAGTTACCAAAGTACTCGAAAAGAATATCGAGATGATTGGTGCAGAAGATATTGTTGAAGTGGTGACAGGTGATGCACTGGGGCCAGCTGCGATTCATCGATGTCCTAAGCCTGTCCATATTGTGTTCTTTGACCCGCCGTACCCGATGGTTCGTGATCCTGAAGACTGGGCTCGAGTAAAGGCGCAGTTTACACGGATGATTTCATTACTCGACGATACGGGATACGCGGTTTTGCGAACGCCTTGGCCTGCGGTTCATAAGTTTGAGCAAATCGTTGACGAACCTGTTGAGACGAAGAGCAAAAAGAAGAACCATTCTGTAGTAGAAGAGATTGAAGGTGACGAGGTTATCGAGATTGATCTTGATGACCCCAATGCAGAAGCAATGATGGATGCATTCGAAAAAGACATGGCTCGTGAAGCGAGTAAACCTAACTATCGTCATGAAGATATTGATTTGACGATGGAAGGTGCACTCGGACCCGAAACGCATAGCTATGGGCAGATGGCGTTGCATCTCTACATGCGTGATACTGAAGCGTAAACAAGTCTCCTATTCGGGTTCTTTGAAGCATGTATTCGCGGGCTTGAGCGTGTACACTCGTGCATGGAAATAGAAAGAGATCCTAGATTTTGTCTAGATGATTTGCCTTTGACTGACGATCAACGGCAAGCGGTTGTGCATGAAGATGGGCCATTGATTGTCCTTGCAGGACCAGGCACTGGAAAGACGAGAGTGATTACTGCTCGCGTTGCGCACATGATCTCGGATCGAGGAATCGAACCTGAACGAGTAGTTGCAGTTACCTTCACTAACAAAGCTGCAGGAGAGCTGAGTGATCGGCTCGGTGAGCTGGTTGGCCCAACGCGCTCTGCGAGAGTAGTCGCATCAACTTTTCACAGTCTTGGACTTGGAATTATTCGCCGCTTTGGTGATGTAATCGGAGTCAAGAACGATCCAATTCTCATCGATTCTTCACAGCGCCGGAGTTTGATTAGAGAAATCATTCAAGATCGAGGTTTGTACAAGCAAGTGATGGGTGCAGGAGTTGAGAGTGCTGTCGAGCTTGCGACCAAAGTGATGAATGAACTTCGGTATCAAGGAATGCACAGCAACGACGGGCAAAAGTGGCTTAAGGAGAAACGAGCGACACTTCGCGATGATGAAGGTTCACTGAGTAGTGGAGATCTCGAAGCGATGCTCGCTGAGCTTGATCGATTCGAGCAAGCGATCAAGGTATACGAGCAGTTTGAATCTCGCTGTTTAGATCGTGGATGGATGGTCTTTGATGATCTGATACTGTTGCCCAATAAGATGATGAGAGAGCATCGTGAGATTGCGTCGATATTGAGACACGATTACAAGCATGTAGTCGTCGATGAGTTTCAGGATGTGAATGCTGCGCAGATTGAGATGATCCGTCAGCTTTGTCCTCCAGCATCAAATCCTGATCTTTGCGTCGTCGGCGATGATGATCAGAGTATTTATGGTTTCCGCGGCGCTGACGAGCACGCGTTTGCTCGATTCTCTCAGATTTGGGATGAGCCTCAAACGATTACATTGAGTATGAACTTCAGAAGTGCGAAACCAGTTGTTGAAGCGAGCAACGCAGTCATCGAAAGGGCGTACGTTCGATTTGATGATTCGAAGATTGGAGAATCATTTAGCGGCGACGCGCCTGATGCTGGAGTTGAGTTGGTTCGACTTGAGGCTGAACCTCAAAGTGGGGAAGTTATCTCTGCGATGCTCCTGAAGATGGCAAGCGACGCAAAGACGCGAGGCGAAGAGTTCTCTTTTGCATCGTGCGCGATTATTGCACGTACGAAGAATGAACTTGATGGGATAGCGAGAGTGCTCACACTCAAAGACATTCCAATTGAGATGCGTGAAAACAGGAGTCCAATGGAAGATGCAGGGGTTCAGGATGTGCTTGCATGGTCTCGATTGTTGATTGATCCTACGAGCGCCAATGACATCAAGCGTGTGCTTGTGCGTGGGCCTTACCGATGTGATGCGATCAAACTCGGCGGTCGAATCTCAAGTTGGCGTATTCAACGATCACGATGGATTGAAGGCGATGAAGGTGCAAGTCATCCAGGGTTACTGCTTGATTGGCTAATCGAGCACGGCGATGAGCCAATCGTTCGAAGAGCAAAGGAAATGAAGGCGCTCTCATTGGAACTTGCAACTATCGCAAGCGAAGCACTCGCGGCGCAAACATTGATGGAGATCATTAAACGAACAGGTGTCGTTTATCAAGAGCTCGCTGATGGTCGGTCTAGGGCATCGCGTGTTTCATCGCTTGTTGCTCTGGTTCGATTCGCGAAGTCTCGTGCAGAGCGTTTCGAGGAACCGGGTGATTTGGGCGCGATGCTTCGATACTGGGAGGACTTAGATCCTAACGAGCGATCGCTTGGAGAGTTGCCTGAGGATCGTGTCGAGGATCGAGGAGGATCAAATCTAATAGGGAGCGAGATGAACCTTGGAGCAGTATCGATGCTCACGGCGCACGCCTCCAAAGGGCTTGAGTTTGATACTGTGTTCGTTCCAAGAGTGAGCGGGCCTCATGGGTATCCAAAGACGAGCGGAAGTGATGAGCAAGTTATTCCTGAGGGACTCGTCAATGTCGGAGAAGATGTTCGAGATGCAAAATCTCGCAAAATTGATGAAGAACGAAGAGTGTTCTATGTCGCGATCACTCGGGCGCATAAGCGCGTTGTATTGCTTGCGAAGGTGCCTAAAAAACCAAGTTCAGTCAACTTTGTGTTTGAGTTGAGAGATGCATTAGATGGATCGATGATTGAGCGTGACGCGTTTGATGTCCTGGATCCATCAGAAGCAGGTGATGCAGTGTCAAGGCTCGGCGCTGAGTTCGCGGCTGTGAATCGAATGCGTGATGTGTTTGATCAAGCGAAACGCGATGTGCGGCGCGACGCAGCGATTGCAATGGACGCGATGGAGCTAGGCGAGTTGTCTCGTGAGGCGTTGTTCGAGAAGCTTGAAGAAGTTGCTCAACGAGCGACGATCATTCGAACTGTTCTCGAATCAGGAGAAATTCCTCTATGGGTAAATGGAACTGCGCTTGATGGGTTTGCAAGCAAGATGGTTGAAGCTCTCAACGATGAGCAATCAAACGATGATCTGCAGTTGCATCCTCCTCTTACAGGGCCGTTAAAGTTGAGCTTTACGCAGATATCAGGATATCTACATTGTCCGCGTTGCTATTTGGTTGAGCAGGTATTGAGATTGCCAATAGACGAGGGTGCGCCGGCGGTCGTCGGGAAAGCAGTGCATCAGGCCCTCGAAGCGTTTTATCAGAAGTGGCGAGTTGCAGATGCTGATGGCGGTGAGAGACCTGGGTTTGAGTTGCTTGAGGCGATGACAAAGCAATATTTCTTCGAACATTGGCCGAGAGATATGGTCGTGGATGCAGACAAGCTCAAGCAAGCTCAAGCGATGATCCAGTTGTATTGGGAGAAGATGCACGATGATGAAGCGCACATCGAAGAGCTCGAGAAAAACATGGTGCTTCCTTACGAGCTCGATGGGGTTGTGCACACAATTCGCGCGGTGCTCGATCGGGTTGACGCGACTGACAGCGGCGGGCGACGAGTAGTAGACTACAAAACAGGACGTCCAAGGAAAGATCTGTCTGAACCCAAGAAAGATGATTTACAGCTTGGAATCTACGCAATGGCGCTGGAGCACGCGTTCGGGGATCCTGGGCCAGGGAGTATGTGTGAGTATTGGTTGCTCCAAGATGGGAGCAAAGGCTCTATCAGTATGGACGCGATAAAGATGGACAAGGTTAGAGCGAAGATCGAGAAGGCCATAAACGGAATGCTTGAAGGAAACTGGGGCCGGAGTAATCGATGTAAAACTGGGCAAAGAAGCTCAGTTTGTGAGATTCTCGATGATCTCGGACCTGCGGATTTCACATCGCTCAATTGAACTACAAATTTGAGCACGAATGCGAGCTTTGGGGCTCAAATTTGAATCGTCAAGAGCGCGAACTGGTATACCTTCTGAGGGATATGTAGCTCCTTAATGAGGTTTGTGTTCGAGGTATATGAAGTAGGATCATTCGATTGGTATTCCAGAGATTACTCAAATCTAGTTCATCTAACCATTCAGCACGATTTCGCATTGTGCGTGGATTGGGTTTGGTGTTTGCTGTTTGTATTCTTTCTCAGAACCAGATGGCGTTTGCTCATGATGAGGATGTTGTCGGAGATCAACAAGGCACTCAACGGATTGGGTTGAGCAACGGAGTTGAACTGATTGTTGTTGATAACGAAACAACAATCAGTAACCAGATTGTTCGACAAGATGGAAGCGAGACTGATCCTGTACAAGTTTGGTTACTTGTTCGTGCAGGATCTTTGAATGAGGATCAAGATTCTCGCGGCGCAGCAGGAGTGATTGAGCAAATCGTCCGAGGCGGGACTGAGCACTATACAAGCGATGAAATTAGTTTGATACTGAGTGGTGGCCCGCAAGGGTACGGAATTCATGAAGGTTCGTTTACAAGCTTTGATCAAACCGCTTATATGGCGAATGTGATCTGGGGAGTAGAGGAGAGTCTCGATTCTGTGTTCATGCTCTTTCGTGACATACTGGATATGGAATTTAATGAGCTTGATGATGATCGAGTTCTCGAAGGGGTAGGCCGGGTAAACGAAGAATATGAGCAGATGTGCTTGATGAATCCAAAGGCTCAACAAGAATGGTTATCTTATTGGATGAAGGGGACGCCGTTCGGCGAACGATTACCATTAATTTCGAGTGAGCAACGAAACAAGCTTGATTATGATGTAATTCGAAGCTTTGGAGATCGATACTACAGACCTGCACAAGCAGTTGTTTTGGTTGTGGGGGATGTAGATTCAGATCTTGTGAGAGCGAGAGCTGCAGAAATATTGGGATCGCTCCCTCGCGGGCAACAAGAGCGGTATGTTGATGGCCGCAGCCGTATGGATGTGTCTCATCGCGCGGCTCTTGATTCGAATCCATCCTTTGATTCGCAAGAAGCCGCGGCTGTATGGTTTGTTGATCGAGTAGACACAAGCGAGGGACGTATTGATCAGCCTTGGAGTGTACGAGCAGGAGCATACACATATGAAGAGCTGCGAGTATTGCTTATCGAGCGGGCCGCAAGTGAAATTGCGAGGTATCGATTAGAACGATTGTCCGCTCCTGAACTTGGTGGCGGGGTGTCTTTGAGACTTGATCAAGTCGATCTCTGGGGCCAGATTAAACTCTTACAAATTGGGATCGACGACGCAGAAAGCGAAGAGAGTCCAGTAGATCAATGGACTGAGTGGACACGATTTTTGGTACGAGAAACAGATCGAATGCATCGGGATGGAGCGACTCCTGGTGAAATTGGTAGAGCGAGAAGAGCGGTGCTCTCTCGTTGGCATCGTGACGCAGATGAATGGGCAAGCTCAACGAATCATGAACATATGGGATTGATTCATTGGTTGGTCACGACTGGGCGGCCTGTGATTGGGATGGAACGATGGGACCAGCTTGCAACAGAGTTGATGAGAGATGTTCGTGATGATGAAATTGATCGTGTGCTTCGTGCACTGATTGATCCGCGTGATGCTTCTTATGTCGTTCTCTCAAAGGATGAAGCGGTTGAAGATGATCCACTCATGGATGAAAAGTCTCGATGGCGAAGCGATGAAGTGCTCGCGGTGGTCGACTCAGCTATTAGAGATCGTCTTGATCCGATTGCACAGGATTGGATGGAGAGTCTTGTAGGCCCGATGAATGAAGGGGTTGAGTTCTGTGGCGAAGTTGCTGAAGTTTCTGAGTATCCTGAATCGGGAGTATGGGAAGCAACATTAAGCAATGGCGTTCGAGTATTGGCGCGTGGAATTCTTGATGGAGACCAAGGGGTATACATCACCGCGTCGATCTGGGGCGATGTCTTGTTGGAGAATATCGCGTTTGAAGAAGAGTTAAGAGCTGCGATGGTCGCATGGAATGTGCCTGCAACTGAAACTCGTGGGCATTCTTCAGTGCTGAGCTTTATGAGTGAGCATGGGATCGATTTCGAAGCGAAGCAAGAAGTGGGTTCAGTGCAGCTACGGGTCCAATCCCCAATTGAATCATTTGATGAAGCGATGGGTTTACTCTATGGGTTGTTAAATCGACCGATGATCGAAGAGGATGCATTTGTACAATGGAGAGAAGCCTGTTGCGATACCGAGTGGGATGTGATTGATCATGCGTTGGTCAGGTTGTACCCCGCGTTGTCGGTGCAGAGCAGCTTGGTGCTTGGTGGAATTGATCGTGGAATTGGGCTGGAAGATGCACAGCGAGTCTTAACACAGATCGTACGGAACGGGCAGATTGATATCGGTGTCGCTGGAGGGATTCCAAGCGATGAGCTGCTCGAGCGAGCTTCGAATATATTTGGAACTCTTGTTGATCGGGATCGAAAAGTTAGAACAGAGATTTTCAAACCGGCTCTTCAAACGGGAGTCACAAGTGTTCGTGTTCTTGAGATGGAAGCGACAAAGTCGAAAGACGCAGGGGTTGTTGTAGGGTCTCTAGGAAAACCAGGTCTTGGATTGTCAGAGTTGCGAGCTCGGATTCTGGTATCAATGATTTTGAATAGTCGGCTTGCTCAAGTGAACAACGATCTACGTCTCGACGCACAAGTTGCGATATCGTCAGCAGTACCTCATCGTTCTCTCTTTCTTGTTCGCGTTTGGTGCGAGGAAGATGAGATCGAGCAAGGTGTAAAACTTGTTCATGAGACGATGAGCACTTTGAGCCGTGATGGGGTTACTCAAGAAGAGCTTGAGCGAGCGCAAGAGAGAATACACTCTTCAATATCCAAATACTTTAACTCAGGCGGATACTGGAGTATGCGATTGAGCACGCTTGCGTTGCTCGAACGAGAAGTGGATGATCTTTGGCACATCCGCGAAGGATACAGCGAGCTTCGAGTTGATGATATCAATCGCGAGATAAACGCTCTGCTCGATGAACGTGATCGGTATCGCATTGAGATTGTGAAGTAGAATTCATTGTTATAGAGATATAAAAAAACCACGCTATTAAGCGTGGTTTTTACTTTGAACTTTGGATGTTCTATTCGAGTGCGGCTGCACCTGAGATGATCTCGGTAAGCTCGGTAGTGATCTGCGCTTGACGCATTCTGTTGAACTTACGCTTGAGAAGGTGTGCCATCTTTCCAGCGTTGTCAGTCGCAGCTTTCATTGCAACCATACGAGCGATGTGTTCTGAGACTACGCCGTCATTGAAGCATTGGAAGGTGACAGCTTTGACTGCTGCAGGGAGCAAGAAGTCGAGCAATGAGTCCGCGTCCGGGGAGAATTCATAGACGTCTGAGAATCCAGTGGATGATTCGGTTGCGGATGTATCCACTTCTGGAGTCGAGAATGGGAGGAGTTGTAGGGTGGTTGGTTTTTGACGGCCGGCCGAGTAGTACTTCATGTAGACGATTTTGACCGCAGAGATTTCGCCGGCGATGAACTGATCGATATACCCTTGTGCGAGCTTTTCGATTTCTTCGTATGTTGGTTTGTCACCGAACTGTGTGTGGAGTTTGAACTTAGTGAAGCCGTTGAACTTCAGTGCTCCTGCACCCTTCTTTCCGACTACTTCGAGGATGTTGCTCTCGTTTGTCTGGGCTTTGAGGTGAGCAAGCGCGGCTCTGGTGATCGATCCGTTGTATGGGCCACAGAGTCCACGGTCTGCAGAGAGGACGAGAGTAATCTCAGGCGCGTCTGCATCTGGGTTAGTGAGCAGTGGATGTCCTTCGCCGACACCTGCGTCACTGAGTTTAGCGACGAGCCCGAAGATTGATTCAGTGTATGGCCTCGATGCGATTGACGCGTGTTGAGCGCGTGCAAACTTTGAGGTTGCAATCATTTGCATCGTTCGCGTAATGCGCTTGATGTTGTTGACTGCGTTCATCCGCTTCTTGATGTCTTGTGTATTTCCCATGGGTCGTGATCGTAGGCGCTTTGAGATCGAATTGGGAGCGATTTGAGTGTGATTGGAGCGTTGGAAAGTTGAAAAACCGCCCTGTCAGGGCGGCGAGATAGGTCAGAATTTGGTTAGGTGGATGAGTTAAGGGCATTCATCACTGAAAGCGGCGAGAAATGCACTGACATGGAAGGAGTTGTAGCTTCCATCACTTGTCATATCCACGATCTGGTCGTGAGCACTGAAGGCTGCGAGGAAGGCGGAGACATCAAAGAAGTTGAGTGATCCGTCATTGTTGAGTTCAAGCAAAGAAAAACGCCCTGGGCGTTGGTGAGGGTTAGATTGACACGATTTTCTTACTCTCCGGCGTCATGTCGATGTGGCGGACGTGTTGTGTCATTGGCTGCCGGTGTGACTCTGCGAGGGTTGTTTGAAGACACTGGAGCTTGGGATTCGAAGTTCATCGGAAATGCGATAGAGAGGGAAGTGATCTGTGGGGCTTTGCTCGACGGATTGATGTTTCTCGCTGATTCTGACATCTAGTGCTCCTCTCTTCGATTAGTTTTTGGTACCAAACGATCTGGTAACCAAAGAGAGAATGCCACGAGAGAAAAGGATGTCAATGCATTTCAGCAGGAACTGATGTCTATGAGATGATTAATCCGTCGTAGGAGAGGGCAACTCCGTTTGGGAGGTCCGCATTTGTCTGAGTGTGCATCAAATCATGTGTCATATGGACGAGGTAGGTCCGAGAAGGGTTGATTTGAGAAGCAGCGCCGACAGCTTGTTCGACGGTGAAGTGCGTTGGATGAGGTTTGTGACGAAGTGCATCGAGCACGAGGGTCTTTGTAGGTGCAAGCTGCTCAAGCGTTTTATCAGGGATGTCGGAGACATCTGTGCAGTAGGCCAACGGGAGGAAATCAGATTCGATGTTGGGATTCTCAAAGATGAATCCGAGGATTGGGAGTTTTCCGTGATTGAGTGTGATCGGCGTGACGGAGAGTCCAAAGAGCTCGAAAGTGCTATTGGGTTCAATGACATTGGGGACGAGCGATGCGATGAATGATTTTTGGATGTTCTTGTGAGGCTCGAATATATGCTGATAGACTCGACTGAGCGCGTCCATAGTGTGTTGATTGGCGTAGATATTGATGGGTTCCTTCATGACCTCGTTGAATCTTCGGACTTCATCTAGGCCGAAGGTGTGATCAACATGATTATGCGTGAACAGGATTGCATCTACGCGATTGATATCTTCGCGGAGCGCTTGTTCTCTGAGATCAGGTGAAGTGTCGATGAGGATGACGCGTTGGACGCCGGTAGGATCAGTAAATTCAACCGTTGCAGATGTGCGCGTTCGCTTGTCGCGTTGATCTGTAGATGTGCATGTTTGACAGGAACAAGCGATGACGGGGATGCCTGCGGATGTTCCGGTGCCGAGGAAACGGAGTTGCATGATTGATGGTAGGTCAGGATCTATGACGGCATGAAAAAAGCAGCCTTTTGGCTGCTTTGAATGTGATCGATTTGGGGTCGATGGATTAGGCTGCTTGTGTGCCTTGGAATCCGTTATTGAAGTTTGGATTGAACCCGCCGTTAAAGTTTGGGTTGAATGCGCCTGGGAATGGTGCGAAACCGTTGAATGGAGTTGATTCGAAGTTGCCTTCTGAGTTCCAGTCTGAAGCTTCGTTCCAGCCGTTGTTCCAACCTGCGTTTGAGTTGTTCCAGTTGTTGAATCCGTTGAATGGAGTGTTCCAGTTCCATGTTGGAGCCCATGCGCCTGGGAATGAACCTGGGTTGTAGTTCCAGCTATTTGTCGGGAAGTTGTTCCAACCTGTGTTTGCGTTGTTCCAGTTGTTGAAACCGTTGAATGGGGTGTTCCAGTTATTGAAGTTTGCGCCGAAACCTGACCAAGGGGTTGAGTTTGAGTTCCATGATGGAGCCCAAGCGCCTGGGAATGAACCTGGGTTTGTTCCCCAGTTGCTGTTGAACGGGGTATTCCAGTTGTTGCCCCAGCCTGTATTCCAGTTTGATGGTGTGTTTCCGAAACCGAATGATGGGCCTGCGAAGTTTGGTGCAAATGGTGTGTTAAACATGTGGTGCTTCCTTCTCTATATAGAGGTGTTGATGTGATCACTTGCGACCCGAGCCCTTGCTTGGGTCACAAGATTTGGATCGGTTGAGTTTGAGAAGAGCTTTTGTGCGAGGGGGGGATTCTGCCCAGAATGAGTGGGGCAGAGGTTGTTAGCGCAGAGAGTGCGCAGCCGATAGTAGAAATTCTCTTGCGAAAACAGGATTCGATAGGTTATGGGCGGTTGTAGGTCGCGAGACAGTTTGGAGCTTCGGTAACACTGACGCTCTGCACTTTGGCGCGTGGAGAGAGTTCAACATCGAGACGCAGAGCTAGTTCGTCAGCGATGTGCTTCGCGAGATTCTCAGCGGTCGGGTTTACTCGATCGAACGGGGGTGTGGTATTTAGATTGTTGTTGCAGAAGGGGGAGCAGATTTGGATGAGGGTCTGCTCTACAAGATGAAAATCACAAAGAAGTCCTTCGTCGTCGAGTTGATCGCCACTAACCGTTGCGGTTGTTTTGAAGTTGTGGCCGTGGATTGGTTCTTGGGCCCCAAGCAGGATGATGGAGTGGGCAGCGCAGAACTCGTAAGTGACTTGGATCGAGAACATGATCATGATTCCTGAGTCGTATGGGTGTTGCTACTTGGATGAGATTTGTTCCATGTCGAAAGCGATCGGAAGGCCATGATCGCGATAATGACATTCGCAACGACTCCAGCAGGGGATTGTGCGATGAGGTTAAAAGCGATCCAGCACATCGAAGCGAGTGCGGCAAAGACGAAACCGTCTTTTTTATGTAGTCCAAGTCGATGCATTGAGAGAAACATGAAGATGGCGGCAGCCCAGTCGAGGCCGAAGTATCGATCGAGGGCGAGAAAGTTGAGTATTGATTCTGGCATGAATGAGGATAGGTCTGTTCGAGGCGATGGGCGTGGGGAGTCCTAGAGTATGATGCACAACAAGGAGCATGAAATGAGTGATTCGCCTTTGATTTTGGGTGTAAGTGGTTTAAGAGGGATCGTCGGAGAGAGTTTGACTCCTGAGCTCGCGATGCGGTATGCCGCGGCGTTTGGAGAATGGTTATGGGCAGATCGCGAAGTCGGCGATGCGATGGTTGTTTCTGTGGGTCGAGATGGACGTCGGGGCGGCCAAGCTGTGGAAGAAGCGGCGATCGAAGGATTATTACGAAGTGGATGTGATGTTGTTCGGATGGGAATCGCATCAACACCAACGGTCGGATTTGCTGCGTCGGCGCCTTGTTGTGAAGCAGGGATGGTAATCACTGCGAGTCATAATCCGGCGGAATGGAACGGCCTCAAGTGCATTGTCTTAGATCGCGACGGATCTGGGTCTGGGTCACGTGCGCCGCTTGCGAGCGAAGCGAACGAGATTATTGATTTGTTTCGACAAAGCGAAGGAGAACCTAAGCAAACTCGCGAACGCGGCATTGTTGTGGCGCATTCGAGTGAGATTGGGGTTCATGTCTCTTGGGCAACGGATTCCTTCTATCGAATTGCAGGTGATAAGCCAGCGAAGAAGATTGGGAAAATATCCGTTGTGTTAGATTCGGTAAACTGCTCAGGATCAATGATGGCGGTGCCTTTCTTTGAACGAATTGGAGTGCGTTTGTATCCGATTGCATGTGATGGATCTGGAGATTTTCCACATACACCTGAACCTACGAAGGAGAACCTTTCTGGAAAGGGTGGTTTGTGTGATGTTGTTCCTGCAATGAAAGCGTGGGTTGGATTTGCACAAGATCCTGACGCGGATCGGTTAGCGATCGTTGATGAACACGGCGAATACATCGGCGAAGAGTACACACTGGTATTGTGTGCGATGGCGCTGATGGAGGCGAGACGAGAACGAGAGAACGCGAGTGAAAAGAAACCTGTGTTTGTCGTGAATCTTTCGACGAGCCGGATGATTGATGATGTTGCAGCGCACTACGGCGGTGATGTGGTTCGCAGCGCCGTGGGAGAAGCAAATGTTGTTGAGCAGATGAAAAGTATGAAAGCAAAAGGGTGTGATGTTGTTCTTGGGGGTGAAGGGAACGGCGGGGTGATTTGGGCTGAGGTTACCTATGTCCGAGATTCACTATCGGGGATGGCTCTGGTGTTGGCTTTGATGTCACGGACGGGGAAGACGATCAGCGAACTCGTTGAGGTGGTGAACTCGTTTGGACCAACAGCAGAGGTAAACGAGAACGGGTACACGATATTGAAGGCAAAGTCAGAACTGGCGCAAAAATCGGATGCGGAACCTGTAGTGGCGCATTTGAATGGAATTTACTCGAACAAGGGTGGATGTCGGGTAGATTTGCAAGATGGAATTCGGATTGATTGGGATGAAAAAGGCGTGTGGGCTCATGTGCGGGCAAGTAACACGGAACCGATCATGCGGGTGATTGTCGAAGCGCCGAGTGAAGAAGAGGCTAAACGGGTCGCTTCTGAGATTGATGAGCATATTGGGCGCGTTGGAGCGTGATGCGTCGGAGATGATGATCTATAGTTAGGAATGAGCAACACGATGAAACAAGACGGGCAGCAGTATGAGGTTGGATCAACGGTTCGTGTCACGAAGCAGTTGATACATGGCGAAGAGTCTTCGCCGTTTGTCGTCGAAGGCGAGATCATGCGGATGGGACAGCAGAAGACTGGTTCTTGGTACGCTCACTCTCGCGACAAAAAACTTTGGCTTGATCGATTAGAGCTCAAGAAGGACGACGGCGAAATCGTAGTTCTGAATCTAGACGAGAATACAGTGGTTGAGGTTCTTTGAGTTTGTAATCGAGCTCTATTGCTGATTTGAATGTTTGAAATGAGGCCTGCACTTTGGTGCAGGTTTTTTTATGCGCCTATTTCATTTGAAGTACATGGTTGTGCGCACAGACTGGTCATCTGATTTTGGATCAGGATGAAAATCGTAGAAAATTTTTAATGCTGTGTTTGTGAGGAGTTGCGTTGATTGGATTGATTTCGATCGCAGTGTTTGTGCGCACAGAGGTGTCCGGATCGGGGAATGGTGTAAGCGTGTGACTTGTTGAGGCACGCAGGGTAGTGGTGGAGGGAAACCAGATGTCGGACCAACTTCGAGTGGAACATGGAAACGCGGACCCGGAATGGGCACTTGTACAGCTTGCGATTCGTGAGCATGTGAGCCGAGATGTTTTTCGGTATGAGAAGATGTGGGCGTATTACCGGAATCCGCTCGAGTTGGTTCGGCACGCTGGGGCTGCGAGCGGAGGCCGGGGTTGGTATCGCTCAGCGCAAGAGGTTGGGTTGCCGACCAGAATTGTTGGAGCAAGCGATAGCAGAGTGCTTGGAGGCGAACGCGGTCGGCGAGAGGTCGTTGTAGAGAATGACATCGGTTGGCGCGTCGGAGCGATGGTTGATTTTATGTTCGGGTCTCCTGTCCGGATTGAGTCTTTGGCAAGAGATGAGAAAACTCGAGATGCAATTGAAGAGGTGCTTGAATCTGTATGGGAAGAGAGCGGTGGGATCTCATTGATGCAGGACATGGCCACGCTCGGGCATGTGTTTGGACACGTGGATTTGCTGCTTCGTGTTGATGAGGAAGAGCTTGTAGGGTCACGGATTGATGATGCATCGCAGTGGTTATCGATTGAACCGATCGATGCGAGACGAGGCGTTGCGGTTATGTCTTCGAGTGATTATCGAAGGATTGATGCGTATGCGGTGCATGTGGAACGAGATGTTGTTGCTGAGTCTACAACAAAGAATGGTAAGTCGCGTGGATTATCGAAGCTGAAGTCACGGAGTCCAGTTCGATCTGCTGAAGTAGATGAAGCCGCACGTCGTCGCACTCAACGATTAACAGAGCTGTTTACTTCTGAAGGATGGGCAAGATTTGAAGATGGGGTGCGCGTTGAGGGTTATGCGTGGGGTTTGATGCCTGGGGTATTACCGATTGTACATATTCAGAATATGAGTCAGCCGTTTTCTTATAGCGGACTTGGAGAGGTAGAGGCATTGGTCGGGCTTCAAGACGAACTCAATACAAGATTGAGTGATCGTGCGAGCCGGGTGACTATGCAGAGTTTCAAGATGTATCTCGCAAAGGGGATCGAAGGGTTCGGCGGGAGCAGTGTGGGTCCAGGGGTTGTTTGGAGTACTGACAATCCTGATGCAGAGATTCATAGCTTCGGCGGGGATGCACATAGTCCAAGTGAGGATTCGCATATAGATGAGATTCGCGAAGCGATGGACAAGATCAGTGGTGTGCCTCCAGTGGCGGGCGGAGTCGTGAAGACGAAGCTCGGGAACCTGTCAAGTGCGACTGCACTTCGGATTACATTGATGAGTTTGATCGCAAAGACACTACGAAAGCGCGTTGGGTATGGACGCGGAATTGAGCAAGTGAGTCGGATGGTACTCGATGTGTTGGATGGCGCAGGAGTCTTGAAGACTGCGGTTGGCGATCGCGGGGTTCGAGTAATCTGGGGAGCGCTTCCTGTGGTGGATGAGGAGAGCGTTGTCGCTGCGGGTCGTGCGAAGATCGATCTTGGGGTTGAGCCTGAGGTTGTGCTTGATGAGCTTGGGTTTGGAGATGAAGACCCGGGTGTTGTTTGATGGATTGATTTGATTGATAAGGAGAATCGATATGGCGAAGACTGGGTCAGGCGAGGCAGATGGATTAGGCGAAGGGAACGGTGGAGCTCATGAAGTGGTTGATGTACCGATCAGCGAGGAAGTGATTTGGAAATCCAAAGCTGAAGAAGCAGAGGATCGGGTCGCAGAGTTGGAGGCTCAGATTGTTGAGCTGGAGAGCAAACTTGCGAGTGCGAATGAGTCATGTCGTTCTGTAGAACGACGCAGTGAGATAGATATGGAGCTAACAGCGGCGAGAGCAATTGATCTTGAGACAGCACGATTGTTGACCGAAGCGACGATTGCTGAAATGGATGCTCCAGATGTTTCGATCGCGGTCCGTGAGTTATGTGATCGAAAACCGTTCTTGTTTGCGGGGAAGAGACAAGTCTCTCGCGAGGGGGTTTCGATGGGGCCTGCTGTGAGTTCATCAGGTGATGACGAGTTATTGTCCATGGCGCAGCGGGCAAGGGGTAGCGGAGATCGAAGCGAGTTACTGAGGTACTTACGGGTTCGGCGCGGTCAATAAGAGTTTGGGTTGGTTTGGGTGTTTGATAGCAAATATATGGAGGCGATGAATGGCTTTTACAGGTAAGGCGAGTTATGGAGCGGGTGTTGAGTTGCCCGAGTTGGTTGAAGATGTCAGCGACATTATTGGGATTGTGAGCCCGTATGAGACGCCGCTGCTTGATCATCTGGGGGACGCGAAGCGAGGAGCGATGTCGACTGTTCATGAGTGGATTGAGGATGCGCTGTTACCAAACAAGGGGCAGATCAATCAATCGTCATTTAGTCCGGATCCTGAGTCGGCGACAACGATCACAGTTGATGATGTCAGCGTGTTTCGGGTTGGTGATCTTGTTCGGCCTGGGGGATCGAGCGAGGTGATGATGGTGCTTGCGATTGTTGATGTGTCAAATCAGATCATCGCGGCAAGAGGGTACGGTGCAACCGTTGCAGCGACACTCACAGATAACTTGGAGTTGACGATTCTTGGGAATGCGGCGCTTGAAGGTGATGATGCTCCAGATGCGAGATTTACCAATCGCAGTAGAAAGAGTAACTACACACAGATCTTTACTTCGGGGATAGATGTCTCAGGTTCATTGCAAGCATCACGAGCATATGGAATTGCTGATGAGGTCGATTATCAAAAGCAAGAACGAATGCGCGAGTTGCTCAGGGATCTTGAGAACTGTGTTATCAATGGGGTTGCTCCGGTGAGTGATGGGCAAGGTACAAGCACGGTACGGCGTTCTATGAACGGTCTTGTGCACTCGATGGAAACGAACTTGTTCTCTCCAGGGCAGGGAGGAATTCCAGATGGAGACGGCTCAGGGAGTGACGAGTTAACGGAGGAAATACTCAATGCAGCGCTCAAGCAGATTTGGGATCAGAGTAGCGGGAGTGTGAACACGATTGTAGTTGGCGGAGCTCAGAAACGAAAAATCAACGGGTTTGCAACAGGGAGCCGGGCATACTTGCCTGACGATCAGACATTCTCCGACATGATCGGAGTGTATGAGAGTGACTTTGGGGTTTGTCGTGTAGTGATGAGTCGTTGGGTACCTAGCGATGCGGTGATGTTGCTTGATTCGTCGAGAATTTCGGTGCTTCCGATGCAGGGGCGAAGTTTTCACTATAAGCCGTTGGCAGCGACTGGTGATTCGATTGCTGGTCAGGTAATTGGAGAGTACACGCTTGAGATGAAAAACGAGAATGCGCACGGTCTCGTGACAGGTCTGGGTGTTTGAGATAATGATTGAGTAGTTAGAAATGACTGCGAATGGATGCGGGGTTTCAGCATGTTTGCTGGGGCTTGTGACCTGGGCGGGAGGGGTGCCCGTCCAGGTTTATGATTTGTGTGTAGGTAAGAGATAACAGAATTGGGGGAGTTAATGTTTGCGAAAGATCGTGATTTGGTTGTGCATGAACCTGGATTACATAGGGATATTGCATGGATGGGACAACGATTGATTTCAGGGATTGGATCGCTGGTAGGAACAGCGCTGACTATCAATAGCGGATCGTTTACGGATGTGGGGATCGAGAGTGGGCATGTTGTTATTTTTGATGATGTTGTTCTCGAAGTCGTGAGTGTTGAGAGCGATGTGGAAGCAACAGTTTCGATGTTGCGTGCGGATACTTCGAGCAATGCGATTCCTGGGATAGATGCGAGCAATCGGAAAGTAGAGGTATTTGGGTATGGGCCTCAGATTGGAATTGTACATCGGCAAATCCTTGGGATGATTGGGATTGATGTTGATGATCCGGATGGATTGAGTGTGGATGCAGTTACCAATCCCAACGGGCTTGTTCGACTGGAAGCGATCGGCGCGCTGCATCTGATTTATTCGGGAGCTGGAGCGACCGGCCGCAACGGACAGAAGTTCGATCAACGAGCGAAGATGTATCGCGAGCGATTTGCATCTGAACGAGAACGCGTTGTCGCGATGATCGATTTGGATGGGGACGGAATCGCGGAAGTGACTCGTAGGCCGAACGCTTTTGTGCTTGATCGAGGATAGGGGGTGGATTGATGGTTGTATTGAGACCCAGTGAGGTGAAGTTCGGTTCAAAAATCTGGAAAAATATCGCGAGAGTGAGTGTTGATCGAGTTGCACTCTCAACAGTGGATGAGTGGGATGACTTTGGTTCACACTTGGTGTTCGTTGATGTGGCTCGTCAACGCGTAGTCATTCGTGTGACTCAGGAAATTGAAGGCGATGATTTCGATGGACCTGCGTTGAGTGAGTTTGAAGAGTTCTCATTTGTTGGGAGCAATGGGACAGATGTAGGTCGGATTCGAGTGAAGGCTGATGTTGTAGTTGAATCTGTGCTCAACAAGGTGAGTGATTTCGGGAGTAGCCGAGTCATTACTCTGGTTGCGGTCAGCGAAGATGGGTCAGAAGATCCTATTACTGTGAGTTAAGAGAGGGTGATTGATGGGTAGTTTATATAAGGAACTTGATCTGTTTGGATCAGGCCCTCATCGGTTTCAGATGGGTCGGCAAGGACGACGAATGGTCTCTCTGGCGGCGGTGACAAACAATGCTTCAGTTCCAGGGACAGATGCGTTTGGAGATTTGGAACTTCGCGTCGAAGTTCGGGGCCGACTTGTTGCTGAAGACGAAGCAGATCTGTGGGAACTAAGAGATGCGATCGTCAATGAAGCGAGAGATGATTCACCGAGCGGGCAACTCGAAGATCAGCACGGGCAGCAATGGGAAACGATGAAGTTGCTTACATATTCCGAAGATGGTGCAATATCACGAGGCCGTACATGGAGTGTCGGATATATCGTCGAGTTTGGACGACTTTACGGCGAGTAAAGGAGGAGGTAGATGGAAGCGGAAATTGTTGCATCGTTCACTCAGTTTGGTGTTGCGGGTTTGGTTTGCTGGATGTGGCTATGTGAACGACGAGCATCCTCTGAGCGAGAGCGGCAAATTACCGAGGCTCACACGAAACTAATCAGACAAGACGAGGATCATGTCGCGCTAATCGAGGTGATTCGTGATAACACGAAAGCAATGGCTTCATTAGAAGCAGGGCAGCGGCGATTAGTGGGGGTGATTGACTCATTAGGAACTGGAAAAATGTAGGCGAGCATGACCGGATCGGTTGAGCTACACTTTGGTGTGAAGAATAACCTATTCAAATCTGGAGTTCTGATTGTCAGCAGCTTGCTGATGGTCGGGTGTCAGCATGGGATAATTTTCCAAGAACAGGTTGTCCGAACGGATGATCTACTTGCGGTTCCAGGACCGTTCCGGCCAGCTGTTATGCGGGTGCATCCATTAACTCATACTGAGATGAGCAGTGACGGCGATCCAGTGATGATTCTGCATGTTGAGTTTCGAGATCCTTGGGGCGACACCGTCAAAGGGATTGGTCAGCTTCAAGTGCAGCTGCGTGAAGGAGACTCCACGAGAGAGGTTGGAGTTCGAGGAACTCGCTGGGATATTGATCTTCGAAAGATTGAAACGAATGTCTCATACTTTGACTCTGCAACTCGGACCTATCGCATGGTCATCGGCGGACTCCCAAAGTGGTTGGGTGATACAGTTCGTGATCGCGAACTGGAACAAGTTGGTTCTCGTGTTCGTGTGCTCTTTCGTACATCAAAGGCAGACGGCGAACCAGTTGTTTTGCAGGATGAGTATTCGATGCGATGAGAGTTTTACGGCTTAAAAATGAATCTGAGCAACGAGTCGATATTATTCTCGATTAAGAATAAGTCTGATCTGTCTAAGTAATAACTAAACGGAGCAAGAATGAAGTTTAGATTGCAGAGTTCGCCTTTGCCTTCAGTTTTTCGACAAGCTTCGCTCAGAAGCCCAGCGCAGAATAAATACATGCACATGTCGAGATTGTCGTCAAAGTTCGAGTTGTGATTTGTTTGATGTGTTCGTGACTGCCGAGAGAAACATCCTGTAAGCGTCTCTTCGCATCCGAAGTGAATTTCTTTCCAGTTGATTCCAAATTCGTAAGGGTCGTTCCAATCTTTAGGCGGATTCTGTAAATCTTCTGCGGCGTTAAGTATCATTTGTGTCGGAGCATTTTCAAGATCGCGTCCTGCTTCTTCTTTTAAATGCAAAACGAGATCTTCGAGCGACACGGTGCGATCGAAGATCTCGTTGAGTAGTTTAGTGATAATGCTTGCTAATGAATCCATAGTTCAAGTTGGGAAATTAGCGATCAGTCTCGATCATTTCGAGTTGGCGGTACTTTTCTTGGTACTTGTCGCGGAGATCGGTTTGTTTGTTTCGTAGATCGATGGATCGGCCTTGAATCCATGCATGTGTGACGATCGAAGTCACATTGAGGATATCGTCATCAGAGACAAACATTGTTGCAAATTTTCCGGATTCAATTGATCCGAGTTGTTCGCTGACTCCAAGAATTTTCGCAGCATTGATGGTGATGCCTTTGAGTGCGGCGTCGTGATCGAGGCCGTGTGCAACTGAAATACCGATTGCTTCAGGAAGATTTCGTTCGTGTGCGTGTCGTCCAGACATTGATAATGACCAAAGGACTCCTGCGGATTCGAGCTTAGCAGGAAGCGTGTACGGTTCGTCATACGGCGAGTCGGCGCGACGAGGGAAGTTGTAGGTCCCGCCAATAATAACAGGAGTGTTCGTTGAGTTGAGCAAGTCGGTGCAAAGGTATGCGTCGCGGCCTCCAACAATGATCGGACGAAGATCACGAGAGGTTGCCCAGTTAATCGCGCCAATGATTTGATCGTAATCATTCGCATTAATGAACAAAGGGTTCTGCGATTCTCCAGGGAGTGTCGTTGCGATTGCTTCGAGCTTCAGATCCACTTCGTCGTGTGATTTGGAATACGAAGTTGATTTGTTAAATACTTGATCGATATTGTCAAGTCGTTCGTTGCGGCGCTGTTTAGCGGCGTTTTTGTCTCTTCCAGTTGCTCGCATTGTTGGCCAGTTGATAATGAGTCCTGCGTCACGCACTAATGCGAGGTCTTCAGTTGTCCATCCGTCTGCTTGGAGGATTGATGCACGGCCGGGGATCGTTCCTCTTGTTGGAAAGACTCCGAAAGTGAGGATTCCATTCGATCTAGCGGTAGGGATGATCACGGAGTCAGGATTTACAGAGACGAATGCTCTTACTTCAGGAGTCATGTCTCCTACTTCATTGTAATCGTTCATTGCGCGAACCGCGGAAATTTCTTGGAGCCCGAGTGTGGTGACTGAGTCAATCATCCCAGGGTAGAGATGTTTTCCAGTGAGATCGATTATTTGTGTGTCTGCGGAAAGTCGAACACGCGACATAATATCTTTCTCAGCAACGATACCGATTTTTCCTTCAGTTATTGAGACGACTCCATTCTCAATCACGCCGTTGGTGATTGTGTGAACAGTCGCGCCGACAAGAAAAATAGGATGGTTCTGAGGTGGCGCTGATGGAGCTAAGTCTTGAGCATGAGCAGTAAAGGTTGTAACTGCGAGTGCTGTAATCAGTGTGGGTGCATATTTCATAGTTGATTTCGCTTTGTATAATTTGGTGAATCGATCAATGGAATGATTTAGTAGTCTGTGTGATACGCCGGGAGGAGTTGGTTACAACCACAATCTCCGCGGTCATTGAGATGGAGATGATCAGGGGTGTCCACTAGATCATGAGCATGCTCATGTTCTTTTGATTCACTCTTTTCTATTGGTTTACCATCGCGAAGAATGCTTTGGATGAGTCGTTGACGCTCAGCGTCATTCTTTACTCGGAGCTTTTGATCAAGATCACGAGAGAAGTAGAGTCGACCATCAACAAAGGTCATCTCAGGGCGCGATATCGATGAGAGTGGATGTCCTGTCCAAACAACAAGGTCGGCGTCTTTTCCTGCTTCGAGTGATCCGACTCGATCAGCGATTCCGAGTTGGATCGCAGGGTTGAGCGTAACGAAGTTGAGAGCATCTTGCTCACTCATTTCAATTCCAGAGAGTTTAGCGTATTTGAGTGCTTTGCCTGCTTCGACATGCATGCGTCTTGCGACATCGTCAGAGTCAGAGTTGAAGGATGTCAGTAGTCCTACTTCGTGATTGATCGGGCCGGCGAATGGGATCGCGTCAGTCACTTCAACCTTGTAGGCCCACCAGTCGGAGAAGATTGAAGCGCCGATAGCATGTTCTTTGACAACTTCGGCAACCTTATACGTTTCGAGTCCGTGCTGGAAAGTACCGATCTTGAATCCGAAATCTTCAGCAATACGACAGAGCATCAAGATCTCGTCTTGACGATACGAGTGACAGTGCACTAGACGATCGCCAGTAAGGATCTCAGCGAGAGTTTCGAGTTCGAGATCACGTGGAGCTTTTTTGTCATTTGCGTATTCCCGAGCTTTCGTGAATCGGTCACGCATGATTGTTTCGACACCCATCCGTGTTTGTGGATAGCGTGTTGTGTTTCGATCTCCCCAGTTGGACTGCTTTACATTTTCGCCGAGCGCGAACTTGATTCCGGGTTTCGCATCTTCAAAGAACATGTCTTCAGGCTTATCGCTATTCCAACGAAGCTTAATCGTTTTCGATTGACCTCCGATTGGGTTTGCAGAACCGTGTAACAAGTTTGCAGTTGTGAGGCCGCCGGCTAGTTCTCTGTAGAAACCTGGGTGTCCAGGATCGAGTGAGTCAGCAATTCGGACCTCAGATGTGACTGCTTGTCCAGATTCGTTTACCCCGAAACGGAAAAGCCCTGTGTGCGAATGTGCGTCGATGAGTCCTGGAGTGATGTGCATCCCGGTTGCGTCGATCGTGTGATCAACACGAATTCGTGGGATACTACCACTACCGACTTGGTAAATTTTACCATTGCGGAACAACACCCAAGCGTCTTCAAGAATTCCATCGTCTGATTGGGTCCAGACGGTGGCTCCTGTAAAGAGGTAAGTCTCTTGTTCAGGGATTGAATCGTAAGAGTAGGGGCCAAACGGAGACTCTGGGAACTGAGTGAGCTGCTCTGTATCTGCATCGTCTTTTTCTGAGAGCGAAGCGATGAGTTGGAACTTGGTGCCGTTTTCCATCTCGCCGTTGCCTGACAGCGCGTTTTCGTCTGGGGCGTTGAGAGTGATACTGAACAATGAGTCATATCCGAATGGTTCATGCTCAAAGTTGAACATGAGTTGATTGTTTTCAACTCGAACATCATTTGCATCTTGAGTGATGTCATCAGCATCTGTGTGCTCGATGATTGTGACGCTGTCCTTCTTCACTTTGAATGAGAGCTTGAACTTGTCGTCGAGTGTTGCGTCCCACGTGCCTTTGAAATCCTTGGTGCTGATCTTTGGATCGTTTTTAGTAGCAACCCATTGGAAAGTTGTCGGCTCCGGCGTGTAAGCCATCGGTTTAGGATTCAGAGTTGTTCCTCTGATCGTTCCGTCCGATGCGAGAGTTGCGGTATTGATATATGCTCCTGCATCGTCATCTTTGTAGTCAGTCAGGAATGAGATTGTGTTTCCGTCGATGGATACCTTTGATGCATCAGTGACAACAGGCTCTTCGCCAGCTGAATCTGTGAGCGAGAGCGATTTTCCGTCGATGTTCATCTCGACACTGAACTCGGTTCCGACGATCGTTGCGGTCCAACTCCCATCAAAGCGAGAGTTTGATCGATCATTTATATGATGGCGTCGTCCATCGATCCATGTGTCGATAATCTTCGCATCCGCGTTAGGATCAAACAGATCCCCATCTGCGACAACAAGGTTTGCGATCATGTTTCGTTTGATATCACCTTGATTCTTGAGCCCAAGAATCTGAGCTGGAGCAGTTGTGATCATCGCGAGCGCGTCGTCGGCGGGGAGCCCCTTCTCAATCGCGGTGTGGAGATTGTCCCAGAACTTCTCGCCGCTTCGGAGTTTGGAAGTTGTGAGCGCAACCTTGAGCCGTGAATTTTTGAGCCAGCGTGCATTTGCAGGGGCGCGTTCAGCGTGCTGAAGTGTTGCAAGATCAACGGATTCAACTGCTCCAATACTGAAGACATCAGGAGTCTCAGGGAATCGCAAAGGGACAATAACTGGATGTCCCATTTCCTTGAACGCTGAAAGTCGACGATGAGCAGTTCCGTTATCAATGATCACGATATTTTTATGATCAAACTCGTTCGCAATCTTGTCCGCGAGGAGTGCTTCAAGTTCTTGATTGGTTTCATAGAACAATGTAGTCTTCGCAGGATCGATTTCATCGAGACACGATGTGTCCGCGTGTTGTGCTTGAGCGCGATGTGACGCATCAATGAAGGTTTGACGCATGAGTGCGACGACACCCATGTGCGAGTTCGGGTAGTCATTGTCAGGCCATGAAGTTCGATCGAAACCCATCATCATGCCTGTATGGGCTTGATAGGTTGGAGGATCACCCATTGAGTCATCTTCAAAGTCAGCTGCAGTCGAAACGATCGCGGACCAGCCTCTAAAGATGCCGCTCTCTGGAGCGATCATTGCGGTGGTGAACCCCATCTTGCGAAGGTTCTTCGCCGCATCTGCGGGGAGCCCGATATCGAGCGCGTCGCGTTGCGGAGTGACTTTGCTTGACCAATGAATCCCGGCCGAGTTCGAAGGAGGCATCGGCGCGTCGACTTCAACATATGGATCAATGAACCCTGCGTAGATATGAGCGCCTTCTAGATCCCATACTGTCGCGTGTTCAGCAGGCTGGGAGTTTCCTAGCCCGATGATTACGCCATTTTCTATGAGAATATCAGCATTCTCGAAGACCGTACCAGGTGATGTGTGAACAGTCGCATTATGGAGCAGATGTCGCGTCGGGGCCGCGGGCTGCATCCCGTTTGGACGTGGCGCGAGCGGGTCCGGCGCGTTCGAGTGAGCGGTAAAAGCGATAGCAGCAATGCTGCCTGCGAATATGACAGGTGCAAGTTTCATTGATGGAGACTCCTTGTGAGTCAAATGGTACCGAAATCACATGTATTGGGTGGCATAATTCAGCGTGATTGAAGGGGAATTTCGGTCTATGCTTCAACACGGATTCACGATTTCTTTGTCTGAATCTATCCGATGAATAAGCGCCTAATTGGCGAGTTAATTACTGCAAGGGCTCAAGTTATGACAATTGATCTAGTTAGTGGGAACGCGGTAATCGGTCAATCAGGTGGTCCAACAGCAGTGATCAACGAATCGCTGGTTGGTGTAATCGAAGGGTTACGCCACGCTGGCGCCGGAAATCCAGGGAATCCGATCAAGAAGATCCTCGGTATGCGCCACGGCGTAACGGGGCTCGTGAACGGCGATCTATACGATTTGACCGACTATCCACATGATCGACTTCAGATCCTTGCTCAAACTCCCAGTGCTGGATTGGGTTCTACACGCGATAAACCTGATGCTGAGTACTGCGAACGAATCCTCAAAGCTTGTCAAGAGCATGGGATCCGCTACTTCTTCTATATCGGAGGAAACGATTCAAGCGACACATGTCGAATCGTCAACGAGATGGCAAACGAGTTGGACTACGAACTCCGCTGTTTCCATATCCCAAAGACTGTGGACAACGATCTGGTAATCAACGATCACACTCCTGGATTCCCTAGTGCTGCGAGATTCGTCGCCAAAGCATGTATGGCGGACTTCTTGGACAACATCTCACTCCCTGGAATCAAGATCAATGTCATCATGGGTCGTCATGCGGGTTTCTTAACCGCAGCTTCTGCGTTGGCGCGTCGAGATGACCGTTACGAGTTTGAAGGCGGATCAACCGATGGCCCTCAACTTATCTACTTACCTGAAGTTCCGTTTGATACCGATCGATTTGTAAACGATGTAGCGAAGCTCTACGAGAAGCGCCAACGAGTGCATATCGCCGTCTCCGAAGGAATCGCAGATAAGGATGGAAACTCCATCGGAGCGACGCTCATCAAGAACGCTCAAACCGATGATCATGGGAATGTCCAACTCTCAGGTTCTGGCGCAATCGGAGATGCTCTTTCTGACTTGCTCAAAGAAAAGCTCACCCCAGTTGGAGGCAAGTCCGTCCGCGTTCGAGCAGATACATTTGGATATGTGCAACGCTGTTTCCCAGACCAATCTCATGTGGATAAACGCGAAGCAAGAGGGGTTGGTCGCTACGCTGCGAGACTTGCAATGAGCGGCGATCTCGATGGTTCAGTCGCAATCATCCGAACGAGCCCGATCGGAGAAGGACAACCTTACGCGGCGCAATATCGTCGGATCGATCTGATTGATGTCGCCGCGAAAACGAAGCACATGCCTGCGGAGTTTATCGAAGGACACAACAATGTGAGTCAAAAGTTCTTGGACTACTGTCGGCCATTAGTCGGATCGTTACCTTTGTACGAACGAATCTAAGAGTTGAAAGTTCGTTGTCCATGTTGATTCATGGTTCTGAGCTGATTTATTCGCTCAACGCCACTTGATACGCTTGTACACGGCAGCGGAAAACACCTTGAATGATTGCTGGATCTTGAGCAGCGATGGATATCGCATCATCCTTTGTCGGAGATCTGAAAATCATAATTCCTATATGTGGAGCTTCTTGCGTTCGTCCAGCAAGTATCAGAGCGCCACGCTTGTGCAAGCGTTGGTAGTATTCGAAGTGTGCTTTGACGGCATTCGATTCTTGCTCAGTCGGATTGTCAGGCATCTCAGCGCGTGTGGGCTCAAGAAAGCAAATAAACTGTGGCATTTCTGGGTCTCCGATACTCAGTATACGAAAAAACCCGCTCGAATGTTCGAGCGGGTTCAAGTGCAATTGAACTATTGAGAATCAGTCGCGTGTGTAGGTAATTGATCCTGAGTTGAACCATGTGCCGTCAGGCATTTTGTCGTAGAACGAGTCGACCCAAGTGTCAGCGTCTGTGAACTTGGAGACGATCTTCATCGGATTATCACCCATTGGGGTGGTTGCAGTCCCATGCATGACGAGTGCGTCACCTGCTTCTTCGCCTCCAGTCATGAGCATGATCTTTGTAGACATCGTGTCCATCCATGTTGAGATGTACTCTTCATGCGCGACATCGTATCCAGTGAATCCGAGGCCTTCGAATGCTTCTCCCATGAACTCGGTTTGGAAGCTTGATTTAATGAATCGGCCTCCGAGGATCCATTCAACAGTCATGCTCCCTTCGCCTTCCATCGCAGGCTGGGACGGATCCATGATAAATGAAGTCTTCGCTTTCCAGTTACCGACCATTGCTCCGAGAGCTTTGTGGTACTCATTTGGAGTAGAGATCTTTGCTACAGCAGCCATCAGATCTTCTGGAGACATCTCCTGCATTTCTTGCATCTCGTCAGAGGTGACGCCGTCCATTCCTTTGTGATCTTCATGATCCGGGCCGGCGGCGATGAGTAATGCAAGTGATCCTGTCGCGAGTGCGCCGACTGCAAAGGCAAAGATTGATGACTTTTTCATGTGTGTTCTCCTGCTGTTGATGTCTGGAAGCGGCAACCGTGTGTGTAGAGGCTGCCTTTGATTCCAACTAGTATCCTCCGTTTAGACACGATTGTCACGAAAATTATCGGAAAGTCCTAAATAAACACGAACAAACGAGACGATTATCGCGTTAATCTGGGTAATTATCCCACAGATGCGCGAGAATTGCTGGGCGATCCATACTCTGTGCTCATACTCCAATGGGGCATCACACACAAGTTTCAGACAGAGGAGATTTACATGCTCGATCAACTACTCGGCGATCACAAAGACCAGCTCATTGAAGTGCTCACAAGCAAACTCGGAGTGAATGGAGATCAGGCCGGAGGATTCCTATCCAAGATTTTTCCAATGATCCAAGGTCTACTAGGAGATGGGAAACTCGATGTCGCGGATCTCATGAAAGGAGATCTCTCGTCAATCAAAGGTGGATTAGATCTTGATATGCTCGGCGGCCTCTTAGGCGGCGGCAAAGACAAAGCAGAACAAGGAATCGATGCAATCTCAGGTCCAATCTCAGATAATTTAGGCAAACTCGACGATCCAGTCGGATTGCTCGGAAATCTGATCGGTGGCGGAGACGCAAATGATCTCATGGCGAAAGCGAAAAAGGGACTAGGCGGACTTCTCGGCTAAGTTCCAAAGCAATCTCTACTGACAGAGAGTATTTCACCCGCTTCATGCGGGTGATTTTTAATTGCGCATTCGATTTAGTTATCTCTCAAATTCAGATGATCACATTCAATGAACGCCGATGAGTGAGGTATGTGCACCGAGGAATCATCACAATGCTTGAGCTTTCTTGTGCTTGCTTGTCCCAAATCTGGAACAACCTGGATGCAGCGATTGCTTGGAGAACATCCAAATGTTCATTGTGCAGAATCCAGATTGTTCGGACGATACAACGAGCAATACTCGGAAAGATCGACTCATTTACCGCTCGAAGAGTATGTACACATTCTCTCAAAGTATTACCGGCCCCCGTGTGATGAAGCCCGAAGCGAAGCGTACTTCGAATCGTTGTTAGGTAAGCTCATCGAAACGATCGCATCCCACGCAATTACGGAATCTGGGAAACAAATCTACGGCGAGAAGTTCACGCCTTATCTAGCGACGACAGATCATTCAATTAATCAGATATTGACGCTGTACCCAAAGATTCGATTAATTCATTTGGTTCGCGACTGTCGTGATGTGATCGTTTCTGGGATGGCGCATTGGCTCCATTCCAATCCGAAAGATCCGTCAGACTGGGAAATCCCGTTTTCGTATTTTCTCGACTCATGGATCGAGATCCAGCAATCAATGCAAGAAGCTCGCGATCGCTTTGCTGATGTGCTCGAAGTTCGATATGAAGATATGCTTGAAAATCCATCGCTTCAGGCACGTCGGGTTTTTTCGTTCATCGGCGCAACTGTATCTGACGAAGTAATCGAACGATGCGTTGAAGAAACGACATTCTCGAAACTTGCAGACGGGCGCCAAGCAGGGGAAGAAGATCCATCTAGCTTTTATCGAAGCGGAACATCTGGGCAATGGCCGGACCGATTATCTGCACATCAAATCAATCGAGTACACATCGAAGCAGGAGCGCTCCTTCGTAGCTATGGATACGAGGTTCCAGAGAACCAGCTCAGTCCGTGATCTTCACGCGTTCGCTTATCGCTAATCCAAAGGATTCAAGATGAGGATACGCAGCGTCAGAGTTCGTGATGAGCTTGAGGCTGCTAATCCCAAGGGCTCGAAGGATCTGAGATCCAGTTCCATATTCGATCATTGTTGGAGACACCGACTGGACTGGTTTATCTTCGATGTCATTGTCGATGGGTCTTGAGAGCATCTGCGAGAGCGCATCTCCGATTCCATGAGGGCGAAGATAAACAATCGCGCCTCTTCCTGCGTCTTGGATCATCTGCATAGATTGGGTGAGGGCGTCGCCGCTAGAACCGCCTGTAGATGAAGTCCCTTGTTCGTGGAAGATGTCCCCGAGTAAATCGCGTTTATGCACACGGACAAGGGTTGGTTCGTCGCTTTGGATTGGGTTGCGATACTCATCAAGATTGCCAACATCTCCGACAGTGAGCGCAAGATGAGGCATCGGATCGACGAGTGACTTGAACGCGATGAGATTAAACTCTCCTTGTGGCGTTTGAATCTTCGTTCCTGATACTGGCTCGATGCGTTCGATGATCGATGACTGCGAGAGTCGATGCTCAATGATCTGCTTTACACTACACATCTTGATGTCGTGTTCTTTACAAAGTTTGACGAGATCAGGAACTCTCGCCATTTCCCCGTCGTCGCGCATGATTTCGATGATGACCGCTGACGGATGAAGCCCTGCGAGTCGACAAAGATCGAGCGAACCTTCGGTTTGTCCAATTCGAACGAGGACGCCGCCATCGCGTGATCGCAGCGGGTTGATATGTCCAGGTCTCACAAAGTCAGCTGCGTTCGTGTTGGGATCAATCGCAAGCTGGATTGTTTTCGCTCGTTCTTGCGCAGAGACTCCAGTTGTGAGTCCGTGCTTTGGATGCCCGTCAATCGCAACTGTGAACGGCGTTGCGCGAACAGAGGTATTGACAATCGATTGAGGAGTGAGTTCGAGTCGATCGCAATCTGCTTCGGTTAATGAGAGACACATGTATCCACGCGCGATGGAGAGCATAAACGCGACAGACTCGGGAGTGACAAACTGAGCAGGGAGAACAAAGTCTCCCTCGTTCTCTCGATCCTCGTCATCCGTCAAAATGACCATTTTTCCTTGGCGAAGATCTTCGAGGATTTCCTCGATTGTGGAGAACGCAGATGTGTCAGTGGCGATATGCATACAGGATCGTAGAACAACTGGGTCCTATTGTCGTCTATGAATATGACACCAGATCGATGGATGAAGACTTGTGACTATCTTGACGATGTTTTCAACGATGCGGATGAGCATCTCCAGAATCTCATGCCCCGGGCGATCGAGGCCGGGGTACCTGATATTGCGGTTTCCCCGAGCGTGGGTCGGCTGCTGCACATGATGGTCAAGACGGTCGGCGCCAAGACCATTGTCGAAGTGGGGACCTTAGCTGGGTATTCGGGTACTTGGATGGCCAGGGCGCTCCCAGAGGATGGGATGCTGATCACGATCGAGCCTGAGCCTTTGCATGCGGATATCTCTCAGCGTGGGTTCGATGAGGGTGGGTTGACCGATCGTGTCCGGATCGTCCGCAAGACCGGGCTCGAGGCGCTCACGATGTTGATTGAGCAGCTGGGTGAGGGTTCGGTGGATGTGGTGTTTCTTGATGCGATCAAGTTTGAGTATCCTGAGTATCTGCCGTTTGCCAAGTCGCTGCGATCGGGCGGGTTGCTGATTGCGGATAACGCGATCGGATCTACAGAATGGTCAGTGGTCAATCCTGCAGGATCACACCCAAATCGCGACGGGGTTGATCGGTTTAATCGGTTGATTGCTGATGATGCAGACTTTGACGGATGTTGTGTACCCATCCGTGAAGGGGTATTGATGGCGAGGAAGCAGTGACAAAACAGTGACTAGGTTTACATTCATATGAGCTACACTAGGGTATGAAAAATCTACTCATCGGAGCTTGTATAGGAACTGCAATCAACCCATGTATGTCTTATGCAGGGAATGAGAACTCTCCACTTCAGACGTATCGATGTGAAATGATGACGCCTGGTGGAGTGCTTCCATTTATTCTTTCATACGAGGACACGACCGAATATTGGGATAGTGCTCCAGTATTCAGCTTTGTAATCTCCAATGGAGATGAACGAATCGTCATTCCACAGAGTGAGACAGTCGGGAGAACAGAACATTTTGGAGGCAATGAGGGAGTGTTGGAAGTTCGAAGCCGACGGTCACGCATGGATCTGAGATTGAGATTCGATGTATATGACTCGGAGTTGTCATGGCACCGTTGGTATGGATTCCAGCCGACAGATTCAGGGATACATGCTGAGGGGGTTTGGAAAAAGTTTCGTAATGAAAACTATGTTGAACTTCCTGTAGTATTCATCGAGTTAGATGGATCGATGGAAGAAAATCAATCTTCCAGATTCGTCCCAATCCCAGAAGAGCTTATCGAAGTTAACAATGATTCTGCTGTTACCTTTGAAGGGCAATGGGCAGTTCAATTTGAATCATCCAACGATCTTGCGATCGGAACTTTCACAGTTGATGACAATCAACTAGCGACTGGCACGTTTCTCACCACTACCGGAGATTACCGATATCTCGCAGGACGGGTGGATGGAAATATCATGCGTCTATCTACATTTGATGGGGCGCACGCATTTTTGTTCCATGCACGGATGCAAGAAGACGGAACGATTGAAGGTGATTTCTGGTCCGGCAACTGGTGGCACGAAACCTGGACCGCGAAGCGTGATGACAACGCGATGCTCCCAGATGCGTTTGAACAAACAATCGTCACGGATGAATCAAAGCTCAATGAGTTGGTGTTCAAGGATCTTGATGGAAACCCAACTCGTGTGCTCGATCTGTTCACAGAAACAAATGCAAAAGCACGCGTGATCGAGATATTTGGGTCATGGTGTCCAAACTGTGGGGACGCCGCGAGAGAGCTTGTATCGCTCAAGAAAATGTACGGCGACAAGCTCGCCGTCGTTGGGTTAGCTTTTGAACTTACCGAAGACTTCGAGCGATCCGTGAATCAAGTGGAGCGTCATCACGAACACATCGGGAGTGATTGGCCCATCCTGATCGCGGGATTGAATGACAAGGACAAAGCAACCAAAACACTTGGGTTTTTAGATCAAGTGCGTTCGTACCCAACACTCGTGTTCCTAAACGAGCATAACGAGGTGATGAGTGTGTACTCAGGGTTTAGTGGCCCTGCGACTGGGGATGCATACTCAGAACAACGAACGCGATTTGAGAATCTCATCGATAAGCTGATTGAAGAATGATTTTAATTTGATGACAGTAATCCAACATAGACTCATCTCCAAGAGTGAATTCGATTCATTCTGAAAGGGAGATTATGTGGATTCGAACTTGTCGTATAGGAGTATTATTCTCAGGGGCCATTCTGGGGACGCATCTAGGAGGTTGTGCCTCTTCGTGTAATGTCTCGATGCAGCATTGCATGAATGACGATGTGAATGTTGATGAGTATCGAATGATACTTGATGAGATTTACGACAGTGATCAGAAGTTTCGAACCGCGATTTCATGGGGTACTACCGATCAAACCGAACTTGATCGCTTAGATGCGCTATCTGATGATGAACAACTCTCAGAATATGCTCGACGAAATCGCGAAGGTGTCGCTCTTGATCCCGATCTTGAGAAAGAGCTTTGGGATAAGCAAATTGCGATTGATCGTTCCAACACAAAGCAGTTAATGGATTTGGTGAAACGATTCGGTTGGCCTACAGAAGAACTACTCGGAGAAGGTACTCCGAGCATGGTCCCAGTTCTTATCCATATGCAAATGGAAGATTCAGACTGGGTGTTGCCGGTGTTGCATCGCGAGGTGCTCGATGGGCGCATGCCTCCAAAGCCGTATGCGATGATTTATGATCGCAAACAGCACCATGAAGGCAAGCGCCAGATTTATGGCATGATGCAAGCGTTTGATTCTAAAACACGATCAGTTCTAGCGCCAGCGATTGTCGATATTGACGAAACCAATATTGCTCGATCAAAGATCGGGCTCGATCCACTCGAAGAGTATCGAATCACTGATGAAGCAACAGCTGCTGGGAACTAATCTTGTCTATATGATCAATCTCGCCATTTCTTCACTGCGACGCCGTCTACGAACTTGATATGGACGGATTTGGCAATCGTCTTTTTGCTGGATCCTGCGAATACAAGCAGTACAGCGCCTGAATCATCTTTGGTTTCAGTCCAGTTCCAAGTCCAGGTTTCAGACCCATCATCATTTTGAGTAACTGTTGATGGCGTGCTCAGGATCTCCTCAACTTCGTTGCTTGTTGTCTGATTCACTTTTACATTGGTGACCGCGCCAGGTTGGATATATGCACCTGAGATTCGATGAGTCTTCGATGATGCGACCAAGCACCCGCTCATAGGGGTCAAGATGATTGCGGGGAGGATCATGGATCCGACGGCGAGGGCAATAATTCGGGAATGCGAAGTCACGAGAGTTCTCCAGTAAGTACAAAGGGACATGATGTCTGTGTACCGCACAGTTGGGAAAAAGATGACATGCGTTTCATTATTATTCTGAGATTCTGTCACTTCTCAGGATCTATTATCCAATATGAGCAGCAACACAAGAACATACGAAGATTATTCTGAGTTTCGAGAGAGTTTGAATGAAAAAATTCTTGCTCGTGGTACGACAATCACAAAGCGATTCTTTACACTCGATACCAAAGCATATGAGCCCGGGGCGCTCGATGGGAAAACGAAGGAGCTCCTCGGATTGTCCGCGTCGATGGTCCTTCGATGCGACGATTGCATCGCGTATCACATTGACCAATGTATTCAAAACGGCGCGACCGATGAAGAGTTGTTTGAGACTTTCGATATCGCACTGATTGTTGGAGGATCGATCGTAATCCCGCATCTCCGTAGAGCAGTTGCCTTTGTTGACGAGTGTCGAGTTCACAACGAGAAGAACACTTGAGTAGAGAATCAGTCCAATCGATCACGCTAAGTGACTCGCGCGTTGTTCAATTGAGATCCTCTGCGCTTGGAGACGGACCGGCTGTTCATGCATATATCTGTGCGCTAGGCCTATCCACAGACAATATATTGACGCATGCAGAAGACTTACCCAGTTTGAAAGTAGTTGAAGATCGGATCGTGAATATTGCAAAGGGAGAGTTTTATTCACTCGTTGCCGTCGATACAGAATCTGGAGATGTGATCGGGAACGCGTCATTTACATTCAAAGCTCGAAAGAAACTTTCTCATATTGCCGACTTGGGGATTGGGGTTTTACCCGATTGGCAACATGTTGGGTTGGGGTCTTTGTTACTCAACAAAGCAATAGATGACATGCGAATGCGACCTGGTATTGAAAGAATAGAGCTCACTGTATTGCTGAAAAATGTACACGCGCGTCAGATGTATGAAAAAACAGGATTCATTCAAGAAGGAATCAAACGAAGATCGATCAAGCAACCGAATGGTTGTTACGAGGATGAAATAATCATGGGTTTGTGGTTATCCAATGATGAGTGAGGGAAAGATGGATCATGAAACAATAACTCTTAAAGATGGACGAGAAGTTCTGATCCGTTTTGGGCAACCTGGTGATGGGCAACTTACCTACGACTTCATGCTTTCACTCGGAGAATCAACAGATCGCATGTTAACTCATCCTGGGGACATGAGAACTCCAGACGAGTATGAATCAAGCATCGGTAAAATCGCGACAGGTAGTTTCTACTCGTTGTGCGCGATTGATCCAGAAACAAGCAAACTTGTCGGAAATGCAGCTTTCTTCACAGGGGCTCGGGTCAAGATATCGCATGTCGCTGGGCTGGCAATGGGGGTGCTCCCTGAATGGCAAGGGCTCGGACTTGGAGTGTGGTTACTCAATAGATCGATCGAAGATATGAGAAAGAATCCTAAAATCTATCGACTGGATCTCATCGTCATGGACGGGAACGATCATGCAAAAACAATGTACGAACGCGCAGGGTTCGTGGTTGAAGGTCATCGCAAAGGAGCTGTGCGACAACCCGATGGAACTTTCGACGGCGAAACAATGATGGGTATGTGGGTTGGGGAATGAGTGTGCCCATCAGACTTCATATCTTAGGAGCATCGGGGTCAGGCACAAGCACATTGGGTAGCGAACTCGCGACGAGACTCAGCATCAAGCATCTCGATACGGACAACTTCTATTGGGAGCAGAGCGAGACACCCTTCACGATTAAGCGTCCGATCGAGGATCGTCTTTCGATGCTACAAACTGTGTTTGATGAACACGCTGATTGGGTGCTCTCTGGATCGCTCTGCAGCTGGGGAGATCCCTTAATCTCGATGTTTACACACGTTGTGTTTCTTTATGTACCTTGGGATGTTCGTTCAGTTCGATTAGCTCAGCGAGAGCGAACCAGGTATGGCGACGCCGCGATCGCGCCGGGCGGGCAGATGCACGAGATCACCCGAGAGTTTATCGAATGGGCAAGCCGATACGACATCGCCGGGTTAGAACAACGGAGCTACGCGACACACGATGCATGGCTCAGCAAGCTACCTAATTCATGCTCCATTGTTCGAATCGAAGATCCATCGTTATCAACAGCTTCAGTTCCAAAGCTGGCGATTGCTGTAATCGATCAACTCAGTTTTTAATCGGCGCAATAAAAAAATCCCCATCCGATTGGGATGGGGATTTAGGTATCTAGTGTTTTGGGTTTACGCTGGTTCTGCACCAAGGTTGCGAACAGATGCTTCGCGGCGGATTCGTTTCGATGCTGCGTCTGCTTGTGCTTTAGCAACTGTTTCAGCTTCGAGGAAGTCTTCTCCGAATCGGAAGAGTCTAAACGAGTTTCCGATCACAAAGACGTCAGGAAGGAAGTGGAAGAACGCCGCGAAACCAACGCCGACACTTGCGCCACCGATTGCTTGGAAGCTACCAGTTGCTGCAAGGGTCAATCCGACGATTGCCATCAGGATCGAAACGACAATGTTCTGAGTAACGATCATGCGTGAGCGACGAGCGAGTTCCATAAGGAATGGGAGTCGATTGAGTTCGTCCGTCATCAGAGCAACACCCGCGGAGTTCGCGGCGATGTCTGATCCGGTAAGCCCCATTGCGACGCCGACATCTGCTTCAGCAAGCGCCGGGCCGTCGTTGATACCGTCGCCGACCATCATCACTCGGTAACCATCTGCAGTGAGCTGACGGATAAGTTGATGCTTTTCTTCTGGAAGGCATTCAGCTTCAACCATATCTACGCCGGTAACTGCGCCCACTCGTTTACCAACACTGAGCCGGTCGCCTGTAAAGATCCCGATCATGCGTACATTGAGTTCGCGTAGTCGATCAACAACTGCCTTCGAGTTTGGACGAATCTTATCTTCGAGCCCGACAGCACCGAGGTACTTGCCGTCTTGGATGACGTGAACACCCGACATGCCTTCGATGCGTTGTTCGACTGCATCGATTGCATCCGTAGAGCTTGCAGAGATTTGACGAATCCATGATCCGCGTCCAGCGGAGATTTTACCGATCGAGGTTTTCGCATTGACACCCGCGCCGTGGATTTCTTCGAAATCGCCATCGCTTTCGACAGTAATCCGAGCTTGCTCAGCTGTTCGCAGAATCGAGAGTCCAAGAGGATGGTTTGAATGTGCTTCAGCAAATGCTGCTGCTTTGAGCAATGCAGCACCTTCAACACCTTCAGCAGGTGCAAGGCGTGAAACTTCAAATCGTCCAGTAGTGAGCGTACCAGTCTTGTCCATCACGACTGCGTCGACATTTGCTGAACCTTCGAGGTATTCAGTTCGCTTGATCATGACTCCGAGCCGAGCTGCAGCTGCGAACGCTGCGACCATCGCTGAAGGCGATGAAAGGAGCAAAGCAGTTGGACATGTAACGACGAGCACAGTCACTGCTCGGAGTGCTGCAGAATCACGAACAACAGGGTTGTCACTCTGTGATGTCAAGAAGAACACAACGAGAGCAACTGAGAGAGCGACAGGAACATAGAACCGAGCAACCTGTTCGATCAACAGTTGTCGCTGTGTCTTGGTTGATTCCGCTTCACGGATTAAGTTGGAGACTTTACCAATCGTGGTTTCTTCGCCGACCTGGGTAACTTCGATATCGATCGCGCCTGTCAGGTTTGTCGTGCCTGCGTATACCGCGGAGTTGTTCTGGACTTCAACAGGCATCGCTTCACCAGTCAGGGAAGCTTGATTGATTGTTGATTCGCCCTTGATGACTTTACCGTCAACTGGGAGGTTCTCACCAGGACGGATACGAACGACCTGTCCGACACTGACTTCTCCAACGCCGACGATTTTCTCGACGCCATTAATGATCAGTCGAGCGACATCAGGAGTCAGCGATACAAGTTGTTCGATTGCTCGCTTCGCTCCATCGGCAGTGCGAAGAACGACTTGATCAGCGACTAGCAAGATGAACGCGAGGAATGCAGCAGTACCATACTTTCCAACGGCCATCGAAGCAAGAATCGCGAGTGCGGCCAATGAAGAAGATGAAACATGTCTCCGCATGACTTCTAATCCGGCCGCTTTGAAGAGCGGGCCGCCGAGAAGGATTGCTGAGAGAACCGCTGGAAGAGTTGCGATCAGATCGTTTGTTGCTCCAGTAAGATGGGCAATCCACGAAACGACAGCGAGAACGCCGCCGATCAGGTAGAGGAAGATCCAGCCGTTGTTTTCATCGATTACCTGATGATGCGAGCAACAATCGATCGCGCCATGTGAGTGTCCATGCTCATGTTTATGATCGTGATCATGCTGTTGAGAGGTTGTATGTGTATCGCTCATAGTGTGTTCAGTATTGAAAATGGTCCAAATTGGTTGGTATGATCGTGGCTTCTACAATAGGGAAGTCCAGTATGGATATCCTCTTGTATGAGGAATCCTCGCCTCTACCGTACGCACGAACCCAGTGAATGGTTCGTTTCGCTTGCGAGCACCTTTGGGAGCAACGAATGACTGATATTGGGTCCAACGCTGGGAAGAACTCTAATGAGCGTCCAAGGACAAATACCGACCAGGTTGATGCCCGTTCGGGTTCCACAGGGGGGATTGCACCCAAAGTATGCATTCTCGGAGTCGGACAGATGGGTTTAGTGTGTGCTGGAGCACTCGCTAGTCCGGATCCACACGGCGTAGGAACTGCTCCAAGAGCTCAAGTTGTTATGTGGGGATACAACAACGAAGAGAATGGAGTTATTGCACAAACGCGCAAAACTGACCGATTGCCCGGATTTGAGCTACCTGCGAGTGTTCGGATCGCTTTGAGCGATCAGGAAGCTCTCGCAGACGCGGACATCATTGTAAATGCGATTCCAGTTCAGTTCATCCGTCCAACTTGGGAACGGCTCAAAGCTCATGTACCAAAACAAGCTAATGTGATCTCAGTCGCTAAAGGGATCGAGAACGGAACCCTCTTGCGTCCAACACAGATCATCGCAGATGTGCTGAGCGACGACCCGGATGGGATGCCTCGTGCGATGGGTTGTATGTCAGGTCCAGCAATTGCTACTGAACTTGCGGCGTGTCTCCCTGCGACGATGGCGGCGGCCTCAGATTATCCAGGATTTGCTCAAACTATCCAAGAGTTATTTTCTACAAGTTGGCTCCGGATCTACACCAATCCAGATCTGCTCGGAGTTGAACTCGCAGGCGCGACAAAGAATGTGATCGCGATCGCAGCTGGGATCATTGATGGCCTCGGCGCAGGGTACAACGCTAAGAGTGCTCTGCTCGCAAGAGGTCTAGCAGAAATCGGACGCTTGGGATCCGCGATGGGAGCCCAGACGAACACCTTCTTCGGAATCGCTGGAGTCGGAGATCTCGCAACAACCTGTTTTAGTCCAGAAGGACGAAACCGATCCTGCGGCGAAGCGCTCGGAAAAGGCGCCAAACTCGATGAGTATCTTCGCGATTCCATGTGTGTTGTCGAAGGCGTCACAACAACCGAGTCTGTTGTGGATTTAGCAAAGAAATACAAAGTTGATACGCCAATCACAGATGCGGTATATGCAGTGCTTTTCGAGCATCTAGATCCTGTCGATGCGATAACGATGCTGATGAGTCGCGATCTACGCGAGGAGCAGATTGGGTGAGCGATGATCGTATCCAATCTCAACACAACGAACACAGCGCTGCGATTAAAGTCGTTCAAGAGCTAAGTTCTAAGCAGCATGTCGCGTATCTCGCTGGCGGTTGTGTCCGTGATCTTCTTCTCGGAATCGAACCCAAAGACTATGATGTAGCAACAGATGCTACTCCAGAAAAAATTGCTCAGTATTTCAAACGCACCGCTTCAGTTGGAGCAGCGTTTGGAGTTATGCTCGTTCGAGATTTTGGATGTACTATTGAAGTCGCAACGTTCCGATCCGACGGCGTCTATTCAGACACACGTCGTCCAGACTCTGTTCAGTTTTCTTCGCCTAAAGAGGACGCACTGCGAAGAGATTTTACGATCAACGCGTTGTTTATGGATCCGCTTGAAGATTCTGAGCATCCCAAGATCATCGATTTCGTCGATGGGATGAAAGATGTCGAGCAGCGAGTGCTACGAGCAGTTGGGAACCCAGAAGCAAGACTTCAAGAGGATCATCTTCGTGCTCTAAGAGGTGTTCGATTCGCTGCAAAATATGCGTTAACAATCGAAGAGAAAACATTTAATTCAATCCGAGATCATGCGAGCGAGCTCGCCGGAGTTTCTGTAGAACGCATCGGCGAAGAAATGAGAAAGATGCTCATCCATTCCTCGCGTGTGAAATCGTGCAAGCTCATTGATCAACTGGATCTTGATAATGCGATTTTCGGAGATGCAAATCGATTTGATCCAATGGTGATGGACGCACTTCCAAGCGACATTGAGTTTTCAGTTGCACTCTCAGCATTAGCAATCGGACGAGGATTCTCAATCGGAGACGATGTCGGATCCATCTGTTCGCACTATCGAAAAGTACTCGATCTTTCCAATAGTGATCGTGATTCGATGAAATCGATACTTTCTTTGCTCTGTATAATGAGTAAAAACTGGGATGAATTGTCGAATGCGAAGAAAAAGCGTCTATTGAGCTTTGAGCACGCTCCAGAATCATTGGAAATACTCAAAGTACTCAACTCTGAGCACGCTCAATGTATCTTGATGGAACGCTCTAAATTGGAGCTAAGTTCCGGAGGTCTTCATCCAGATCCATACGTTTGTGGAGCAGATCTCATCGAACTCGGGCTTAAGCCAGGTCCAAATTTCAAACAAGTGCTCGATTCGACCTATGATGCACAACTTGAAGGGGACATTCGTACAAAATCGGAAGCGATTGCACTCGCATCGCAACTCGCCAATGAACTAGCATAAAATGAACAGTTAGCGGCTCAAATCGAGCTGCTCATAATGGAGATCTGTATGACACCTGTACCGATGACTGACTTTGTACCTGCAGAGATTGACGGGACAAAATGGGAAAACATTGAGCCTTTGATGAACTCTTTGCTCTCACGAGAAATAAGTTCCAAAGCGGAGCTCGAGCAATGGCTCCTCGATCGTTCAGATCTTGAAGCGGCGATCGGAGAATCAGGCGCCAATACCTATATCGATATGACATGTGATACTGAGAGTGAAGCGAAGCAAGGCGCGTATACCTCGTATATCACGAATGTTGTTCCAAAGGTAAAACCTATTGGATTTGAACTCGATAAAAAATACAAGCAACGCGCAGAGCAGCTCGCGATGACAAGTGATCGCTATGCAGTGCTCTATCGTGATACTCAAGCGGATGTAGATTTGTTTCGCCAAGAGAATGTTGCAATCGAGACTGAGCTCGCGCAACTCGACCAAGAATACGACAAGATCTGCGGAAAGATGACTGTCGAGTTTGAAGGCGAAGAGAAAACTCTTCCAATGATGGGTAAGTACTCCGAGTCCGCAGATCGCTCTATCCGTGAGTCCGCATGGAAGACAGTCGCAAAGCGACGACTCGAAGATCAAGAAACAATCAGTGGGATCTACGACAAGATGGTAAATAAGCGCCATCAAGTTGCTCAAAATGCAGGGTTCGATAGTTATGTCGAATATGCATTCAAGAGTAAGCATCGGTTTGATTACACGCCTGAGACTTGTTTCGCGTTCCATGATGCGATTGAAAAGCACATAATGCCATTCGTTGCAGGACTCGACTCAACGAGACAAGAAGAACTAGGTCTTGACGGACTTCGTTCTTGGGATCTTGCAGTTGATCCAAAGGGACACGCGCCATTGCGCCCATTCGACGGCGGCGCAGATCTCGTCGGAAAATCCCAGAAGGTATTCGATCAACTCTCTCCTGAACTCTCCAAGATGTTCGCGAGCATGGGTGATGGATCAAACACAAACGGGACCGCAGACGGAGCAATGCTCGATCTCGATTCTCGCAAAGGCAAAGCGCCCGGCGGGTACCTCTACTTCCGTGATCGAAGTCAGCGTCCATTCATCTTCATGAACGCAGCGGGACAACATCGCGATGTTGAAACAATGGTCCACGAAGCAGGGCACGCGTTCCATGCATTGTACTGTGTTGATGAACCTTTGGTTTGGTACAGAAACCCATGCATGGAGTTTGCTGAAGTCGCTTCGATGACGATGGAACTTCTGACAATGCCTTATTGGGATGCATACTACCCGAATGCTGGTGATGCAGATCGTGCTCGCCGCAAACAGCTTGAAGGCTCATTGAGTCTTCTCCCTTGGATTGCGACGATTGACGCGTTCCAACACTGGGTCTACAAGAACCCAACGCATTCACGCGAAGAGCGCGCTGCAGCATGGCTCAAAATCGAAGAGCGGTTCGGTCATCAGGGTCATCATTGCCAATGGGACGGGCTCGAAGAAGAACGCAAGTTCGTCTGGCAACGTCAAGGACATCTCTTCGGCGTTCCGTTCTACTATATCGAGTACGGAATCGCACAACTCGGCGCATTGGGTATTTGGCTCATCAGTCTCGAGCAAGGCGAAGAAGCCGCTTTGGCAGCATACAAGAAAGCACTCTCACTCGGATCGACAGTGCCGTTGCCTGAGCTATTCCAAGCAGCAGGACTCGACTTTGATTTCGGAGACGAAACGGTCGGTCGATTGGTCAATAGAGTTCAAGCGGAGCTTGATAAGTTGCCTGAGTAAGAGATTCATCACAAAATAAAGTAATTCATATAAACAAGGGATCTTTATCTCTTGTTTTTTTGTATAGTGCACACAAGAGAGTGCTCGTTTTGAGAGGCGAGCAAAAATGAGAAAGAGAGATTAATAACAATGATAAATAAATGTATTCTCGCAGCTTTTGCTGCGACGGTTTTGGGTGTCCAGTCATATTCACAAGCAGGTGTGAGTAATTTTTACATCACCGATTCTGCAGGCCTAGTTTACGAAGTTGACGGAAACACACTTGCTGCTACTGAAGTTATCCAACTTACAGAAGCATCTTCAATTCACGAGATCATGTATCTTGGGCAAAATCAGCTCATGTACAATGTGTTTGGAAGATTGTCTATCACCAATATCATGACGGGTGAAACCGAAGTTGTTTTTAACATTCACGATCATTTTTCATCAGGAATCAATGATGGAAACGGGCTCGCAATGACTTCGTCAGGGGATATTTATGTTTCAATGACTTCGCAAACACCAGATTTTGCAAGATCATACGGAGCACTCATCGACCTTGAAAATCAGACACTCACTGAGCTGGCGGAATTTAGTCATCGAGAGTTCTATTTAGATAATCATCAAGTTGAAGAGAACTTGTTTCTTGGTGCAGATTGGAACAATGGAACTATTGATTTAGTTGATACATCAACTGGGAATATTCTATCCGAAATGAGTTTCGGATTTGATCCAGTGTCGTTCTTCGAGGCTAACGGATCTATATATGTGATCGCCAAAGAGGGTGGCTTCTATACATACGATTATTTGAACGGCTCAGTCGAATACCTGGGTGATGTGACAGGTGCTGGCTCGAGCATAATTGGAGCAACGGTTCCAACTCCGATGACATTAACTTTGTTTAGTGTTTCAGGACTAGTGATCAGCCGAAGAAGACGCGAGTAGGAATTGAATTTTTTGTTTTTTACTGCTCGATCTGACTTTTCCAAGGCCCTGTGATTGCCAATGTCCACCCAGGATTTTGGATATTCACAAACAGGGTAGATCCATCGGGAGAGAACACGGCGCCTGCAAACTCTGAGTTACTCATCGCATTGCGAGCGAGACGATAGAGATCGCCATCCATCGTGACGCCGACAAGATTCGGTGGCTTGTTTTCATCTTCGCACACAATAATGTCTCCCCATGGGGAGAAAGTGATGTTGTCAGGACGCTCAAGCACTGAAGCATCTTTCGGTTCGATGAATAGTTCGATCTTGTCGTGAATCCCTTTGGGATCAGGCATGATGTGCCAGAGTTGGCCGTGATAGCCTTTGCCTCCAGTTGTCGCGGCGAAATACACACCGTCGTTTCCCCACCACATGCCTTCGCCGCGAGCGAAGCGAGCAGCGCCGGCTGTGAATCCTCGATAACGAAGATCATCCTTGGGAGATTCAACATCATCGAGCGGAATCCAGCGAATACTCATAGGTTCATTCGGTAAAACCTGGAAATCATCCCAGTTTCGTGTATCCATGCTTGGAGTGTGAACAATCCGCAAAACCTCTACTTGTCCTCCGGCGTGAAGATCATCCGGATCGATTGGGACATACCGATAGATCAGCCCATCATGTCGATCCTCAGTCATGTACACAATCCCAGTCTGAGGATCTGTACAACAAGCTTCGCGCATGAAGCGTCCCATCGCTTTGATCGGTTTCGGATCCGCAAGTTGTGGGGATGTTGTTGCAGGGACTTCAAACGCATACCCGTGATCTTGTTCGAAACGATAACCCTGAACTGAACTAGTCTCTTCGCAAGTGATCCAAGTATTTCGCGGAGTGATTCCGCCGGCGCAGTTGCGCTCGGTTCCTGCGAGCGAGAGCCAGTGTTGTTCGAGTTGCTGGAGTTTGGTGTTGTAGACGAGTGTTGTCGTTCCACCGCGAGAAGGCCGCCCGTGCCCTGGGTCATACAGCTTTGATTTGTCAATCAAATCAAGCGATCTCGGTTCCTTGAATGCGCCAGTTGTTTTGTGTGCATCCTCGATCTCATGATTGCGGATAACAATAGTTCGATCAGGATCAACTTCTCCGTCGCTGTTGATGTATGGAAACGCGCCCATCCCGTCGTGTTTGCCTGGAACAGAGAACCCGTCGTCCATCTGCTCTCCGGTTTTCGAGAAAATGCGATAACTGAACCCTTTGGGGAGATCAACAATCCCATCAGGATCAGCAATGAGCGGGCCGTACCCAGTGAAATCATCAGGGATTCTGTTGATTAAATCCAAGATCGATGAAGTTGAGCCGCGTGCAAGCGAAGTGCTTAAACCTGCGAATCCGAAGCTCACACTCGCTGAGCGAGCTAAAAATGTTCTGCGAGAGTGCGAGTTCATCAGGTATCCAGTTCGATGCAAGCGTGAGTTCTAAACAAGGTTCTTAAAGAATAGTACCTTTTAGCATGAATACTGCAATAACAAAGTAGATCGTCAGCCCAGAAACATCCATCAGAGTCGCAACAAGAGGTGATGATGAAGTCGCAGGGTCCACACCAATGTGCTCAAGGATCAATGGGAACATCGAACCAATGAGAGTCCCCCAGATTACAATGACGAATACTGAAAGGCTGACAGTGAAAGAGAGAGGCCAAATATGTTCAGTCTGAACCATCGGAGTCGTTGTTAAAATCCAGACGACGAGCATCCCGATGATTGCAAGAGTCGATCCAAGATAGAACCCCGTTAAAAGTTCTTTTCGAACAATTTTCCACCATGCATTGAGTCGGACTTCTTCAACTGCGATTGCACGAACCAGCAAGCTCGCAGCTTGGGACGCGGTATTACCACCAGTCGAGATAATCATGGGAACAAACACGACGAGCACGACAGCTTTACTAAGTTGCTCATCAAAGAAACCCATAATGGAAATCGTGAGTATCTGGAGCAACAACAACACAGATAACCAGACGCCGCGTTTGTGGTACATGTTAAAGATCGATGAAGAAATGTATGGAGCTGACAGAGCTTCCATACCACCCAGTTTCTGAACATCTTCCGTGAACTCAACCTCAGCAACATCCGCGACATCGTCTGCTGTTACGATACCGACAAGGAGTCCTAGCGAATCAACTACAGGGAGTGCAGTACGGTCATAACGTCCCATCATCCGAACCGCTTCCTCGCGGTCATCCTTTGCGTAAAGCGCGATGAACTCATCGTCCATCAAGTCACTGATGAGCGAATCAGGCTCTGCTAACAACAGATCGCGGATATGAATGTCGTCGATGAGTTGACCTTCGTGATCAATCACGAATACCCAGTCCACTGTTTCTGCGTTTCTGCCGTACTTGCGGATATGTTCAAGCGAGTGCGAAACACTCCAATCCTTGCGAACCCGAACATAGTCAGGGGTCATGAATCGGCCTACAGATTCAGGGTCGTATCCAAGGATTGCTTGCGTGATTCTTCGGTTCTCAGGAGAGAACTTAGCAATTAGTTTCGTCGCGATTTCAACAGGCAACTCATCAAGAATCGCCGCTCGGTCATCAGGATCCATAGATTCGATAAGTCGAGAGGATCGCTCTGTGCCAAACTCCTCTAAGAGTGATTCTTGTGAGCTTTGTTCAAGCTCTGCAAATGTCGCAGCCGCGAGCTCCCTTGGGAGTACGCGAAATGCGATTGCTGCAGATTCAGAAGACAGCGATTCGATCAAGTCCGCAATATCTGCAGGTTCTATAACGGAAAGTGAATCGCGGATATCGCGATAGGCGCGATCGTCGATCATTCCTTGTAGATCAGGCTCTAAGAGATGAGTGATAGATATAGGCACTCAGTATCTTATCAACTCAAAACGCACAAAGGAACTTATCGGGATGATGTTCTCGGACCGGATTCAGGATTTAAGTATGACTATTCGCTATGTCCATCAGTTTCCATTCCTTGATTTCTGATTGAAAGTAAATGTGATGGATAACTGATTCGATAGTTTGGATGTTGATTCGGGGACTCTGTAGTTACGCTGGGAAAAGGATTATTGAACATGATTGAACGAGCAATAAGAATCGGGTTTACGCTCTTGGAATTGATTATTGTAATCGTAGTTATTGGAATACTTGCCGCAACGGTAATTCCTCGTTTCGCAAATGCTCAGTCCGATGTTCGAGTCGCATCCGCAGGTGAAGATATCCTCGGAATGGTCAAAGCGCTAGAAACATACAACGCGAACAATGGGTATTGGCCGGCTGAAACCGCGGTCGGCGTCGTGCCGCCAGAAATTACAAGTAACTTCAAAGGCGGAAACCCATTCGCAAAGCCATGTCCGATCGGATGTGTCTATGACTATAACAACTCAGTGAGATCGACTGTGCGAACAGTAAGTATCTCGTTGCAGCCTTCGTCAGCATCACCTGCCCCGACGATCACTGAAGCGCTAGCGCTTGATGCTTTCCTAGATGATGGAGTACTCAACACAGGTCGATTCCAATCATCAGGTAATGGGTATATATACCGCATCAGTCAGTAAGCTTGAACGACGGTTTTCATACTATCTACATGATCAGAGAATCAAGACCCGTCAATCCGACGGGTTCTTTTGTGTAGAACGGTTCTCCAGCTTCAGCGCCAATGCGTGATCCGAAGTACTTAGCGCTCGCTTCAATCCACTCAAGTGCTTTGCGGTTCTTCTCAGGAAGCACGAACTGCGTTTCGTATGCTTTGATGGATCGCATTTTCTGATCAAGTGTGTCTCCGATATCAAAGACAAACTTGGGATCCGCAACCCAGCGTAGATGCGTCGCGTAGTAGTAAAACAACCACTTCGGATAGAGTGTGGGTCCAAGTTCTTTTTGCTCGCCTGTCCATGCGTCGATCGGAGCAGGCATCTCAATCTTACTGAGCTTTGCATCAAAGCGAGCATCCTCGATGCAGCGTGTTACGCCGCGATGATCTGGATGAGCATCCTCAGGGAATGTGGTAAAGATCACCTGAGCTTGCCATGCTCGGATCACGCCTGCAAGTGCGTGTCGATTTTCAATCGTATGTTCAACGAATCGGTTAGGGAGATCCAATAACCAGCGTTCAACTTTTCCTGTTGCGCCTTCTTTGAGAATCTCAAGCGCGGCCGCCGCTTCTCCCTTGCGGATCTCAGGAGAGCCTAATGGGGTAGGTTCCCCGTTCGTGACATCAAGAATCAAGATGTCGTGCCCTTGTTGAGCGAGTTTGATGATTGTGCCGCCCATTCCCAGTTCTTGATCGTCCGGGTGTGGTCCTACAACAAGTATGCGCGTCATGGTGTACCTCGAAACATCCAGAATCCTGTCGCCTCATCAACACGATGCGTCGCGGATCTATTCACAACATGACGGATCAGTTGTATTTATTTTCAACGACGATCATCCCAAATAGGGTTGGTTCTTCATTCTCGATGGTTTCGATTTGCACGAGTACCACAGGAGCTGGAGTCCGTTGAGCGAAGAATCCGCCTGCGCGATAGACATCTCCAAACTCATCGACGAACTCAAGTAGATCAAGCTCGACTGTCTCTCCTGAAGCAATCCCGTTGATTGGAAGCGAATAGCGTTTGTTGATCCAGATGACAGACGCGCCGAAATCGTGAGTAGTGGTATTTGTAAACTTGAGAAGAGTGACATCTCGGAATACCTGGATGTCGAATACCTCTCCTTGAGCGATGTCCTGAGGGTATGGATCGCGAGGCTCCGCTGTCGAACGCTCGTTAAAGAGCTGGCAACCCCCAAGTGGGAGTGCTGAGAACCCAATTCCCAAAAGAATTGAGCAAGCGACGCATTGAGCACGGGTCTGTATAAGCTGTTTGGTCTTCACCCTCCTATCGTCCCATAGATGAGCTGCCAAAGCAACAACGCGACGGACCCGACTTTTGCGATTGCCGAAGGTGCGCAGGAACTCGATCCCAAAATTATCGCTCAAGATCTCATAAAACGGTTCGGCCCATCAGGCATGGATCCTCGCGTTCAAAAACTGATCCCTGGGTTTGATGCTCCGTTCTATCAGGCCGGACTCGCAGGATATTCCGATGCTGCGATGCGGATCATTGCTCGTCGTCATGGATGTCCGCTATGCGTTACTGAAGCGTTGCTCGATCGAACCTTACTTGCTGGTGGAAAAGGGTTTGCAAAGGCAGACCTCGGAGAGCTTCATCACAATGTGCCCGGCGGAGTTGAGGATAATCCACTCGTGGGACAGATCATGGGTTCCGATCCAGGAGAGATGGCCGCCGGCGCTGTGAAGATGATCGAGCAAGGGAAACGCTCGCACAAAGCGTATCGAAAAATGGTCGATTCAGGGATCGACGAGCTCCAATCTGACGGCTCAGACACCTTCGCGGCGATCGATATCAATCTTGCGTGTCCTGTCAAAAAGATCTCAAAAAAATCCCGAGGCGGCCACTGGCTCAGCGAGCCCGAGGGCGCCATCGCGATCCTCCAAGCCGTCCGCGAAGTTCTCCCCGACTCCATCCCATTGACCGTCAAGATGCGTCGATCGTTCGATGATACCGAAGAGATGAAGAAGAACTTCCTCTATCTCTTCGACGCGGCCTACGACTTGGGGTGCGCCTGGGTCACAGTTCACGGCCGAACAGTAGAACAAAAATACATCGGACCCTCAAGATGGGACCCGCTCAAAAGACTCGTCGATCGGAATCCAGATCGACTTATCTTCGGATCCGGAGATGTCTGGGATGTGAACCAGATCTTCCGCATGATTGGATATACCGGACTCACAGGAGTCTCCGTCGCGCGAGGCTGCATCGGGAATCCGTGGATCTTCCGTCAAGCAAGATCTCTCCTTGCAGGAAGAGATCCCCAAGCACCAACGATCGCAGAACAACGAGAAGTATTAGAGCAACATTTCGATCTAGCACTCGCCGTGAATGCTCATACTCGAGATCCGGAGTTGTTCACATCCAAGAACATGCGCAAGTTCGGAATCAAGTTCGCAGTCCATCATCCCAACGCACTCGAAGTGAAAAAGCAGTTCATCTATGTCAAGAACCTAGATGAATGGCGTGAGGTGCTGGAGAAGTGGTATGTCTGACTCACACCTGAGACAGTTGGCGAGTACAAGAAAACACAAATCCTACAAGGAACTTGCGACTCAATGTAAAAGAATTGAAGAAGGTAAGGATAAGTGCTTTGAGCTCTCGATTGGTGGATTCAACCTGAGTAACGAGGAGTGCAAACTTTCCTGCCAAGCAGCGGTGAAAGCCGCGAGCAGCGAAAAAGATCAATACAAAAAAGTGTCGGCACTGTTGTGGCCGGTTCGTGTCTACGCCGCCCGTGGGATGCACTTTGAAGCCAATAAGCTCGCAGGTATCGCGTTCAATCAAGCTCAGTCAGTCACACCCTCCAACTCTCGTGCCTATGTACTCGAAGCTCTCAGCGAATGTGTTTGGGACCTCGATCCGAAATGGCGCAAGAGCATTTTCAAACAACTCATCGCAATGATTGATTGCGTTCCAGGGTGGCGTATTGCCCGAGCGTGTGCACATATAGCGGGTGAATTTGATCAGATAGGAGACTCCGAGTTAGTTGATGAGCTATTGTCGAAATGTAAAAATAACTGGCTGATCGGCCGCGTAGAAAGAGATAGAGCTAAACGCTAAATGCAATGAGGTGCCGACATGAACTCGCAGTACGTATCGTCTCTCCCAAATGACATTATCTCAGTCTGGAGACAACTCTTCGAGCGCCAACGCGCTTTTGCTCTCCACGCGTTCAATCAACTCAACGACGAACAGTTCTTCACGATCCTCGCGCCTGGGCTCAACTCTTGTGCAATCATCGCGAACCATCTCGCAGGGAACATGCTCTCGCGTTGGACAGACTTTCTCACATCCGACGGCGAGAAGCCAACACGCGATCGTGACACAGAGTTTGAGCTTCCAACCCAACTTACTGCGGAACAACGATCGCGGATCATGGAGCGATTCGAACAAGGTTGGCAAGTGCTCTTCGACGCGGTTGATTCGTTGAACTCTGAGGATTTATCGAAGATCGTCACGATCCGAAAAGTTGAGCATCCTGTGCACGCCGCGATCGCTCGTCAGCTCGATCATTACAGTTTTCACATCGGACAGATCAATGTAATCGCTCGTCAGCTTGTTGGGACTGATGCTTGGGAGTGGTTTACGCTCGCTCCAGGGGCAACCAAAGCATTCAATACAAAATTGATGGGTGAAAACTAACTTGGCAATTCCTTATTCTTCTGGTATGCTCTGTTGAATCAAAGGAGCCCTACATGCCTGCATGGATGCTGATCGGAATATTGATTCTCTTCTTTCTCGGAACGATTGTGCTGTTTATCGCGATGTTCACAGAACTCGGTACCAAGCATAAAACGGGCTCGATGAAGAGCACGAAATCACAGCACAAGAAGCGGAAAGGTTAAAATCCGCTTTTCGCTGAACTAGATTTCAATAAAAATTTTTATGCAGAACGAGCTGGAGGCGAGTCTGAATCATCAGGCTTGCTGTCGCTTTGTTCCGGATTCCCAGTCTTTGGACCGGTTTTGGGAGCAGATTTAGAATCTGTTTTCTGTGTATTGTCTTCATCGCTCGAATACCGGATTCGGCCGTGATAAATACTCGCAACAGTCTTCGAGATTGATTCACAAATCGTGCTCAACTCACGGAATGTCAGATCGCATTCATCGAACTGTCCATCCATCAATCGCTTGTTGGCAAGCGAGCGAACGAGCGCATCAATGCGAGCAGGTGTTGGATCTGTGAGTGATCGCGTCGCACTTTCAACAGCATCTGCGAGCATTGTGATCGCGACTTCCTTTGTCTGAGGCTTAGGACCCGGATAGCGATAGTCTACCTCATCTGGAAGTTGGTCCGCGGCCTCTTGCAGGATCTGTTCAGCGCTGCGACTCTCATCAACCTGTGAAGCTTGTTCTCTGGCGCGACGATAAAAATATTCGACGAGCGTTGTGCCGTGATGCGCTTCAATAAAGTGACGCAGTGATTTGGGTAGCCCATGCTCGCGTCCCATCTCTACGCCGTCTTTCACATGTCCGACAATGACGAGGAGCGACATCGCAGGAGTGAGCTTGTCGTGCTTGTTGGGGCCGCCGGATTGGTTCTCGATGAAGTACATCGGTTTATTCATCTTGCCGATGTCATGATACAAACATCCGACATAGGTAAGGAGCGCGTCTGCGTGAATAGATTCCGCCGCACTCTCCGCTATTGAAGCAACATTTAACGAGTGATTGTAAGTACCTGGCGCACGCTGCTGGAGTTCGCGAAGAATCGGTTGCTTCGGATCTCGTAGTTCAATCAGAGTCATCCCAGTTGTGATATCAAACATCCGCTCAATGAACGGCAAGATGAACAACGCGATGCCTCCGACAAGGAGCCCTGCGATGAATGACTGAGCAGCAGGTCCAAAGACTGCAGAATAGAATGCGGCGCCGTTGGCGCCAATCGTTGGGAGATTGATCAGCTGATCCATCACAGCAGAGATTGAAAGCGCAAAAGCAAGAATGAACGACATTCGAATCAGTGTTCTTCGCTCTCGCAAATCTCCGAGCTGCGCGACGGCGGCTGCAATACCAATGAGCATGATCGAAAGGAGCCCAGGATGAACTTGCAAAGACATTGCAACGATCAACGCGACAACTCCTGTTATCGCGAGTCCTGTTCGTTGATCATACGCAATCGTGATTAATACCGCGATCAGCACGATTGGAGTGATTGATCCGAGCCAGATCATTCTTGGATCGATCAGACTGAGCATGCAGGCGCTGATGATTGCAGTCATCACGAGTCCGCTCATCCATCCGATGCGAGCAGGTTTCGATGCAATCTTCGGACAGTAACGCGTGATATAGCCGCCGAGAAGTAATCCGAATGCTGCGATCATCCCGAAGTTTGCTATCACGCGGATGCTCTTGCGGATTAAACTCACGCCGTTAGATTTGAACTCTTTATTTTCGCGCACAGCAAGCGCATATGCAGGTTGCTCGAGTACATCTCCGCGTGAATAGATACGCTGCCCGATTGTGATCGTGCGTCGGACAGGTTGAATTTTATCAGATGCAGCATCCATCTCTTGAGCCGTCGCGTCATCGTTGGATGTGAATGTCGGCCGAGGTTCTTTCAGCAATCGATTGCGCACAACTTGATCAGCTGGTGACACAAACCCTGCGATCCGAACGAGTCGAGCAATTTCTGCAGCGAGCTGATCCGACTTGTCAATATTGATCGCATCATCTCGACTAATCAACTGATGCGGAGTTTGCTGCGCAGAGTCATCAAGCACAGGGTTGGGATACCGAAGCTCAATTTGAGTGTTAAGACCTGATTGGGTTGCATTTTGCCAACTCTGACGATTGAGCAATGGCCTGCGACGAAGGATCGTGTTAAACGAATCGACGGAACTTTCCCATCGTTCGAGTTGAGCTTCGTCATTTGCGATGAGCCCGATTGTGCTGAAAGTTGCTTCTGTAAGCCCGAATCGCACACGGATATCACGCTCGACTTCATCGAGTGAACCAACGCCTGCGAGGGTCTTGGGAAGATTCATCAAGTCTGCAAGGATCTCTTCAAGCGCAGGCATATCCGCAGAATAAACGCGAGGAACATTGAGTCTCGCAGCTTCCTGATGCATTTGCGTCTGTTGAACATCTTCAGTGTTAAACTCAACACGCGATGTTCGAGTCTCACGCATGATCTGGCCGACCGCGATCTTTGTTTGACCGCGTGTCCAAATCATCGTCGATCCGACTACCAAAACAAAGAGAAGATATGCGAGTGCGCCCCAGAACAGTGTTGGGTTTGCAATGAGATCTGCGAGTTGCTGTTTGAAGGACTTGCCTTCAATGCGCACAACAGCACGCCGAGTAGTCTTTGATGTCGACTTCGCTCCGCTCTTGCTCCCTGTGCGGGTAGCAGGCTTTGAACCCGGTTTGTTTCCGTCTTTACCCATATAGTCTGAATCGGTGCCTAGATAATGGTATCAGCCATCGAACGAATTAATCGGAGTTTTCCTATAACTACAAGATCGACTCAATCAAAACGCAGACTGAGGCGGATCATGCGATTAAAGAGGCGTTTTTTCAAGTAGCTAGAGTCATAAACAGCGATTTAAGTGTAAAAACAATGTTTTTGAAGCATACTCACTCTGGAGTTCCATGAATACATCGCGGGAGTTCAATAATAAAGGTTGAACCCTCTTGATAGACACTCTCAAGGGAAACTGCCCCGCCCAGTCGCTTGGAGGCGTGCTTGACGATTGCTAACCCAAGACCGGTTCCTCGTTTAGCGGATGAACCGCTCCGAGCATCATCGACTTGGAAGAAGCGTTCAAATATTCGTTGCTGCTGAGTGAGTGGAATCCCGATCCCCTTATCAACTACTCGAATCCGAACTCCCATTGTTCCATCAAGCGATGAAGGAACGGAAACTGTTCTATCAGAAGTAATTGAGTCAACTTCAGCAGCTACCTTGATCGTTGTTTCTTCATGAGCAAACTTGATTGCATTTTGAACAAGGTTTCTCAAGATCAGCGAGAGAAGCATCGGGTCGGTATGAATCAGATCAATCTCACTCGATATTTCCGAGACAACTTTAAGCTTTCTTCGTGTCGCGGCCTGTGTTGAATCATGTATAATTTTCGCAATCAGATCTGATAGATCAATCGATTGAAGTTCAGGAGATTGATCCTGTGCTTCAAGTCGAGAGAGATCAAGCAGATCGGATGCAAGTAGTTCGAGTCGAGTTGCGTTGTTCGTAATCATCTCGATTAGTCGAGCTGACATCCCGTCATCGTTGCGAGCAGGTCCAGCAAGTGTTTCAGCCGCCCCTTTGATTGAAGCTATCGGAGTGCGAAGCTCATGACTTGCATTTGCAACAAAGTCTGCTTTCAGTGTCATCGCAAGCGAGAGCTCTGTAATGTCTCGGAAAGTCAGGACTGCGCCATGGAGAGCTTTATATTGCAGCGCGATGACAGGATCAGCGGAAACATCAAACTCACGCATTTCTCCTGCGATTGGGAACGAGAGTCTCGCGTGTCCTTGTTCACCTTCTCTTGCGTGTTTTTCAAGATCGTGGAGGACTTGCTGAGTGAATAACTCATCAAAGCGTAGCCCGATGATATCTTCGTTGAGTCGAAGCATTTGTTGAGCATTGCGATTCGAATGGGTAATGCATCCTTGATCATCTGTAGCCATGATCGGAATATCCGCGGCGTCAATCAGCAACTTCATGAGCGTCGCAGCTTCATCTCGTTCGTGTTGTTCTCGCAGCTGTTCATTATGTCGAGCGTTCGTTTGATCTCGGATTGTCTTCGCTTTCACGAGGATCAATCTGATATAGACGATCCCGATGACGAAGAGAACGAATAGAAAAGGCCAAGGCAGGGATAGAACAACTAGCATCGAAGCAAGAACGATGAAAACACCCAATATCTGAGGGGCAATCGGAAATGAAGTTGTCGGCAAACTCTGAGTCATAGATCAGCTACAGCTTACAAATTAGGAGCATCGACAGGTTCATCTGCTCGATATCCAACTCCACGAACTGTAGCGATCATCGACGAATATGGCGAGATCTTCTTTCGCAGCGCGGTGATATGTACATCAATCGTGCGTTCAGTAACTGCGACTCCAGGACCGATCGCGTTAGATATCAAGCTCGGCCGAGAGAGAACCTTACCTGAGTTGCTGATCAAGGCGCACAACACACGAAACTCAGTGATCGTGAGTTGGATCTCTTTTCCATCAACAGTGGCGCGATGTTCATTAAAATCGATTGCGACTGGGCCGAGTGAAATATTCGCCATCTGAGTTGTGGATTTGCCTGTTGTCCGTCTTGACAACGCATTAATTCGAGCGATGAGTACTTGCATGGAGAATGGTTTGGTAATGTAATCATCAACGCCTGCGTCAAGGCCAGCGAGCTCGTCGACTTCTTCCGAACGAGCAGTCAGCATGATAATCGGAACAGTTGATGTCTCCGTTTGAGAACGTAGACGCTTCGCGACTTCAATCCCAGTCAGCTGAGGCATCATCACGTCGAGTACAATGAGATCAGGCTGACGAGATTTCGCGATTTGGAGCGCGTCAGCACCGTTGGATGCACTAACGACTGTGTGGCCCTGTTGTTCAAGGTTGTATGAGATCAACTCGACGATATCGGGTTCATCATCAACCACGAGTATTGTCGATTTCGTGAATGGCGCGTTCTGTGATGCAGTTGACATTGAATGATCCTCGCTCTTGGATGATCTTATTCGCGAATTAGATCCACAACCACAAGCAAATACGGTGTTTACCGAATCTGAACAATCCGTTGATCTCGTCTCGAAGTGAGGCCGTAGGTTGATTTATACAGACTTTGGCGTACAACAGCCCAAGATGCCGAGTGTTTATCTATATATAGATACGAATCAGTATGGGCACAGATATCATGTGCGCACTCGGATCAGTGTATCTATACTGGGCTCTGGATCGATCATTTGTCATTGTTCGATTCAGTTCAGTGTCGCACGCAGTGACAAGGGTATTGGAAATGGTTGATCGCATCTCAAAGCTAATCAGTACATCAAAGTGCTGTTCTCTCGCTCTCATACCCATGATTGCGTGCTCTTTCTCGCAAGCTGGAGGCATCGATGTAGATCATCGACGAGCGATTGCATCACATCTTCGAAGTCAACAAGCTGAATCATCGCTTGGTTCTGACCGCGCATATCAACCGGCGTCCCAACCTAGGGCGCAATCAGGATGGTTCGTAGAACGCGGTGACAACTCGTCATTACGAATTTCAGTCCTCGCTCAGACTCGTTACATGTTCTCAGAACGAGATGCAGGATTCATCGCTCCAGGTTCTGAGAAGACATATGGGTTTTCCCAGCCTCGCACACGAATCGCGTTTGACGGCACGATTGTTTCCTCACAGTTCAGCTATCGATTAACGATGGACTTTGGAGACGCAGAGCTTTCGCGAGGACGAGGCTTAGGACCATCTATCGCGGGTTCGACTGGAACCGCTAGATTACAGGATGCATATGCACAATATAACTTCGCAGGCAAACGCGAAGGCTACTACCTCAAGTTTGGGCAGTTCCAAAATATCCTCTTGACCGAAGAGTCGATCGAGTCTGAATATCAGCTCGCGATCGATAGGACACTTGCTTCAGAGATCTTCGGCCCAGGTTATACCCAAGGGGTTGCGCTCGGACATATCAGCGACACATTCGCTTGGGAAGCAAACATCTCAGACGGCGGTCGATATATAGGATCACGAGAAGCGGACAATACCGCGTTCAATAGTGTTGATGAATCAGATCTCGCGATTGGTTTTCGTGGCGACATCAAACTCAGAGGATCATGGGATCAGTTCCAAGATTTCACAAGTTTTCAAGGAAGTAGTCCTGCAACAAAGATCGGATTCGGCGCACTCTACCAGTTCCACGGCCAAACAAACCCAGGGTCGCAAGCGCCTGGATTCGTCGGCACTCCGATTGATAGCGCACAGATAATTACATGGACACTCGATTATCAGCACGAAGGTGACGGCTGGAACTTCTTCGTAGGATACTTCGGACAATACATTGACTGGGAGTTCGCACTCGCAACTGCAGGTCTGATGAACAATGCAATCGTTGTTCAAGGCGGTTGGTTCCTCACTGAACAGTCAGAGATCTTTGCTCGCCTCGAAACATTCTGGCTCGACAAGCTCTTCCGAAATGGGTTTACCACTCCCAATGGATATATCCATCGGATCGGAACTGTTGGATGGAACTATTATTTCCTGCCTGAGAGCCATGCTGCGAAGTTCTCTGCAGATGCCAGTTATGCGTTCGATTCGCTCTTTGCTCTCACAGTCGGTGGCGGCGATTCAATCGGGCTGCCCGATCCGGGTGTTACCGGATTCCAAGGGTTAACTGAGCACGAATATGTGCTCAGAGTTCAGCTTCAGTTTATGTTCTGAGCTGTTAGTCTTTGTGAATAAAGAAGTTGTGTAATCTAAGAGGTGTTGTCAGACTGATTCTACGGAGAATCAGTCTATTTATAGATGTTGACAACTCGTGTTATTTGCAGATCGCGATAGGGTAAATTATTCCCGAATCGGTGTAGATTGTTGTTTAATGGTAAAAATTATACCAATACCGGACAAACATATCGTTTGTAAGTGCTAGTATATATCTGTTCGTGTTGATTTATCAGTCACTAACACGGGAATCTCATTTCCCAACAATCGTCATTCCGTGCTTTAAGCTTTTATATAGAGGAGGCAAACAATGAGCACCAAGATTCAACAGGCTACAGCAACTCTCGCATTGGCCGCAGTAAGTGGACTCGCCATGGGCCAGTCCGGTCTCGATCTCGATCGCGCATACGCATCAGAACTCCGCTCTGACGCACAAACTCGTTCAAGCCTACTCGGTTCGAACAACGGCGCAAACATCAATGTCGAAGTCATGACTCAGTTTCGCTACACCTTCAACTCACGTGATGAGTTCACACCAGGTGCACTGGGCGACAGCGACACAACTATGGGCTTCAGCACTCCTCGTAGCCAGATTCGCATGAGCGGCGGCGTTGAAGGTACTGATATCTCAGGTATGGTCGTCTTCGACTTCGGTGCTGCTGAAAACGGTACTGCAGCTGGTAGTGCGAATCTCCTCGTTGCTCAAGGTGCTTGGGGCCTTGATGACAACTGGACATTGCTCTTCGGTCAGTGGCACGATCCCGTCATGGGCTCAGAGAACTTCGCACCTGAGCACACACTCGCTGCGGACAAGTCACTCACTAATGAGTTCTTCCAAGTGGGATACACTCAGGGTGTAGCAGTTGCTTACAGCGCTGACAAGTTCAAGTTCGTCGGTGCAATCGATGATGGTGCTGAATACATCACTAACTACGGCACAGTTTCCAACTCACCATTCAACGCTGCAGGCGAAGCAGACTTCGGTATTACCGGCCGCTTTGACTTACTCATTGAAGGTACTTGGGACCAGTTCGCAGATGCAACAAGCTGGCGCGGATCAAACTACGGCGTGAAACTCGGTGCAGGCGCTCATTGGCAAAGCCAGGGCGACTCAAACCCAGCAGACAACTCCGGCGGTGCAACCGCAGGTTACGAAGATACAACTGTAACTTTCTGGACTGTTGACGCACAAGTAGAAGGCGACGGCTGGAATGTCTTCGCTCAGTACGTTGGACACAAAGTTGAAGTCAACGCGACTACAGATGTTGAGTACACCAATCACGGCTTCATCGCTCAGGGTGGTTACTTCTTCAACGATCAGTGGGAAGGCTTCGCACGTTACGATGTCATCATGCTTGATGATATTCTCGTCGCAGCAGGTACAGATGACAACTACCAAAGCGTGACTGTTGGTGCGAACTACTACTTCGTTCCAGAATCACACGCTGCGAAGTTCACTATCGATGCGACATTCACTCTTGATGAATCCACCAACCTGGATGCAATCATGGGTGGCGCTGGTTCAAATGACCCGAGTGCAACTGGTCTCTTGGGTCTTTCAGACTCAGAGTTCGCAATTCGCGGCCAGATGACCTTGGTCTTCTAAATCGGAAAAGCATGGAATTCAGGGCATTTTTACGATATCCGTATAAATTCCTAACAAATATTCCATAAATTTTCATTTGTAAGTTGGTACTTACTTGACAGCCGACCGGGACGGGTAATATCGTTCTTGCCGGCTGTTTTTTGCGCTAGAAAGTGGACTATTCGTCCGATAGCGTGAAAATAGTAAGGGCAAACATTGGTGACGCATTAAGAAATCGCCGATGTAGTCTACGATCGAACGAGGCATGGAATCTTGCACTACTGCAAGGCCTCCAAGATCAACAGTGTGAATCAGGAGTTTAACGACTGATTCTAAACTCGTCACTAAATGGTCATGAGTACATAACGGAACTCATGACTGAAACATGTACGTCATCCGGAGATTGACAAAATGAACAACAGCGCTCAAATCACAGCAGCAGCAATCATCACAGCTGCAACCACCGGCTTCGCAGCCGCAGGCTCACTTGAACTCGACCGCGCATACGCATCAGAGCTCAAAGCAGACGCGGGTACCCGTTCGGTACTCAATCAGGGTAACCTGAGCAACCTCGAAGTACACGTCGGTGTTCGCTTCGGTTACAGCTTCAACAGCCGTGACGGTTCAGCACTCGGCGACAGCGACACCACTATGGGTTTCCAGTTCAGCGAAGCTGAAGTGGCACTCGAAGGTGACGTCACTGACAACATGCACGCACGTTTGAGCTTCGACTTCGGTCCAGATAACTCAGACTCACTCGGCGGTGAAGGCACAGCTCACCTCGAAGACGCATTCGTCGACTGGGAAGTAAACGATGACTTCAGCCTTCGCGTTGGACAGTTCGTTCCTTCATACTCAGCAGAAGCAAGCACTTCAGAGTTCCACATGATGAACTCATACCGCTCAGTAACCCATGAGTTCCTCGGAACACCATCATGGACACAGGGTGTTGAAGCAAGCTTCGGCGGCGACACATGGAACTTCACCGTTGGTTTCAACGATGGTCCTAACACTGCTGCAACAGCATTCAACTCAATGTCAGAAGCAGATTACGGGTTCAACGCTCGTTTCGACTTCTACAGCGATTCAGATCACGGCCGTTTCGCTGACCAGACCTCATGGCGCGGTTCAGAAAACGGTTGGCGTGCAGGTGCTGGTTTGATGTTCGCAACTTACGGCAACACAAACCCAGCTGCAACAACTACTGAGTCAGACAACTTCTTCTGGACCATCGATGGTGCATACGAAGGTGACGGCTGGGCAGTTCGTGCTGCATTCTACAGCAGCAACATCGATCCAAACGCAGGTACTGAGCACACAAACTACGGTTTCGAGCTTGGTGGATCATTCTTCTTCAACGATCAGTGGGAAGGTTTCGCACGTTGGGACACCCTCATGCTCGACGATGACACTGGCGCTGGCCAGGTAGTTGCATCAGGCGAAGAAGTACAGAACTTCGTTGCAATCGGTGCTAACTACTACTTCGTTCCAGAGTCACAAGCTGCTAAGTTCACACTTGAACTCGGTATGGCTCTTGACGAAACAGCAGACATCGCTAACACTGCTGGTGACATGGGTACAACTCCAATCGGAGCACCTGGTTCATCAGGATTCTTGGTTGACTCAGCTGGCGAAAACGGTCAGTTCATGGTCTCAGGCACCATGCAATGGCTCTTCTAATCTGAGTTTTTCAGATTTAGATACCATTGATATTTAGTTATCATCACCAGCCGACCTTTCGAGGTCGGCTGGTGTCTTTTTGTAGTTGCAATTTTGATGAGTAAACATCGTGTTAAGAACAGTTGAAGGTTGTGTAAATGTGTTCATACCCATAACACAGCAGAAATTATATATGCTAGTGTGTGCTCATCAACCGAGCTGTCTTGTTCGGAAAAGTGAATCCAGTCTCTGATATATCACTTAGCACAAGGAAACTGTCAAATGAATAATCGATACACAACTCAAGCTGCTCTCGCAGTATTGCTCATCTCTTCAGCAGGCGCTCTCGCTGAAACAGATCTCAAGCTTGCTCGCTCGTATGATCTAGGAAATACATCAGCGGATTACACCGAACTCATGAATGAGTCGAATCTAGCTGAGTTAAAAGTGAGCGTACATCTTCAAGTTCGTTATCAGTATAACGCACGTCAGATGAATGCGTCGCCAACTCCGTTTAATGCAGACAATGATGACACCATGGGGTTCTCGATGCGTCGTGCGAAGGTCGGTATCGAAGGTAAAGTGACTGAAGACATCAGTGGCAAAATTAAGTTTGCGTTCAGCAGAAGCTCTGGAGCGAGCTCGCTTGAAGTTGCATACGCAAAGTGGAAACTCAATGACGATGTCACACTCAAGGTAGGGCAGTTCAAACAGGCGCTGATTCGTGAAGAAAATATTTCATCATCAAAGCAGCTCGCTTCAGAACGCTCAGCAGTAAATGAGACTTTCAACCAAAGCTTCAGTCAAGGTGTTGAAGCTCAATTCGGCGGCGACAACTGGCGCGGTATGGTTGGATTCACAGACGGATTTGGAGCGCATAATACTGCGTTTAACTCTGCAACAGAAGCAGACTATGCATTAAACGGCCGCGTTGAGTTTCTCTTCGGCGATGCTGAGTGGGGACAGTTCAAGCAGTTCACTTCATGGAGAGGAAGCAACGCAGGCGGAATGATCGGCGCTGCAATCGCGTTCCAAAATATGGGTGATACAAACCCTGCGACAACTCCAACAACCGATATGACTACTGGTACTGTCGATGTCTCATATGTTGGCGATGGTTGGAACGTCTTCGCTGCAGGTATCTGGCGCAACATGGATACAGGTGCTACAACTGAAGCAGACGATATCGGAGTCGTCGTCCAAGGCGGTGTTTTCGTCACTGATCAGGACGAACTCTTCGGCCGCTGGGACGGGGTGTTCCCAGATAGCTCGAACGCGCCGACTGATGAAGAGTTCAATGCATTGACAGTTGGATGGAACCATTACATCGTTCCAGAATCACATGCAGCAAAGTTCACACTCGATTTCAACTACTACCTCGATGCGACAACAACCAGCATCGTGAGCACTTCAAGCTCAGGTGGACACAACCTTCTCAGCGACGCTGATGATGGGCAGTTTGGAATTACTGCACAGATGCAAATTCTCTTCTAATCGAAGAGTCTGAATCGAATAGCAGATAATCAATCCGGATGACTCTGCACGCGAAACTGGTTTACGCCAGTGTCGTTTCATAATTTAAAAAAGGCACCACGAGAATATCGTTGTGCCTTCGATTGATGTTTATGTTTGTACAATCACATTCGTTCGACAGTAGGAATCCCAAGTGTGTCGAGTGCGTCGCTAAGCACGCGTCCAGTGAGATCGCATAGACGCAATCGAGAGTTGCGAACTTGCTCGTCGTCATTCTTGAGCACAGGGCATTTGTCAAAGAATGCGCTGTACGCAGAAGCCAGGTCGTACACGAATGAGCATAGACGATTCGGTTCGCAGCTTTGTCCGGCGTTCTCGATGAGCGATGGGTATCGCAAAATCATCAGAGCGAGTGCCTTCTCGCTTGGCTCGTTCAGATTAAACGGCGCATTCCCAATGTTGCTCAAGTCGATCTTAAGCTCGTTCGCTTTGCGGAAAATTGAACGAATTCGAACAACCGCATAGAGGAGGTATGGGCCGGTATCCCCTTCAAATGCGAGCATGCGATCGAAGTTCATCACATAGTCTTTGATGCGTTCGGTTGAGAGATCCGCGTACTTGACAGCAGCCATTGCGACGGCTTCTGAGATTTCTGCACGATCCGATTCAGACATGTCTGGATTCTTCTCAGCGACAGTTGCAGATGCGCGAGTGACTGCTTCGTCGAGTAGATCAGTTAGATTCAGGTTCTCACCTGATCGGGACTTGAGTGGTTTATTGTCATCCCCAAGCACAGTGCCAAACATTGCATGGACCAGAGTCGCGTCATTACCTGATTGTGTTTTGTCATATCCAGCTTTGTGAGCAGCCGCGAAGACTTGCTTGAAGTGCAAGCCCTGACGCGAATCGACACAATAAACAACGATGTCGCCGCCTAGCTTTGATACTCGGCGCTTAATCGCAGCAAGATCTGTAGTTGCGTACAAGAACCCACCGTCACGCTTGCGGATGATCGTGGGTTCTTTGATCCCGTCACACTTGACAACTAGTGCTCCTTCGTCTTCGACTGCGATCTTGCGATCAATCAAGTCTTGGACAAGCGGTGCAAGCTCATCGCGATAGGTTGATTCTCCAGCGCTATGCTCGTCGGTAATCTCTGTGTGCAATCGTTTACATGTTGAGAGACACGCATTCATTGTGATGTCGTAGATCCGTTGCCAGACTTGGACGGATCGTTCATCTCCAGATTGCAGTGCAACCAATCGAGATTTGGCTTTGTCTAATGATGCGTTCGCATCTGCAATTCGCTCAACGAGTTCGATTTCTGCTTTTGCGTGTCCGCCGACTTTTTGGATAAGCTCGAGTGCTTTGGTTTCCGCTTTGCATGCGGCTTGCACTTTTTTGTACATTGAGTTGAGTTCACTCAATGTCAACGAAGAAAGATCATCGCCTTCATCTTCGATTGTAATGAGTTGCTCAACAACCATTGCGATTGGTAAACCCCAGTCGCCGACATGTGATTGACGGATAACCTTGTATCCCATTCTTTCGTAGAGACGAGCGATTGCGTCGCCGATTACTGTTGAGCGGAGATGCCCGACATGCATCTGCTTTGCGAGATTCACGCCGCACACATCAACAACAACCGTAGGGGGGCTGTCAGGGATGCTAACTCCGAGTTGTTTGTTATCCATTGCGCCGAGTGATTCACTGATCGCTTCAGGGAGAAGGGTGACATTGATAAACCCAGGCCCTGCAATGTTTGCGTCAGTGATCGATTCAGCAACTCCGGAGACATCGAGATGCTCGATAATTTTGGCTGCAAGCTCACGAGGCTGCATCTTGAATCGTTTCGCGATGGGCATCGCGCAGTTCGATTGAAAGTCACCAAACTTGGGTTGGCGCGATGGAGTGATATGCGTTTGGATCTGTGATTGAGGGAGATCCGGTACTGCTGCGTGGATCGCTTCTTTAAAGCGAGTATCAAGAATAGCAGCGGGATCGATCGTGGATTGGTTCTGTGTGTTGGTACTCATCAACCAAGTGTAGGTTCAATCAGCCGTCCAATCGCCCCTCATCTACAGGGTCTTCGTCCATTGGCCTAGCTAATCTCACTTTGACTTCTTCAGCAGATTCGATCGCTCCTTCACTCGATGCGACGAGTGCACAAACCATACAGTCTCCAGTGATATTACAGCTGGTTCGACACATATCGAGGATCCGATCCACTCCCAAGATGACTGCGATCCCTTCGAGCGGAATTCCCACAGACTGGAGCACGATCACGAGCATGATCATCCCAACCCCTGGAACTCCTGCGGTCCCAATGGACGCGAGCGTCGCTGTCAGGACTATCGTCAACTGCTCTGCAATCGACAAGTCCATCCCATATAACTGGGCAATGAAGACGGCGGCGACTCCTTGATAGAGTGCAGTCCCGTCCATATTGATCGTTGCACCAATCGGAAGGACAAAGGAACTCACTTCTTCCTTGATCCCTAATCGTTGTTCACAGCATTCCATTGTGACAGGGAGCGTTGCAGACGAACTCGCAGAACTGAACGCGAGGAGTTGAGCAGGAGAGATCGCTTTATAGAATCGGTTATATGAGATTCCGCCGAGGACTTTGAATCCGACGGGGTAGACGACGAACATCATCGTGAGTAATCCAGCGACAACGACGAGAGAGTACACCGCGAGTGATCCCAAGATGTCGAGCCCTAGCGCTGCGATCTGAACAACGATGAGCGAGAACACCGCGTATGGAGCGATCATCAATACAATCTCAACAATCTTGATGATCACATCAGTCATTGCATCGAAGAACTGAATGACCACGGTAGCTTTCTCGCGTTTGATGAGTGTCAGTGCGATCCCGACAAGTAGCGAAGCAAACACGATCTGAAGCATGTTCCCTTCAGCAATCGCGTTGAACGGATTCTTTGGAACAATGTTGAGAACTGTGTCCCAGACATCTGGTTTCTGTGCAGCGCCGATCTTTGCTTGTGCTTGTTCTCCGAACTGTGCGACGAATCCATCGCGAGTTTCTTCAGAGACATATGAACCGGGTTTCAACACATTTGCAAAGAGGAGTCCAATACTGATCGCAATCGCGGTTGTAAACAAATAAATCCCGATGGTTTTGCCACCAATACGCGAGAGCTTTGAGAGATCATTGAGACTTGATGCGCCGACGATGAGTGAGAAGATGACGATCGGGACAGCGATAAATCGGAGTCCTCGCATGAACAGATCGCCGACGAATTGATTGAGATTAATGACGAATCGGGTAACCCACGCAGCGACTCCTGCGTCTTCGTTGATCCCTGCTGACTTATCACCGTTGAGGTATGCTGAAGGAGTGTCGACTCCGAGCGAGTCCCAAGTGCTTGGAGTCCACATGGTATTTATCGCGAGTCCTACGACGATTCCGAGGACGAGCCCGATAAGGATTTTCCAGTGCAACGCGAGTTTGTTCTTGGGTGTCATCAAGCTTCCTTTTAATCCGTGAGTACAAGGAATACTAGTTTACCGGACTAGAGCATTGCTTGCAGGCGTATAGCTGTATGCTCTGTCTCTCTTGTGCCATCTTGTGACTCAATCGAGTATCCAATGGATTCGCAACGAGCTCAAATTGGGTCATACTCCGCTTGAAGATCCTACCCAGATCTTTCAATGAGGAGGAAAAACAATGAACACACAAAAGAACATTATTACAGCGTCAGTAATCTTCGCCGCGGCATTTACAGGAAGCATAGCAAATGCAGGGATCGCAATTGAAGAGGAAATAGCAATCATCTCTCCTTGTGACGATGCACAAGTAGAAGTCGTATGGATGGGATCCGACGCAGGATATACCGGCGAGTTAAGTTGGTTGAATCCGCTTGAAACTGGTGCAGATATTTCATTGTGGACAAATCACTCCGCTGTGAATGAACAGAGCTTTGTATTGCCTGGGACATTTGCTCAAGGAGAACGCGTTGAGTTCAGCTATGAGATCATTCATGGTGCACTTGATTTGTTCTCAACCGCAAACGAAGAAGATTGGGCTCAGTTCTCAGTCAACTCAACAGATCCACATGATGTCATCGTTGGGATCGAAGATATCCGTCTTCCCGGCGGTGACAGCGATTACAACGATGCTCAGTTCCGAGTCCTCTTCACTTGTGGAAGCACGGTTCCGACTCCTGGTACGTTTGCTCTTCTTGGGATGGGTGGCGTGATCGCAAGTCGTAGGCGTCGATAAATCAAACCAATCGGTTCGATTCCCGTGATTTGATCGTTTTCAGCGTGTAGCATCCTTGCTGTGCGAAAACAAAGATCATCAAGTAAGGTACGGTTCGAAGCATACATCAAGGATCGCCGCGCGAAAAACTCGCGTCAAACGGTTCATGAGCGTGTTGATTCCACTGTAGAAGCAAAGCGAGCAAAACGCGCCAAACGATCCTTTACCGGATTGTTTGGTGCTTTTCTTTCGTTACTCATCGGTTTTAGAGGCACCATCCTCTTCGCGATGCTCACGCTGAGTATTTCAGTCGCACTCGGGTTGCTGATGCCGCTCTCTACGAAGATTGCGATTGATTACATCATAACTGATGAGCCTGGACCGACGGGTTTGCCATCATTGCTTGGAGAGTTTTCAGCAGACAAAGCGGATCGGATGAAACTGATCTGGTTGCTAGGTTTAGCGATGCTCGTAGTTTCAGTTTGTTCTGTGGGGATCGGTGTTTGGGGCCGATGGCAATGCACTCGCATTACCAAGCGTGTACAAGTCGCATTGCGTCGACGCGTATTCTCACACGCTTCGAGATTGCCTCTCCATCGGATCTATCAACTCAAATCTGGTGGCGTCTCTTCCATCCTTCGCGAAGACGCAGGAGGAGTGGGGGATCTTGTATTCTCATTAATCTATAACCCTTGGCGCGCGATCACTCAGCTCACAGGTACGCTGCTCGTTCTTGTCTGGATCGATTGGCGCTTAGTCGTTGGCGCGATCTTGCTGCTGCCCATGATCTGGTTTTCTCATCGCACTTGGATTGTCCGAATTCGTCCGATGTATCGTGATATCCGATCTCGCAGACAAGGCATCGACGCAATGAGCGCTGAAGCGTTTTCAGGGATGCGTGTCGTTCGAGCGTTCAATCGTCGACACTCAGAAGCTGCTCGCTTCACGACCGAAGGACATCTACTCGCGCGTCAAGAGCTCTACACCTGGTGGTGGGCCCGCGGCGTCGAAATGGTCTGGCAACTCCTGATCCCGATTGCTTCGACTGCGATCCTGATCTACGGCGGCGGAGCAGTCATTGACGGCACACTCACGATTGGTGATCTGATGGCGTTTTCTGCGTATTTGCTCGCGCTGCTCGGCCCACTCGAAGCACTCGTTGCGAGCGCTACTAATGTTCAGAACAATCTTGCAGCGCTTGATCGAGTACTTGACTTGCTCGCAGAAGAACGAGAGTTCTCTGGGAATTCTCCGACAAACTCGATCGATCCTGCTTATGTGCGTGGACAAATCTCGATCAAGGATCTTTCGTATGCATATCCAAAACGCAAGGGATCAAAGAAAGACAAGTCGCACGAAGAACTCAACGACACAGGTGATAATGCACCACTTGGTAGCACTGAACTTGTGCTTCACGATATTGATCTAGAAGTTGAAGCTGGAGAAACGATCGCACTCGTCGGCGCGTCTGGAGCAGGAAAAACAACGCTTTGTAATCTCATCGCTCGATTTGATGATCCAACCTCTGGAACGATCTCGCTTGATGGTATTGATCTCAATACCTTACCTATTGAACAATACCGATCGTTGCTCGGCGTTGTCGAGCAAGATGTGTTCCTATTCGATGGAACGGTTGCAGACAATATCGGATACGCTAAACGCAGCGCAAGCGTTCAAGAGATCGAAGCAGCAGCACGAGCTGCGAATGCTCATCGGTTCATCATCGAACTCGAACACCAGTACGGCACTATCGTCGGCGAACGCGGCGTGCGCCTCAGCGGCGGACAGAAGCAGCGTCTTGCCATCGCAAGAGCGATTCTCGCAGATCCAAAGATTCTCATTCTCGACGAAGCAACAAGCTCGCTCGATACCGAATCGGAACGACTCATTCAGCACTCACTTGCGTCTCTGATGAAAGATCGAACAAGCTTTGTGATTGCACATCGCTTGAGCACAATTCGACACGCAGATCGGATCGTCGTGATTGAAGAAGGAACGGTTCGTGAAGTGGGAACACACGACGAGTTGCTCGAACGCGACGGCCGATACGCAGAGTTGCTCAAGATGCAGCTTGAAGGCGATGACGAGAACACTCAGGAATCCTGATCGGTTCTATGAGTTCATTGTCGATCGTGTGATGAGATCATTATTATGAATAAGTGAAGTGCTTGATTGGTTCGCCTTGCGTTCCAATTTGGGTCATCGCTTCGATCCCGATCTGAAGATGCATCTTCGCGTAGTTTGCAGTCACGCTTCGATCGGATTCTTCAGTTTTAACTCCATCTGGAGTCATTGGGACATCAGAAACGAGAAGCAGAGCGCCTCGTGATATTTGATTGTGATGTCCAACGATAAACACAGTCGCGGTTTCCATATCAATCGCGAGTGCAGTCATGCGTTTGAGCTTGCCTCTAAACTTCTTGTCGTGTTCCCAGAGTCTGCGGTTCGTTGTGTACACAACTCCTGTTCGATACTCCATTTCACGCTCCATGATTTTGTCTGAGACAAACTTGTGAAGCTTGAAGCTTGGGAGCGCCGGGACTTCAGGAGGAAAGTAATCGTCGCTTGTGCCTTCGCCTCGGATCGCAGCGATCGGGAGTACGAAGTGCCCGATTTCTGTTGAGTCTTTGAGTCCGCCGCACTTACCGAGGAAGAGGACGCCGTCAGGCATCCGAGCGCCAAGAAGATCCATAATCGTTGCGGCGTTCGCAGAACCAATCCCGAAGTTGACGATGGTTAATCCGTCATTATTCGTTGCTGCTTGCATCGGGCGCCCTACGCCTTGGATGTCGCATCCAAACTGATTCGCAAACTCTGTGACATAGTTCGAGAAGTTCGTGAGCAAGACATAGTCTCCGAACTTATCGATAGGCATTCCGGTATATCGCGGGAGCCAGTTTTTGGCAATATCGAGCTTCGAGGTCATCCGAGGATGATTCACTGACGTTGGTTTCTCTGGCATAACTCTATTATAGAGCGATATAGAAAGACACGCATACCCGAGTTGCAGATATGCGTGTCGATCGAATAGGGAAACCGGGACTTGAACCCGAACTAAGGGTATCAGAAACCCTCGTGCTACCAATTACACCATTTCCCCGGTTGTCCGCTGGTGCACCCGCTAGGTGCATTGCGTGAGAATCCTACGCGTTTGATTCATCAAGATCATCCTATCCGCTCGACGAAATTGCTCAGATGCACTATCGTGCTCTTATGAAACCAACTCGATCTCTTCGTTATGCTCTTCTCTCTTGTGTTGTACTGATCCAATCCGCGATCGCTCAGTCCTATCTGCCTAGTTGCCCAGATGGCCGAGATCCGGGTTTATGGGCATTGATGAATCAAGGGATTGAACTCGCATATCTCGGAGACCCAATCTCGATCGGTCCATTACTCGGAGATGAATCTCGAAATGATCAGCTCGGAGATGTATCCGCAGTTGCGATCGAAGAGCAAATCCAAATGAAGCGAGATTTGCTCGAGGATCTCAAATCACTCGATCGTTCAGGGTTCTCAGAGCTCGATCGGACTGATGCGGATCTGCTTGTTTATCAGTGGGAGACGGACCTGCGGATGGCCGAGTTCAAAGTTTGGCAAATGCCGATCACTTCGATTAGTGGCCCTCAAGTTTGGTTGCCTCAGCTCGGAGATCGAGTCGTGATGCAAACTCCAAAGCATCAAAGCGATTATCTGATCAGACTCAAGCGTGTTCCGATCTTGATCGGAGATCACATCGACAACATGCGTCAAGGGATTGTCGAAGGTCGTGTCCCGCCAAGAGTCGTAGTAGAAGCATCAGTTGGACAAGCGATGGAGCAAGCGTCTGCGAAGATTCGAGAGAGTTCGATTTCGTCACCGTTTTATAGCCCGTTCGTGGAGCTCGACGAGAATGATCCGATCGCGCTCGAAGCACAGAAAATAATCGCAGAACGAATTGTGCCTGTGTATCAGGAACTCGCGATCTTCCTCCAGAATGAATATTTGCCTGCGTGTAGAGAGACAATCGGCGCCGCGCAAGGGATCGATGGAATCGAGTCGTACAACGCTCAGATTGGTACACATACGACATTGCCCGAGTTGAATGCACAAGAAATCCACGACATAGGATTGAGCGAAGTGTCTCGGATCAAAGATGAAATGATGACCATCGTGAACGATCGCGATTGGAGCTTCTTAGAAGGCCGAAAAGCATCAGAGGATGACTTCGCGATTTTCGTGGATCATCTTCGTACAGATGAGCAGTTCTATTTTACTGATCCTGAAGATTTGCTCAATGGATACAAAGCGATCGCAAAAACGATTGATGGCGAGTTGCCCAAGCTCTTTAGTGTGCTTCCATCATTACCTTACGGCGTGAAACCCTTACCTGAGTTCTCAGCGGAGTCAGCTCCGACAGCGTATTACTATCCAGGTTCATTCGAAACTGGGCGATCCGGAAACTTCATGGCGAACCTCTCCTTGCTGGATCAGCGTCCAAAGTATGAAATGATTGCGCTGACTCTCCACGAAGCGATGCCTGGACATCATCTTCAAATAGCACTTGCTCAAGAGATCAAGAATCAACACCCGATCCGTAAAACGATGGGATTCACAGGTTTCGTCGAAGGATGGGGTTTGTACAGCGAAAAACTTGGACTTGAAATGGGTGATGGAAAACTTGGATTATTCAGCGATCCATTCGATAACTTCGGAAGACTCAACTTCGAGATGTGGAGAGCAATGCGACTCGTAGTCGATACCGGGATGCATTCAAAGGGATGGACACGAGAACGAGCAGTAGAGTTCATGCGATCGAACAGTGCGCTCTCAGAACATAATATCGAAGCTGAGATCAATCGGTATATCGGATGGCCGGGACAAGCAACTGGGTACAAGATCGGAGAGCTCAAAATTCTTGAGCTGCGCGAGCGTGCAGAAACTGCACTCAGAGACACATTTGATATTCGAGAGTTCCACAAGGTAGTTCTCGGAGATGGTGCGATCCCGTTACCTGTGCTTGAGCAAAAAATAAGCCGATGGATTGCCCATCAGCTTGAATAATGATTCAGTTGTGTATGAAAAGAAGTGATTAGCCGATCATCTGATCGTCGCCGTTCGTTGACTTCCACTGTGTCGGAGCAGGACGCTCGTTGCGATTGAGCGGCTTAGCGCGTCCGAAGGTAGCGCTCTTTTTCTGAAGCTCAGTCTTTGCACGTTCTACTGTCTGGCCACCGATCTCATGATCGAGTGAAGGGCTCGGATTCGGCGATGATTGTGTATTCATCGCAGGGCGAGCGGGTTGTTCTGGTTCAAGCCTCTTTGATCGTGCTTCATCGATTGATCGATCAAGCTTCCCAAGAATAGCGCGAACTTCGTTGAATGCGTTTGATTGCTCTTCCATGCTCATCTCCTGTTCTCCGTCTGAAATGTATCGGCCGACGAGTCGATGGACTTATGTCTGGTATCACTCTGATTCGGGGTCTTTTGTGACTCTTTACCGGCTGTAGGGATTGGGGTGATTTCCCGACATGAGAATTGGATGTTGAGCGCATTTGGTTATCAGATTTGAGCAAATATCGCATTGAATGAGGGTTCTGCGTAGACTATTGCATGGATCCACTAGATCAATTATCGATTCCAACGCCTCAAAGCGGTTCTCACGACGCATCAGCTCAAGTTAGATACGGACAAAACCCAGAGGCCGGGCCTACGAACACGGCGCATTTACCTCCAGTTGTGCGAACTCAAGCTCGACGCGATGTCTTCTGGAATAATGTTGTGCGTGAAATCCTGATGGCTCTTTCGTCAGCTGCTGCTGCATCAAGCGGGAGATTAGGGACTGGTCCAAGCGCTGCGGAATCGAGCGTTTCGCCTGTTGACAATCTGTTTGATGGCCGAATGGGAGTAATCACGAGCCTTGGGCAACGCATCCCGATTGCGGACATCATTCCTGTCTTTGCATGCTCAATGGATTCCTGTGATGGCGATCGTTCTCGTTCGCAGGATGTTCAGTGCACAATCTATCGAATCACAACTCCAACAGGCGAATCCTACACGCTTCCAATATCTCAAATTATTGGAGTGCATTCACTCTCTGATTCGCTCGTTGAACAGCTCGAATCGAATGCAGTTGAAGAGGAATCTGACCAGAGCGAACGGGTTCCGTTCGGGTTTGGAGCATACACATCACTCGCAAAGAGTGAAGAAGAGCTTCCACTAGATGAATCACAGAACTCAGAAGAGCAAAATGAATCGCCCGAAAAGTAACTCGATTGCTCAATTGCGGAATAATCAATACCGACTGATCGTTTAGCTATAGACCCGTCCTCTTGAGTGGTTTAGAGTGACGGGTCTGGTATTTTTGGAGGCTTGGATTATGAGCGTATTGATTGCGATCCCTATTTATAACGAAGAAGATCATGTTCAGTCCGTTCTGGAACGAGTGAGAGAATATGCAGAACATATTTTGGTCCTCGATGATGGTTCAACGGATCGCACTCCTGAGATTCTCAATAAGCTCCAGAAACCGATGGGTTTAGATATCATCCGTCACGAAGCAAACGCAGGGTACGGCCGAGCAATCCGTGAGTCGTTCATCCGCGCGAAACGAGATTCGTATGAGTGGGTGATCACAATGGACTGCGACGATCAGCATGAACCTGAGCGATTGCCAGATTTCTTTGAAGCGATCAAACGTAACAATCTCGACATTGTCTCAGGTTCGCGATACCTCAACGCAGATACTGACTGGGATGCAGATCTTCCACCTGCAGATCGTCGAGCGATCAACGCAACGATTACACAAGAGATCAATGATCGATTAGGGCTCAAACTCACTGATGGGTTCTGCGGCTTCAAAGCCCATCGGGTCGAGGCGATGTCTAAGCTCGCGCTGACGGATAATGGATACGCATTCCCGATGCAACTCTGGGTACAAGCTATTGCAAATCAGCTTCGGATCGGAGAAATCCCTGTCGAACTCATTTACAACGATCTTCATCGCACTTTCGGAGGCGGACTCGACAATCCAGATGTCCGTTTGAAGCATTATAGATGTGTGATGTATCGTGCGATGGATCAAGTTATTGATCGTCTCCCAGTGATGGCCCGCGCTCAAGCGAAGGCCGACTGCGCTGAAGTATAACTTCCAATAGAGGGGCCAACGCAGCGTGGAACAAGCATCTCAAACAGAGAGTTGCCCGTTGAGCGAGGAGCCTGAGTGTTCATCAACAGGCAAACATTCGCATTCAAATGCAACGCCAGGTTCGCCGAGCGTAACCCTTGTTCCAGATTGGACCGATTGGAAATCGGCGCTTGAAGAAAAGCACGAATCTCCTGCGAGAGCTGAAATCGGGCTCGATGTTGATCGTCCGATTGTCATGAGCGGCCATCAACCCATTGTTTTTCATTGTGGAATACTCTCAAAGCTGATCGCGCTCGATGAATCAGCGAAGCAGATGAATGCGCAAGCAGTTTGGATTGTGCCCGATCAAGACGCGGTAGATCCAGGGATCGTCCGTGTTCCAGTTGGGAATCGTGAAACTCTGCGAACGCAGCTCGTTGAACTGTTACCTGAGCATTCGGTACATCAAGGGGTTTCTGTTGGATCGATGTCAGCAATGGAGATTGTTTCTCCTGATCATGAATCGCTTAAACCGCTCGCTCAATGGCTCGATCAATACGCGATGATGGAAACGCTCGCAGAGCAGTTTGGTTACGCGACTATTGAGCATGCATGTGAGTTGCTAGGAATTGATGCGCCTCGTTTGATATTCGCATCAGTACTCTTTGGTTCAGATGCTCTGTATTCGATCGTTGAGTCCATGCGCAATGATCCGATGAGTTGCGCATTGAGTTACAACGCTGCAGTTGCTCGTCATCCAGAGGCCGCCGTTCGCCCGCTCACTCTTGATGGAGATCAGATTGAACTCCCACTCTGGGGATGTCGAAAGAACGAAGCAAGGGTTGCGATTCATTCCAAGAATATTGACCAGTTTACACGAGAAGAGATTGTGCCTCGTGGATTGATGATGAGCGCGATCGCAAGGGCGCATCTTGCAGACTTGTTCATCCACGGGAGTGGGGGATACATCTACGATCGGGTCTCAGAAGAATGGATGCGAGATTGGCTCAACATTGAGCTGCGTCCAATGGCGATGGCGACCGCAACTCATCGGCTTGATCTTGGATTCTCGAAAGATGAATCATTTGACCCTGCGACATCGCTCTGGAGGAAGCATCATGCTCAGCATCATCCCAAACTCGTTGGAGATCAGATTTCGCAGCAACTGCGAGATAGAGTTGTTAAACAGATCCAAAGCTTGAAACGAAAAGACCCTCAGCGGTTGACTCTCTATCGTGATCTTCAGTCGCTACTGATCACTTATCGTTTAAATCATGAAAGTGAACTTGCTGAGTTCGAATCACAAGCATTGAGCGCAATAAACCTCAAGGATCAGTACCGGATCGCGAACGATCGGACCTGGGCATATGTTTTCTTCAATAATGATGAGCTGTCATCGCTTGATCGTGCAACCCGAGCATTGATGAGTTGATATCCTCTTATCTATGAATATTGCTCGATTGATTCCTATGCGTAGTTGGTTGTTCTCGATGTTCTTGTGCACGCTCGGTTTGTGCACATTGATCGGGTGCGGGCCATCTGGAAACGCTCCTCAATCTGGACAGAAACAATCAAAGGCCAACTCATCTGAAGCTGTTGATTCTGACGAAACGGAAGATGTTGATCGCCGGTTTGCAGTATTCTCTCCAGCGTTAGGAGTGATGCTTCGTGATTTGGGATACGAAGATTCAATCGTTGGTCGACACAACTTCGATACCGCACTCTCAAGCACGATCCCTGTCATTGGATCACATATCGATGTTGATTACGAGATGTTGCTTACAGTTGATCCAACAGATGTGTTTTTCGAAATGAACGCGAGTGAGATACCTCCGAAGGTTGTGTCTCTAGCTGATGAACATAACTGGACTATTTGGAGTTACAAACTCGAGACACTTGACGATATCGCGACGACGCTTGATGATTTATATCTCAAACTCATCGGGTTTATGAGTTCAGATACTGAGATCGATCCGTTGAGTTTACAGTTCGATCCGACGGCTCGTTTCAACACAGAACTGCCTAGCTCCAAACTTGTAGTGTCATGGTCTCCGATCGGAGCTCCATCGATCGAAGCTGGACGGATGCTTTTAGTCGCATCAGTCGATCCTCCAGGAGCGATGGGTCCAGGTTCATTCCATGCGCAACTGATCGAACGACTCGGAGTATCCACCGCAATATCCGATGGCGGGATGTGGCAAGAACTCGACTACGAAGACATCATCAATCTCAATCCAGATTCAATTCTTGTCTTTACGCCTCAAGAACCGAGCGAAGCAGATTTGATCGGAGAACCAATTCCAATGAGCTGGGATCAGATCAGTGAACAGGTTGGTGGCCTAAGTAGGTTGCCGATTTCAGCGGTAGAAACAAAGCGAATTGCGATTGTAAAACACCCGCTCGGATTGTTGCCAAGCTCTTCGCTCTCTCAAGTTGCGGATGAAATTAGTGAAGTTCTACGCCGTTGGCACACGAGCGCGTCGCCTTAAATTTAACAAATTAGTTGCTTTCAGCAGTCACATGCACTGAGTGACCCTCGATGAACGCCTTTTGATCAAGGTCCTTGCTGTGCTCAGTGAGGAGCTGCTCTCCAGATTTGTACTGCGCGAGATCAAGGTTAATTGATAGTACATAAGCGGCGCGAGTGCCTGCAAAGACTTCGTCGCGTTGTGATGGATTGAGATCCAGCGAATCGAGACCAGCTTTAAACGCGAGCCATTTTTTACGTTGAGTCGATCCGAACGGATCAAGATAGCGTGTTCCAAGTGCTGCGTCTTCGAGATCAAACGCTCTGCGGACAACGCGAGCTACAAATGTGTTTCCATTGCAAGCGCCGAGCCGTACATAATGGAGTCCGAGCAGATGCAAGGGTTGATCTTGATGCGCCTCGATGTGATCGATATATCGTTGAGTTCCAGGATTTGCTTCGATCGGATCTGGATCGATCTCGAAATAATGCATGTCCTCGACAAGGTACTGAGTGAGTAGTTGTTCCTTGATGATCAAGTCGCTCAGCATTGGATTGGATTCCATCGCTTGAAGCAGTGCGTGATCGAATGTGCTATTGACGAGATACTGCTGTGCAATCATCGCGAGGTACCCAGCTCTGGGCATCGTCCCTTTGATCAACGATCCTGGAGTCTCCTGTCGCTCAGCGATTTGATGGAGTGCCCAGTTGTCATCTTTGAGTCTTGAAGTGAGATTGTCTGCAGATGTCATGTCGTGTCTCGCTCAATGGGTGTTTGAATTCTTATTGAGAATGAATCTCAATAGTAGATAGTGCATTGGGAAAAGTCACTGTTAAGTGCAGAAAAGCAGGTATCAAAAAACACCCCCGCGTGGACGCGCGGGGGCTCGTGGGGAGAGACTTGGTAATCAAGTCTCCGCTGTGATTTGAGAAGGCTCAGTTCTATCCATTCGAAAACGCTGAGAGGAATGCTGAGATGTCAAAGAAGTTCCAGACGCCGTCGTTGTTGAAGTCTGCGACAGGTTCACTATTTGCAAACGCAGTGAGGAACGCAGAGATATCGAAGAAGTTCAACAGTCCATCTCCATTGATATCCGCATCCGCGACATCGGGACATCCAACTGATTCGATCCGCAGATCATCAATGCCGGCTTCTACGATTGAACCGTTGATTAAATCAGATGCAACGAAACGGATTCTCATCTGATCAGTGGGCAAAATCGTGTCTGCAATTCTGTAGCGTCTTTCAACCCAGGCTCCCGCATTCTCCGTTACGGTTTCGAGTGTTACCCATGAGAATCCGCTGTCGTTGGAAATTTCAACCAACATCGAATCTTCATTCGGAGAAGCGCCTGCGTTGTTCGAGTACCAGCGCCAGTAGACGAGTTCTGAGTCGTCGCCTGCGATGATCGCGTCGAGAGAAGGAGAAGTAAGCGAAGTTGCTCCGCCGTCGATGTCGCGATCTCCGAGTCCGGTTCCTGCGTTTCCATCAGTGATCCAACAATCCGTTCCTGTCGGTGTGTGATCATCTTCAGGTTGTGCATCAGTTGCTTGTGGATTCATCCGAGTCCAAATACCTGTTGTTGCAGTATCAGATGATGATCCAACAGTCCAACCTGAGTTCGATTCCATATTGTCTTCGAACGCAACATTAAACTCTTGCGCCAAAGCGCTCAAAGGCGAAGTGTCAGCGCCGATTGGGAAACTCACTGAGTCGCCGGTTGTTGAGTCTGCCTGGAAGTAGTACTCAATCGTGCTGTTACAAGGAACTGCTGGTAGATCAGCGATGTAGTTGCCATTCCCAAGATTGTTCATCGTCGAACTGGAGAAGGCACCGCTGTTACCCATTCTCCAGTTGAGTGTTACTGAAGCAGGGACCTGGACTGCAATCCCGTCTGAAACTGCAAGTGCAACTGGAGTCGGAGTGTTCGCTTCAATCGTTGAAACAATGTCTGCATTGAGCGTGATCGGACGAGTTGTTCGTTCAACAAAGAGCTTTGCGGCTTCAAAGTTTTCTTGAGCAGTCGGAAGGATCACCGCTGGTGGCGGATCAAACCCTTCCAATCCACCTGAGTCAGGACGGAGCTCAAAAGTAAGGCTTTTGGCGCCAAGCTCGCCGTAGAACCAGTCTGAAGAATCTCCTGAAGCTGCATAGAGATCGATTGATTGAATTGGGTTGTAGAAGACACCAGAGAACGAAAGAATCTCGTTTGAGAGATCTGTTGCAAGATTGTCATAGAACGTGCGATCTGGTTCAGGAGTGATGACGCCGTCAGCGTATCCGAACGGCCAGAGAATAAGCTGTGAGTATGTGTGATAGTCGATATGAGCGACGAGATCATCGCCGTAGCTGAGTGCAAGATCACGGATCGTAGATGTTTCTGGTTCTGAGAAAGCTGAAGCGCCTCTATAAGTGTCATCACTTGGATTAGTCGATGCGCCTTGTCCGCCCCATTCGTATCCCCAGTTGCGATTGATATCGACTCCGAATGAACCGCCGTTGTTTCTGCGGTTCTTGCGCCAGAAGCGTTCGCTTGACCATGTGTGCAGATAGCCATCGGGATTCGTGACAGGAACGATGACAATCCTTGCAGTATCGAGCATGTCTTGGACACGCTGATCGCTGTCATAGGAATCGACAAACTTTGAAGCGAGGTACGCAACAGTCATCGGGGAAACCCATTCGCGTGCATGGGTTGCGCCGTGCCAAAGAATGACAGGACGATCGACGCGAGCGTTTCCTGGCGCGTCTGGACCTGTGATTGTGAGTGCGAAGATATCGTTGTTCTGGACAGAGTTTCCGACATCGGCCATTGATGCGAGATCTGGACGAACGCTTGCGATGTTGTTGTAGTACGCAATCAGATCCGCGAGTTGCTTGTAGTTTGCAAAGAATGAGTCGTCGTGAGCTGATGCGCCTCGCTGAGCTTGGTTGTCAATGTTTTCGAGTCTTTGACGATCGATTCGCTCTTGTGAGATGACCTGGTTCCAACTCTCGTCGCTGTGTGCTTGGAGATTATCAATCAATACTTCGTGAGGAATTCCCAGTCTCTTGAGTTCTGGTAGGTGTATCGTTTTGATCTGTACATCGAGAAGTCCTACGCCTGTGCGCTCGGACCAGACTGATTCTGTGAGATCGATGAGTGAATCTAACTGAGTCTGTGAGTTTGTGCGGACTCGGATGACCATCTGATCTTGATAAGTTCGTGATGGAGTGAAATCGAGCAGATCAATCTTTGGTATCTCATTGATCTCGATAGGTTGTGCGCCTGCGAGAGATGCTGTCATGCCTGCAGATATGGAGAGAATTAAGCTGAGGCCGAGTGTTGGTGAACGCATGCAGAACTCCGTATTGGCGTTGTCGTTTTCGATCAATGAATACATCTGAGGTACGGTAACCATACCACTGAGGGTTCATCGACGCGATCGAGCGGGAATTGGTATATCGATCAGATTTAGAACGAAACAGAATATATCTGATACTCATCAAGAATGCGGATTTGGAACAATCCGCACAGATACACACAAAGTACCGACAAAACAACTCACAATGCTTCGTATGCACTATTCAATACGCGAATTCTTCGTCTGAGTTGCACAAATCAAAAGGAAAGGATCGGATCGGATTGCCCCCTTGCGTTTTGATGCAAAACAAGGCACAATGGTCACTGATCAGCATTCGCTGATATGAATGACTCGAAAGCACGGATTAAGCACTGTATGTGCGGGGTATGTTCGGATGGGTGTGCAAGAGATCGGGCAATCTCAAGGCGGAGAACAGCATCGCGCCACTATTGGGCATGTACTCAATGACATTCGAGCGATGGAGCTGATGCTCGAAAAGAACATGTTCGAAACGGGTGTTCGTCGTATCGGGGCAGAGCAGGAACTCGCCCTGGTCGACGATGCCTATTCGCCGGCGCCTGTCGGGCCTGAGCTACTCGAAGATCTCAATGAGCCCAAAGCAACGACAGAGATCGGTCGATTCAATCTTGAGTTTAATCTATCACCTGTTGAGTTCAAAGGATCTGCATTACGATCAGTGCATGAAGAGATCGATGAGTTGATGGATCGAGCACGAGTTGTAGCCGCAAAGCACAACGCGAAACCAGTCCTGATTGGGATGCTTCCAACATTGCTTCAAGAGCATCTGTCGATGGAGTATATCACTCCTCGTCCGAGATACTTCGCGCTCAACGATGCGATTACAAAGGCCAAAGGCGGCAAGTTCGATGTGCGGATCAAAGGCATCGATGAACTCCGATTCACGCACGACAATGTTCTCGTTGAAGCACTCAACACTTCATTCCAGCTTCATTTTCAAGTGAGTCCGGATGAGTTCGCACTTGCATACAACTGCGCGCAGTTGATCACTGCTCCGACTCTTGCCGCAGCGACAAACTCAGCGGTGCTATTTGGAAAACGACTCTGGCACGAAACCCGAATCGCGATCTTCGAGCAAGTTGTTGATACATCTGGAGACGAAATTCCATCTCAACGCGATGTACTCAAACGAGTCCGCTTCGGAGAACGCTGGGTCAAAGATTCAGTCATCGAAGTATATCGAGATGATGTCACTCGGTTCCGTTCGTTGTTCGGACCTGACAAAGATGAAGATTCGATCGGGATGGTTGAGCGTGGAGAAGTTCCAAAGCTCTATGGACTCGCAACGCATAACTCCACCGTCTATCGTTGGAATCGTCCTTGTTACGGCATAACCAACGGGAAACCTCATCTCCGGATCGAGAATCGGGTGCTCCCTGCTGGACCCAGTGTTGTCGATGAGATCGCGAATTCCGCGTTGTGGTTTGGGTTAATGATCCAAATGCCAAAGATCTATCCAGATCTCACTGAGCGAATCCCATTTGAGCATGCACGAGCAAACTTCGTCGCTTCTGCTCGCTATGGACTCAACTTCAAGATGCACTGGATCGATGGAGCAACAATTTCGGTTCGTGATCTGCTGCTCGAAGAGCTCATCCCGCTTGCAAGAGCAGGACTCAAGTCAGTCGGAATTGATCAAGCGGACATCGACTTGTATCTTGGAATCATCGAAGCTCGCGTTGCTTCAGGTAAGAACGGAGCACGATGGATGCTCGATTCGGTTGCCAAGATCCATGATTTCGGCACCAGAGCAGAACGGCTCAGCTCATTGACAGCCGCAACAATGGCTCGTCAAGCGACTGATCAACCAGTCCACGAATGGTCTTTAGCAGATATCCACGAAGGCGGGAACTGGAAACATCACTACGGACGCGTAGGACAGTACATGCAAACCGATCTGTTTACTGTGCAAGCGGATGAGTTAATCGATCTCGCGGCATCGATCATGGATTGGGAAAAAGTTCGACATATCCCAGTCGAAGACGAGAAGCATAATCTCGTTGGATTGCTGAGTTATCGTGCGATTCTCAGGATGGTGGCCAACCCGAAGCTGAGATCGCAAGACTCTATTGCAGTCTCTGATATCATGGAAAAGGACCCGATCACTGCGACTCCTGAAACATCAACAATTGATGCGATTGAAATGATGAGAGCTCATGGAACATCGTGTTTGCCTGTTATTAGCGATGGGAAGCTCGTGGGATTAGTTACTGAGCATGATTACATGAAGATTGCTGGACAACTACTCGAAGATCAACTCCGTAATGATTCAGACGAATCGTGAGAAATAGCGGCTTGAGTCCTATGATTGTGATGCTCGTTTCGATCCAGTGATAGGCCGTTGTGATGTCCCCAAATGATGAACAACTGAATGCACCAGCAACACAGAGTGAGTCCGCTCGGTCATCGTCCAATCGTTGGTCCAAACGCGAACTGGGACGATATGGATCTAGTTCAAGAGCATCGACAACTCTCGTTATCACTGCAGGAGTCCACGGAAATGAACCCGCAGGGTTGATCGCCGCTCAACGAGTACTCGATACTTTGCAAACAGAGCAGCCGACAGCTTTCAACGGCCGACTTGTTGTAATAGCTGGGAACTTACCTGCGCTGAATCATTCGGATCCAAACACGCGATATATTGACTTTGATCTCAATCGAATATTTACCGACAAGGGGGTCGGAGAATCTGCAGACTCGAGTGTTGAGCATGGACAGATGCAAGAGTTACTCGCAGCACTACGCGCTGAGCATTCGAGAACAGATCGAATGATCTTGATGGATCTTCATACGACGAGTGCGGATTCTCCGCCGGTGGTTGTGTTTGAGGATGCGATTCTTGCTCGAAAGTTTGCAAGACAGATGCCGATGCCGATTTACTTGGGATTCGAAGAAGAACTCGATGGACTTCTCATTGATCGCGTTTCAAAAGAGTTGTCGTCGATCGCGATCGTCATAGAAGGCGGGCAGCACGCAGATCCAAACTCAATCCTCGTACATGAAGCAGCAATCTGGGCAGGGCTCCATGCGGCCGGAATTCTCAGAGTGGATGCGTTAGCTCATGACACTCTCCCAGGAGATATGCTCCGAGCTGCGGTCGGAGATCAAGCGTATCGCGTCTATGACATTCGATACCATCAACCGATTACGAACGAGGATTTCTTAATTTGTAACGGCATAGTCGCAGGGAAAAGAATCCAAAGAGATGTCACTCCCATCGCTGTTGAGAACGGCGCTGAGATAACCTCACCAGTGCGAGGCCGGGTGTTCTTGCCCAACATGCAAAGACACAAACGAGTCGGAGACGATGGATTCTTTATCGTACGTCAAATTGGTGAAGGTTGGTTAGGATTCTCAGCGAGAGTTCGCAAGCAGGAATGGATTCACTGGGTCATCATTCACATGCCCGGCGTGTACACCCAGTCGGATGGGGACCTCTATGTTGATAGAGATATCGCAGGGGTGCTAAAAAGACAAGTGTTCCATCTCTTTGGGTACAGATTGATCCGTCATGATCAACGCGACGGTGGCCACGGTATCGTTCGTGCATGGAATGGGCTCTCATCGTTTTGTAGAGCTTTCTTCCGCGGACCAATCCCAGGTGGACCCGATCACGATGATCCTCGATTCTGGGTTGTTCGCCGTCATCATCTAGATCATCCCAATCGTTGATCGGGTATAGTCTCGATATGAAGAACGAAAATAAACTGATTCGTGTCGTACTCGCATCTTTCTCGTTGATCCTGCTAAGTGGATGTCAAACGCAAAGCAGCACTCACAATGCTCATCGCTACGAGCAGACTCTACAACATACCTACAAGCGAGGAACAGTCGCTGCGGATCAGCATGTCGCGTCGCTCGCAGGAAAAACAATGCTTGAAATGGGCGGAAACGCCGTAGACGCTGCGGTTGCAGTCTCATTTACGCTTGCAGTCGTTCGTCCTGAATCTTGCGGTATCGGTGGCGGCGGATTCATGGTTATCCATCTCCCTGACGATCCGACCCACGGATATGTGCATACTGCAATCAACTATCGTGAAACAGCGTATGTCGATGGAGACTACTACGAACGCACTGGGAAGTCGAGCACCGTCGGAGGCGCTGCGGTCGCAGTCCCCGGGACGGTAAGTGGATTGCTTTATGCACTCGAACACTACGGAACTCTCGATCGAGCAACAGTGCTCGCGCCTGCGATGGACGCGGCAAAAAACGGGTTTCGTCCTGATGAGAACTATCGTCAAGCTTCAGATGGATTGATCGCAAGATTCAATAAGAACCCTGAGATGAAAACAAAGTTTCCTTTGATGTGGAATCATTTTCTTCAATCAGGAAACACGCCATATATGGTGCAACGCGGAGACTTGATTACAAATGAATTGATGCTGAGAGCATTCGAGTTGATTGCAGAAAAAGGAAGAGAAGGGTTCACAAAGGGAGAGCTGGGAATCGCGATTGTAAACGCGATCCAGAACGCAGGTGGAGAGATGACGCTTGGAGATCTCGATGGGTATGAAGTGCTTGAGTACGAGCCTTTAGAACGCGAGATTAACGGGCACACGTTTTATACAATGCCTCCGCCGTCTTCAGGGGGCGTAACCATGCTCGAAACCCTCATGATTCTTGAAGCGCTGAACTACGACTTTGATAATCATGCGATCAACAACGGTGAATCATCACATCAACTTATTGAAGCGCTGAAACATGCGTTTGCTGATCGCTCGAACTACCTTGCAGATCCTGAGTTTGTTGACCTGCCGATTGATGATTTGCTTGATATCAGTATTATCGAAGAGCGTGCACAGATGATTACATCTCAAGTCCATGATCCAAGGTATTACGGCACCCCAAATCTAATACCGAATGATCATGGAACAAGTCATATATCAGTAATTGATCCATGGGGTGGCGCTGTTGCGTGCACAGAGACTGTGAATCTTGAGTTCGGTTCACTCGTGGGAGTAAATGACTTTGGATTTGTACTGAATAACGAGATGGATGATTTTACAACCCGACGAGGAAAACCCAATGCATTCGGGTTGATTCAATCAGATCGAAACTTGCCCTCTCCTGGAAAGCGGCCTTTATCAAGTATGTCCCCAACGATCGTAGTTGATGAGAATGGAGAGGTCTTTGCGATCTCAGGAGCATCTGGAGGTCCACGGATTATCACTGGGACGATGCATTCATTACTCAATGCAATGGCCGGCAAAAGCGCTTGGGAGTCGATGAATGCGCCGAGATTCCATCATCAGTGGCTACCCAACACATTGTTCGTGGAACCAGAACTGATGGGTATCATGACTGAAAGGTCTGGACAGGGTAATTGGAACACGATCCAACAGACAAATAGAGCAGGAAATGTGCAGATTATTATTCGTGATCCAGAAGGAAAAGGTTGGCAAGCCGCGAGCGATCGACGCAAAGGCGGTCAACCTGCGGGGATCGAATAACACCTTCAATTGCGGACCTTATTCATTTGAATTTGAGCAATGTTTAATTGCTTGAGGGTGCCTAGATTTGAGACCATGAGTCAAGACCAATTACCCGTGATCTCAGAGACAAAGCCAGGGCTTCGTGCAGGCATTACGATCGTCACACACTTTGTTGTCGATGTGTTCTCATTCGTGAGTGTGTCGCTGTTGCCCTTGCTTGCAGTGATGCTTGATCTTCGGACTGAACAAAAAGCACTATTGCTCGCGCTCGGTTCATTATGCTCAGGGGCAATTCAACCCATCGTCGCTTGGGCAAGCGATAGATTCGATACTCGATCATTGGGAACGCTTGGATTTGTCCTTGCGATTCTTTGCATCGGTAATCTTGGGATGGCAAAGAACTTCGAACAGCTTGTGATTCTGTACTGTCTAGGAGCAGTCGGGATAGGTGCTTTTCATCCGCCGGCCGCCGCGATTGTTGGGCATCTTGGAGGCTCAAAGCGATCAATGCTAATCGCGATATTCTTCCTCGCAGGGATGCTCGGCGGAATCGTGGGAAATGTCTTCACTCCTCGATATGTCGAATGGATGACGCCGACATTGAACGGCGAACCCGACAGCGTTTCAGGTATGCTCTCTCTCCGTTGGTTTATCCCCATCGGACTCATATTCGCGATCGTTCTCGCATTAGCGGTTCACAAAATCGGACACCGGAATCGATCTGCTGTCGATCATCATGTCGCGTGGGAACCCAAAGAACGTAGACAGCGATGGTTCGCAGTAGGCGTGTTGTATTTTGCTAATATGCTCCGATTCAGTGTCAACATGGCGCTGATCTATCTGCTCGTAGAATGGACTGAAGAAACTATCTTGCTGCAACAGAACGCAACAGAGATGAGCACTGAACTCGGGATCAAAGCATCTCAGCTCAACGGGATCTTGCAAGCTGCGATGCAAGTAGGGATGGGTGCTGTAGGGATTATGCTTGGTTTCATGCTCTCTGCAAGATTCGAAAAGTTCGCGTTTGTTATTCTCCCGATTCTCGGATCATTCGCGTTGTACTTGATACCTCGCGCAAGCATGATTTACGAAGGAGCTGAAGTTCCTGTTGCGATTATCGCAACAATTCTGACTGGTGTTGGATTTGGAGCGGTAATCCCAGTTAGCATCTCGTTGGCGCAACGCTTGTTGCCTCATCGCACGAGCTTAGCAAGTGGGTTGATGCTCGGCGGCGCTTGGATGCTCGCATTCTGTGGACCGATCTTAGCTGAAATCGTTCACAAAGGATTTGGAAGCAAGCCCGGAACACCCAAGTTCGTACTCAATGCGATTGAAGCGTTACCTGAAAGCACATCGCAGAAGCTGCTCGACGGGATGGGGCTCGATGCAGGGTTTACTGCAACCGCGGTTGTACTTTTTTTCGCAGGCGTAATTGCATTGCTCTTGCCGCACAAACTCATCGTAGATGTCGCTAAGCATTGATTTTGGGTTGAAGTTTGTGACACTCCTGTGACATTCAATTCATATAAAAAACGTGTGACAAAGCAGTGACAGCTTTGTGAGAAGTTGGGTTGTATCTATTACGGTACCGAGGATCGTGTTGATCGCTTGGTAACCCAAAGGAGATACAAATGCTTACCTCGATACATTCACGCATCCGTTCTTACATTGTTGCTAGTTCAATCATTGCATTCGCGGGGACTTCGCTTGCGATGAATCACTGTCCGCCGGAAGATACGACTGTGGGTAACAGCGATGAAATCGTACAGCATAAATGCGGTAATTCACCTCAACCCATCATTAAAAATATTGATCAAAAAATCGGGATCCACGCACAACCAGCGATTGATGTTGTATTCGTACTCGATACGACGGGTTCGATGGGTGGATTAATCGAAGGCGCGAAGCAGAAAATTTGGGCAATTGCAAATCAGATCTCACAAACTCAACACACACCGATCGTTCGGATGGGTCTCGTTGCGTATCGCGATCGTGGAGATGAATATGTCACACGCATAACACCGTTAACTGATGATATCGATACGGTCTACGCTGATCTGATGCAGTTCAAAGCGATGGGCGGCGGCGACACCCCCGAATCCGTCAACGATGCATTGTTCGCCGCGATCGAGCGGTTTGAATGGACGCCGCAAGATGATGCGCTCAAACTCGTCTATCTCGTTGGAGATGCGCCTCCAAAGATGGAATACAAGGATGATGTCAAATATCAAGCGACATGTCGACTCGCATATGAACAAGGTATCAATATCAATACAATCCAATGCGGAGGCATGGCTGCAACGAAGCCGATCTGGCAAGAAATCGCACAGCTCGCAAACGGCGCGTATGCATCCATCGAACAGAACGGCGGCGTAGTCGCGATATCATCGCCTTACGATGCAGACATCGCAAAGCTTGACCAAGAGTATGCTCAAACAATGATCGACTACGGCGATGCGGAAGTTCGTGAATACCAGTTCGCAAAGCGTTCTCGAGGATCAGAAGTAAGCTTAGGTGCATCACCCGAGGCTGCTGCGGATCGTGCAATATACAATCAAACGAGTGCTGGAAGATTTAACTTGTTTGGTAAGCAAGAGCTCGTTGATGACATTTCGACTGGATCAATCGCGATACATGAAGTGAAAAAAGAACAGTTACCCACTGAACTTCAAGAACTCTCCGAAGATGAACTCAAGTGGGAAATTGATCGTAGAACTGAGGTACGCACCCAGCTTACTGAGCAGATCAAAGCACTCGCAGCAAAGCGAGTTCAGTATCTTCAGGAGCATCAACCAAAGTCACGGATGGACGGGTTTGATCAAAAAGTGCTCGAAGCATTGATTGAACAAGGTGCTCGCGTTGGAATTGAGTTCAAATCCGCAGAGTCAGGCTCGAATCCTGAGCTGAAAGAACAAGACGAAGAGTGAATACCGTGACTTATTCATATATCATTCAATATACAAGGAGCACATCATGAACTTACTCTCCACGATTGCCATTTCATCTGCGATGCTCATTGCGTCTGCAGGGTTGGCTGATGAAACCGCATTGACCATTTATTCAACCGCTCGTCCTGGAGCAGTTTCCGCGGATCTGTACCGTCCGGTCCCTGGGGGTAGCAATACTGGGTATACCTGGTATCACCAGATTCCAGGTTACGCTGTGGTGAAACAGCAGCGCGATGTTGAGATTGACACTGGAATCTCAAACCTGACATTTACCGGCGTAGCAGCATTGTTGGATCCGACGACTGTGATGTTTGAATCACTCACTGATCCAGAAGGAACTTCCGTTCTTGAGCAAGACTACCGATTCGATCTGCTGAGCATGGACAAAATGCTGGAAAGATATATTGATAAGGACATCATCTGGAACGGAGAATCAGTCAAGCTTCTCTCAGTCACTGCAGGTGGGATGCTGATCGAGCTCGCGAACGGCGAGATTCAGTTCCAGCAAGGATATCACGGCGTGCGATTCCCTTCGATGGCCGAAGGGCTCATCCTCAAACCAACTCTCAACTGGATGGTGCAGTCTCAAACTGGAGGCGAGCACGAAACGCGAATCTCATACCAAACCAGCGGAATCACATGGTGGGCCGATTACAACATCGTCTATCACGAAGGAGATGATGCAAATCATGGGACTATGGACCTTGGAGCATGGGTTTCGATTCTGAACCAATCGGGTGGTACTTATGTCGATGCAAACCTGAAACTCATCGCAGGAGATGTAAATCGGATCCCGCAAGGTGGGTACGGACAATCACCATTCGTAGCAAAATCCGAGCGGATGTACGCGATGGCCGACGCAGCGCCAGGTTTCGAGGAAAAATCATTCTTCGAGTACCATCTCTATACACTTGGAAGACCAACTACGATCCCGGATCGTTCTACAAAGCAAATCGAACTCTTCGAATCCGCAAAGCATGTTCCTGTCGAGAAGAAAATGTTCTATGACGGATCAAAGATGTTCATGCACTACGGCGGTATCCAAAACAGTAAAGACTTTGGGATCAACTCCAACGCGAAGGTTGAAGTGTTTCTCGCGTTTGAAAACAGTGAGGATGATGGGCTTGGTATTCCATTGCCTTCAGGTCGGATTCGCGTAAGCAAGCTCGACTCAGCAGATGGATCCTTCGAGTTCATCGGCGAAGACACAATAGATCACACTCCCAAAGATGAAGAGATTATGATCAAGCTCGGAAACGCGTTTGATGTTGTCGGCGAGCGCAAACAAACCTCGTTCACCCGCGGTAAAGATTGGGTCGTTGAGTCATTCGAGATCAAGGTGCGAAATCACAAAGACCAAGCAGTTGAAGTACAGATCCAGGAGCATCTCTATCGTTGGTCGAATGCGAAAGTTTCGGGCATTTCACACGATCATAAGATGCTTGATGCTCGAACAATGCACATCCCTGTTACCATCGAAGCTGACGGCGAAGCAGTTGTGACATATACAGTGCGTTACGATTGGTAAGTTACTCAGACGAAGGGTTTGAATGTCATTAGGAGTGATTCTTGTAGTTGAGGATGACGATGCGATTCGGCGAGGACTCGCCGACGCGTTGTCGTATTCTGGGTACACAACTCATGATGCACCAGATGGGGCAGCCGGTTTGGAGTTGATCCTCTCTACCGATGCAGATCTCGTGCTACTCGACATCATGATGCCCAAGATGGACGGCTTAGAAGTGCTGACTGAACTACGAAAAGTGAAACCTTCACAACCTGTCATTTTTTTGACCGCTCGAGGGGAAGAATACGATCGCATCCAAGGACTCAAACTGGGAGCTGATGATTACATCGTGAAACCATTTAGTATCGATGAACTCATCGCAAGGGTCGAAGCGGTTCTTCGAAGATCCCCCGGCCGGCCTACAAGTAGATCGACTGTCAATATCGCCGGTAGAGAAATCGACTTCGAGCGAAGGGAAGTCGTCCTCGTTGGAGGCGTGCGACGATCATTCACAGAGCGAGAGTGCGAAGTTCTTGGGTTCTTGTCTTCAAACGCAGGACGAGCGGTTTCGAGAGATGAACTCCTCCAAACCGTATGGGGACTCGATCCAAGAGGTACGCATACTCGCACAGTTGATATGACAATCGCTCGTCTTCGTGAAACACTCGATGACGACCCATCAAATCCAAGCGTGATAAAGACTGTCCGCGGGAAAGGGTACATGCTCGCGTCTCCCGATGATGCGACATCCATCGGAGAAGATGTTTGAATACTCGCCGCGTCATGACCTGGGTTATCTTTGGAGCGAGTGTTGTCCTTGCGCTTGGTGCATTAGCATGGGTCAGCATCGAAGTCGTTGCGCTCGAAAAACGAGAGACCCTCTCGACTCTGAACGCAAGCAGGCAAGAGTCGATCCGACGATCACTCTGGAGGATGGACTCTCGCATGGCGCCAGTCCTCGCGATCGAAGCTTCTCGTCCGTATTCCAACTATAAAGCGCTCGAGAACAATCGAGAGCAATGGCTCCAACAAGCTGCTTTAGGACGAGCCTTGGCAACCCCCAGTCCCAGCTCTGGATACTCGTATGCGAATAAGTACTTTGAGTTTGCTCAAGAGGTTGAAGATGCAGGAGTTCTCGGACAAATTTCGAGCGTGCTCAATTCTGGAAGCTCGCAATCTGATTACGGGGCCCGAGACAGCAGAGTGAAAGCGAGATCAGATGAGCCACCGGTTTCTTTGCTTGGAGCTTCGGGGAAAGTTCAAGAGTTGGACATTCCTGCGGATTCAGATTATGAAGCTCGTAAACTTGTCGCAAACATCGCGTCTCAATTAAATATCGAGTCGAAAGAGGATTTGTCTTCTTCCCCCAATCCATTCTCAGCTCCAACTCTCGCAAAGGATGAGAAAAAACCTGCTCGCATGTTTGACGAGCAGATGGATCTTGAGAACTTAGCAGACGAAGTTGCTCTTCAAAATTTTGAAGGCAGCTACGAAAAAGTTGCAAGTACTCCATCCAACGATCAGATCGGGACACTCATCCCAAGATGGATTTCCGATGATGTCGGCGCGATGCAGCTTGTTCTTGTGCGATCAGTCATGATTGACAATCAATCAGTGATGCAAGGGGTTTGGCTCGATTGGCCCAAGCTCAGAGACGACCTGCTTGATTCTGTAGGCGATGTCATGCCTGGTGCAACGCTCTCCCCTGTGATCGGTCCACGCTCATCAATGGTAGGAGGGTATCAACTTGCGACAATCCCAGTCGAGTTTGTCCCGCCAGCGAATGAACTCATCGCAACCTGGCGATGGTCCCCTGCGACAGTCGGGCTCTTAGTTACTTGGATCGCAATCCTATCAACAATCATCGCTGTCGGAGTTGTTCTCCGAGCTGCGATTGTGCTCTCTGATCGTCGAGGTAAGTTCGTCAGCGCCGTAACCCACGAGCTTCGTACGCCGTTGACTACATTTCGTTTGTATTCTCAGATGCTCGCAGATGGAATGGTTACAGACGACAATGTGAAAGGTGAGTACTTAGGAATCCTGAAACGAGAATCAGAGCGATTAACTGGTATCGTTGAGAATGTACTTGAGTATGCAAGATTGACTCGACAGCGATCCTCAAAGAGCAAAGCGGCCGGCGTGCAAACCCTCTCCCCAGGTGCACTCGTCGCTCGATTCCGCCCAGCGATGGCTCGTCGCGCAGGACAGAGTAACTTAGATCTTGTAGTATCACTTGATCTCGAAGCTCATGCACATCGGAGTTTGACGATTGATCCACAAGCTGTAGAACGAATCATGATGAACCTGATTGAGAACGCATGCAAGTACGCTGCGCCTCAAGAGGATGAAGATTCAGCGATTGAAGATATTGATACGCGTGTTCACTTTGATGTATCAATCAAGCACAACACCCTTGAGCTATTAGTCGCAGATCATGGACCTGGGATTCCTCAGAGCGAAGGAGCGAAAATCTTCGGAGAATTCCAGCGCGGCCGGAGAGGATTGTCAAACGCTCGCTCAGGGCTCGGACTCGGGCTCGCTCTCTCACGAGGACTCGCACGCGAAATGGATGGAGATCTGGTTCTTACTCGACGCAGAGGCCATGGCGCAGAGTTCTTGCTCACGATTCCACTCGATGAAGATCAACCTTCCCAAGTGGATGCAGAGAAACATGCCCACGCTTGATCTTCGCTGATTCGTTGATCCATCGCGATTGCTTGTGATTCATCCATCCCAGTTCGTCTGCGATGGACCGCTGCTTGGATTGAGTCTTGTGGATTCGCACGCACAATTGGGACATCTGACCCAAAGATTAAATCGACTCCGGGTTCAAGCCCTGATTCGATAAGTTCTCGGATTGGAAAGACCCTGTCGAGTCGATTCGGAACCGCTTTGCTGAGCGCCTCAATATCCGGTAGCAAGTGACAAGGCTGGATCGACGCGATCACACCCATTGATTTGAATCGTTCAATGTCAGTTAGATCAATTAACTCTGCATGTTCAATCCGACATCCTGAATGCTGACATCCAACGCGCTCAATGGAATCGAGTACCGCGCGAACGGCGCCGTCTCCGATCGAATGAGCCGCGATTGGAAGATTTGCGTCTTTGCACACTTGGAGCATCCGATCAATCTGCGGAATTTTCATCATTGGAGTCCCGCATGGATAGTCTTGATGTCCGTCTGCAAAGGGTTCAAGCATCCATGCGGTTCGTGAGTTGAAGGTACCATCGACGAAAATTTTTCCGCCTCCGATTTTCACTCCAGAGCTATTCCAAGCAGGCGCAAGCGATATGGATTCTCGGAGATCCTTCATCAGCGGAAAAAGCATTGAACGAAGGGTTATTTCGCCGGCGCTAAATAGATCGCTGAGTACGCCTCCAAGCCAAGGTTGAGATTTGAGCTCATGCATCTCCACATAACCCATCGATTGAAGATGCAGGCAAGCCGCGCGAACAAGCTCGACTCGTTGGGATTCAACAGGTTCAGGAACTGCATTCCACATCGCGAGGGCCGCGTGCTCAAGAAGCTCCCCTGTCGGGATTCCAGATTCATCAAGCACAACTCGTCCAGATTCGATGCGCGTATTGGAATCAATCCCAGCAATATTGAGTGCACAAGACGAAGCGACGAGTCGATGATAATCGAAGCACCAAGCGACGACTGCTCTGTTGTCGCACGCTCGATCCAGCTCTACGATGCTAGGCCAGCTCGCATCGCTCCATCCATCAGGACGAGCGCCATGTGCAAGTATCCATTCCGATGACGATGAGGTCCTTGCTCGCTCAGAAAGCAACTCAATCATTTCTCCTTGAGATGTACATCCTGAAAGATCAACCATCGTCAAGGATCGTCCGAGTTGAAATAGATGTGCGTGTCCTTCTCTCAGATTGGTGTATGACTGAGATTGTTTAGGAGCGTCTGGATTCAAAGGACGCCTCCAACGAGAGTCGCGATGACTTGTTCTGCTTGCATCGCGTCTTGTACCTGTGATGGGAACTCAACACGGACGACTCCAAACCTGCTTCGTACATCGAACCCGATCGGGTCGACTCCGACAGTGACAGGTTCGTCAACATCAACCTTTGCAAGGAGTTTGCAGATCAGTTTGAGCGCATGAGGATCGCTATTGAGTTTTTTACACAAGCTTGGGAGCTCACGCACGAGCGAGTTTGGAATTTCGATCTCAGCTTGATCAAGTACGCTTCCTTTGCCTATCCCATCTCTGATTTTCACAAAGTTGATTCGTCCTGTTGTCCAAATTGGATTGGGTTGTTCAAGGTGATACGCAAGGAACCGATCGCATGCTTCTTCTTCGATTTCGTTTGAGAGTTCGAGTCCTACATGGATCGGAGCGTCGAATCGATCTTCGGGTAATACCAAGAGGATGTCATCCGCAAGGAGCATGTCGTGCTGAGTACAAAGCACAAATGTACCAGTCCTTGGATCTATCATCATCTTCGTGGTATATGGGCGCCCATCGACGAGCAATGTTCCAACACAATGTCCACGAAGGAGTCGAAGTGCATGATCAATCGCGGATTGTCGCTCGTCGTTGTCCATTGTGTTACTCACTTTGTAGTTCTTCCCAGACGCTAGTGACTGCTCGGATGTTCCCTGGGATTGATTCTTTGTGTGTATCTCCGAGTTGTTTCTGATAGATCCGAACTGGGATCCATTCTCCGAGTTTGAACCCGGCCGGATCGATGTCACCTACAGGGCTCATTCCGAGCGATTCGTGAAGTCCAACGCTTGCTTCATTGGGTAACGATACCCCCGCGAGCGCGATCCGATACCCTTGCAAAGAGAGGATTTCGAAGAGCATGGTATATAATTTTTTTCCAGCGCCCATGCCTTGTGAACCTGGAACAAGATAAATTCCAGATTCAACAGTCCAGCGATACGCTTTGCGTGTTTTCCAAGCAGAACCCTTTGCGAAACCAATGAACTCATCTTTGTCAGTTCGCGCAACGAGCCAAGGGTATGTCTCGCTCGCTTGATACCAATCTTCGAGAACTTCATCTCGACATGTAGGAACTGTACCAAAGTGTGCGGTTGATCCTCCGATCGCGATGTTGAGTACATCTGCGATATCTTGAGCATCATCCTTTGTCATTAATCTGATCAGCATGCGATGCTCCGTGAGATTAAACGCGGAAGATCGATCCCAGTTTTTTGCCCAGCATTAACGAAGCGCCAAAGAGTGTGATCGT